>MDTG01295636.1_pt1 | contig 23873 bp, 25 predicted proteins | sample 811421 | NCBI WGS metagenome assembly MDTG01 (sample SAMN05326645, study PRJNA326480) | marine metagenome | isolation source: seawater | place: Pacific Ocean: South East | collected 2011
CCGGGTGCAGGACGTGTTCGGCAAGCTGTTCAACGCCGGCACCGATTTCGAGCGCGACGGTTCGCAATTCGATCACCTGTTCACCGATGGCGAAACGTTCAAGGTTGGCGAGCTGGAAGGCATTGCCCTGCATGTGCCCGGCCATACCCCTGCCGACATGGCATTCATCATCGGTGATGCGGCGTTCGTGGGTGATACGATCTTCATGCCTGACTTCGGCACTGCCCGCGCAGACTTCCCCGGTGGTGATGCGCGCCGGCTTTTCCGGTCGATCCGCCGCTTGCTTTCGCTTCCCGACGACACGCGACTGTTCCTATGCCATGACTACAAGGCACCGGGCCGTGACGTCTACGCCTGGGAAACCACCGTCAGGCAGCAGCGCGAGGAGAACGTGCACGTGAAGGACGGTGTGACCGAGGAGGAATTCGTGGAGATGCGCACCACCCGCGACAAGACGCTGGACATGCCCACGCTGATCATGCCGTCCGTGCAGGTGAACATCCGTGGTGGCCGCTTGCCAGAGCCTGAGGATAATGGTGTCTCCTACATCAAAATCCCGGTGAACGCGGTATGACGATCCCCGGCTTTCCCGATGCTGCGCCCGTCGACGGGCTGATTGGTGGCGGCCTGATCGGCATTGCTGCGGCAATCATGCTGCTGATGCTGGGCCGTATTGCCGGCGTATCCGGCATTGCGGCCAAGGCTGCAGGTCTTGGTGGCAGCGGCATGGACCGCATCGACGCCCTGGCCTTCGTTGTCGGTCTGCCGCTGGGCGCGCTGGCCGTGATGCTGGCGAAAGGCGGGGTGGAGCCCAGCTTTGCCGGGCCTGTGCCGCTGATCATCGCCGGGTTGCTGGTCGGCTTCGGCACGCGGCTGGGCAGCGGCTGCACCAGCGGTCACGGCGTGTGCGGCATCAGCCGCCTGTCGGGCCGCTCCATCGTTGCCACAATCACGTTCATGGCGGCCGGTATTGCCACCGTCGCGGTGATGAATACGATGGGCATGGAGGTGCTGAAATGAAAACGCTATTCTCCCTTATCGCAGGCGTAGTGTTCGGCGCAGGCCTGACAATCGGCGGCATGACCGATCCTGCGCGCGTGCGCGGCTTCCTGGACCTGTTCGGCGACTGGGATCCGACGCTGGCCTTTGTCATGGGCGGTGCTCTGGTCGTGATGGCGATTGCCTGGCGAGTGGTGCCCGGCATGGCCCGCCCTGTGTTCGAGGACAACTTTCACATCCCCACGGCAAGTGAGCTGACCCCCAAGCTGATCGGCGGCGCGGTGCTGTTTGGCGTGGGCTGGGGCATTGCCGGCCTGTGCCCCGGACCCGGCCTGGCGGCGCTCGCGATAGAGCCTGCCAGTGCGGCGATCTTCGTCGTTTCGATGATGGTGGGGATGGCCCTGCTGCGACTGACTGAAGGAAAAGCCTGATGGAACCGACCAAGCTGACCGATACGCTGTCCGTTGCCGGACAAGTGCGGCCCGAAGAGATCGAGCAACTGGCCAGGGCCGGGTTCAAGGCGATCATCTGCAATCGCCCGGATCATGAAGAGCCCGGCCAGCCCGACTTTGCCGAGGTGGCTGCCGCGGCAGAGGCGCAGGGCATGAAAGTGCGCCATATCCCTGTGGACGCAAGCCGCACGGTGGAAATGCAAAAAGACGAATTCGCCCGCGCTCTGGCGGAAATGCCCGGCCCTGTGCTGGCCTACTGCCGCACGGGCAACCGCTGCACCCTGTTGCATCAGGCCATCAGCGGCTGATCGAAAGGACAATCATGACCGCCCACGTCAGTCATCACACCGTCGTTATTGCAGGCGGCGGATCGGCCGGTATTGCCACTGCCGCATCCATGCTGAATCGTCACCCCGGCCTCGACATCGCGATTATAGAGCCGAGTGACGAGCACTACTACCAGCCTGGCTGGACATTGGTGGGCGGCGGCGTGTTCGAGAAGGACGCCACTGTTCGTCCTGAGGCATCGGTGATGCCGAAGGGTGTGACCTGGCTGAAAGCCGCAGTCACCGGGTTCGATCCGGACAACAGAATCGTCGAATATTCCGATGGCGGCCGCGCCACATACGATGTGCTGATCGTGGCCATGGGCAATCGCCTGGCATGGGAAGAGATAGTTGGGCTTGAGGAAACGCTGGGCAAGAACGGCGTGACGTCCAATTACCGCTATGACCTTGCGCCCTACACATGGGAACTGGTTCAGAAGACCAGCAAGGGGCGCGCACTTTTCACGCAGCCGGTGATGCCGATTAAGTGCGCCGGTGCGCCGCAGAAGGCGATGTACCTGTCCTGCTCCGAATGGGAAAAGCGCGGCGTCCTTGGCGATATGGAGGTGGAATTCCACAACAACGGCGGCGTGCTGTTCGGCGTGTCAGACTATGTCCCCGCGCTGATGGAATATGTCGAGCGATACGGAATCGGCCTGAATTTCGGCTCCACCCTGGTCCGCGTGGATGGCCCGGCGAGGAAAGCGTTTTTCGCCACCGACAACGGCGAGGTCGAGCGTGATTTCGACATGCTCCACGTCTGCCCGCCGCAAAAGGGCAATCCGGTGGTTGCTGCCAGTGCGCTGGCCAACGAAGCGGGCTATGCGGAGGTGGACCAGGACACCCTGCAGCACGTTCGCCACCCCGATGTTTTCGCGCTTGGCGACTGCGGCAGCACGCCCAACGCCAAGACCATGGCCGCCGCGCGCAAGCAGGCGCCTGTCGCCGCCGTTAACGCCCTGGCGCAGCTGCAAGGCCAGCCCCTGAAAGGCACATATGATGGCTATGGCAGTTGCCCGCTGACAGTGGAGCGGGGCAAGATCGTGCTGGCCGAATTCGGCTATGGCGGCAAACTGCTGCCCACGTTTCCACCCTGGATGATCGACGGCACAAGGCCTTCCCGCGCGGCGTGGAAGCTGAAAGTGGACGTGCTGCCAGAGATTTACTGGCACGCCATGCTGAAAGGGCGCGAATGGATGGCCAAGCCCATCGGCGGGGCCTGACGCGCGGCCATGCTCAGACGCTATTTTCCCATTCTGGAGTGGGGTCGGACCTATAATGGCGACGCCCTGAGCAGCGACATGATGGCGGCGATCATCGTCACCATCATGCTGATCCCGCAAAGCCTGGCCTATGCCCTGCTGGCGGGGTTGCCGCCGGTGGTGGGGCTGTATGCCTCCATCCTGCCGCTGGTGGCCTATGCCGTGTTCGGAACCAGCCGCACGCTGGCCGTAGGGCCAGTGGCCGTGGTCTCGCTGATGACGGCGAGCGCGGCGGGCGCCGTGGCGGCACAGGGAAGCGCGCAATATCTGGAAGCCGCGATCACGCTGGCCGCGCTATCGGGCGTGATGCTGTTCGTGCTGGGCGTGCTGCGCATGGGCTTTCTGGCCAACCTGTTGTCGCACCCGGTCATCAGCGGGTTCATCACGGCCAGTGGCATTCTGATCGCCACCAGCCAGTTGCGGCATATCCTTGGCGTGCGCGGCGGCGGGGACACCTGGCCGGATATGCTCGGCTCACTCTTCTCGGCGCTGGGGGACATCAACGTATGGACACTGGCCGTGGGCGTGCCGGCGGTGATTTTCCTGTTCTGGGTGCGCAAGGGGCTGAAGCCGATGCTGGTGCGCATGGGAATGCGCCCGCGCCTTGCCGATATCGCTGCCAAGGCTGGGCCGGTGGCGGCCGTGGCGGTCAGCATTCTGGCGGTGATGGCATTTGACCTTGCAGGGCGCGGTGTGAACATCACTGGCGAAATCCCGTCTGGCCTGCCGCCTTTTGCCGTGCCCAGCACCGATCTGTCGCTGATTCAGCAGCTTTTCGTGCCTGCTTTGCTGATTTCCATCATCGGCTTCGTTGAAAGTGTGTCTGTCGCGCAGACATTGGCTGCGAAGCGCCGGCAGCGCATTTCGCCCGATCAGGAGCTGATCGGCCTTGGTGCCTCCAACATCGCCAGCGCCTTTTCCGGCGGTTATCCGGTGACGGGCGGTTTTGCCCGGTCGGTGGTCAACTTCGATGCCGGCGCGCAGACGCCTGCGGCCGGGGCCTTTACCGCCGTTGGCATCGCGCTGGCTTCGCTGTTCCTCACGCCGTTGCTGTTCAACCTGCCGATTGCCGTGCTGGCGGCCACGATCATCACTGCGGTGCTGAGCCTGGTCGATCTGAAGACGCCGAAGCAGTTGTGGAACTATTCAAAGGCCGATTTCGCCGCGCATATGGCCACCATCGGCATTACCTTGCTGGCAGGCGTGGAAATGGGCGTGATCGCGGGCGTATCAGTCGGTCTGCTGCTGTACCTGTGGCGCGCCAGCCGCCCGCACGCCGCGATCGTGGGCCGCGTTCCCGAAACCGAGCACTTCCGCAACATAGAACGGCACAAGGTCTTCACCGTGGACCATGTTCTGTCGATCCGCATCGACGAGGCGCTGACCTTTCTCAATGCCCGCTGGCTGGAGGAATACGTGCTGGAGCAGGTGGCCGACCGGCCCAGAGTGCGCCACGTCATCCTGATGTGCAGCGCGGTGAACGAGATTGACGCATCGGGCCTGGAAAGCCTTGAGGCGATCAATCACCGGATGCAGGACGCCGGGATCAAGCTGCACCTTTCCGAAGTGAAGGGCCCGGTGATGGACCGCTTGCAGCGAACCCACTTCGTGGAGGAACTGAGCGGCAAGGTCTACCTTTCCCAATCGCGCGCTTTCGAGGAGGCGCTGCGCGACAACGGTGACACCTTTCAGGAGCCAGAGGACTGGCCGCGAGGCATGATCTGATGCCAGCAATCCCGGACAAGGACGCCAGATGCCGCCGGATCGAAGCGCTGATCGCCGAGGGGCATGGCGTGTGCGAAAGTTGCCGCGATGCGGGCGTGTCTGAAAAAACCTTCTACCGCTGGCGCAAGGCGCGCGACGTTAATGTTACCAGATTATGTAAGTGATATAGAGAGGACGTGCCGTTCCCCCTTCAGATCAGCCAGCTTGAGACGTTCTGTGCAGATATTTAAAATATCGATTACATAAAGTGATAATCTTAATTCGCCTACTGATGGCGAATTGGCTATTCCGACTCCAGCAACCCAGGAGACACGAAATGAGTTTGCATATTGGCGACACCGCACCCGACTTCACCACCGATAGCACCGTAGGCGAGATCAGCCTGCATGACTGGGCTGGCGACAGCTGGGTATTCTTTTTCAGTCACCCTGCCGATTTCACACCGGTCTGCACGACAGAAATGGGCGCGACGGCCCGGCTGGCGGACGAATTTGCCAGGCGGAACGTCAAGCCGCTGGGCCTTTCCACCGACACGGCGGACGAGCACCGCGCCTGGATTGCCGACGTGAACGAGACGCAGGGCGTCGACCTGCAATTCCCCATCGTCGATGATGCGGACATGAAGATTGCCTTGCTTTACGACATGATCCACCCGGGCCAGAGCGAGACCGCCGCCGTGCGATCGGTTTTCATCATCGACCCGAACAAGACCATCCGCCTTATCATGACCTACCCGATGAGCGTGGGACGAAATTTCGATGAGATCCTGCGTGTGATCGACAGCCTGCAATTGGCCGACCGAAAGGGTGTGGTCACCCCTGCCAACTGGCAACCGGGCGACGAGGTGATCATCCCGCCCTCCTGCACGGACGAGGAAGCGAAAGTGAAATTCCCGCAAGGGTTCAAGACGATCAAACCTTACCTGCGCACAACGCTGGTCGACTGATCACCCGGTTCCGGGGCGCGCCATCCCTATTCTTCCGCCTGGCGCGCCCCACAATTTGCAACCAGCTGTTGCAAAAGCTGCGCTAGTGGAGAGCAGCGCCAACCTGTAAAGGCACACCATGTTTGACGGCCTCGACGCTCTGATGCTTGCCCGGATACAGTTTGCCTTCACGGTAAGCTTCCACTTTTTCTTTCCTGCCTTCACGATTGGCCTGGCCAGCTATCTGGCCGTGCTGGAGGGGTTGTGGCTGAAGACCGGCAAGGCGATCTACCTCGACCTGTTCAAGTACTGGGTGAAGATATTCGCCATCGTATTCGCCATGGGCGTCGTCTCCGGCATCGTGATGAGTTACCAGTTCGGCACCAACTGGTCCGTCTTTTCGGACATTGCCGGGCCGGTAATCGGGCCGTTGATGGCTTACGAGGTGCTGACCGCATTCTTCCTTGAAGCGGGCTTTCTGGGCGTGATGCTGTTCGGCATGAACAAAGTCGGCAAGAAGCTGCATTTTGCCGCAACCCTGATGGTGGCGCTGGGCACTTTTGTATCGGCATTCTGGATCTTGTCGGTGAACAGCTGGATGCAGACGCCCGTCGGGTTCGAGATGGGCGCGAACGGCCAATACCTTCCGGGCGACAGCTGGATCGCGATTATCTTCAATCCCAGTTTTCCCTACCGCCTCGTCCACACCGTGCTGGCGGCCTATCTCACCACCGCCTTTGTGGTTGGCGGGGTGGGCGCGTGGCACCTGCTGAAAGATCGCGGCAACCTGCACGCACGCAAGATGTTCTCCATGGCGATGTGGATGGCAACGATCGTCGCGCCCATCCAGATCGTGGCGGGCGACATGCATGGCCTCAACACGCTTGAGCATCAGCCGCAGAAGGTGATGGCGATGGAGGGGCATTACGAGAGCCATCCCGACGGGGCGCCGCTCTACCTGTTCGGCATTCCGAATGACGAGGAGCAGCGGCTGGACTACGCCGTGGGTATTCCCAAGCTTTCCAGCATGATCCTGAAGCATGAATGGGATGCGCCGCTGGCCGGGCTGGACACGATACCCGATGACGAACAGCCGCCGGTGTTCATGGTGTTCTGGGCCTTCCGCATCATGATCGCCATCGGCCTTGGAATGATGGCGGTGGGCGTGTGGAGCCTGTTGGCGCGGTGGCGCGGCAGGCTGTACGACTGGCCGTGGCTGCACCGCGCTGCCGTGGTGATGGGGCCGTCAGGCTTTCTTGCCGTGCTGTGCGGCTGGATCACCACCGAAGTCGGCCGCCAGCCGTATGTCATCTACGGTCTGCTGCGCACGGCTGACGCCGCCAGCCCGCTGGATGCGCCGGCCGTGGGCGCATCGCTGCTGGCTTTCATCCTGGTCTATTTCACCGTGTTCGGCGTGGGCGTGTGGTACATCACCCGCCTGATGAGCAGGCCGCCCCATGTGGGCGAACTGGGCGCCAAGCGCGGCGATGCAGGGCCGATCCGTACCGCCGGGATCACGCCGGGGCCGACGCAGAATCCGGGCCATGCCGAAACGCTGCCCGATTCCGGAGAGGAGGCGCGCTGATGGACTTCGCTCTGGACCTGACCACAATCTGGGCCTTCATCATTGCCTTCGCCGTGTTCGCCTATGTGGTGATGGATGGGTTCGACCTTGGCATCGGCATCCTCTTTCCCAGCTTCGATCCGGGGCGGGAGCGGGACAGGGCGATGAATTCCATCGCGCCGGTGTGGGACGGTAACGAAACCTGGCTGGTGCTGGGCGGCGGTGGCCTGTTCGCCGCTTTCCCGCTGGCCTACGCGGTTATCCTGCCTGCCACCTACCCGCTGATCATTGCCATGCTGCTGGGCCTGGTGTTCCGCGGCGTGGCCTTTGAATACCGCTGGCGTGATCCCGGCCACCGCAAGCTGTGGGACTTTGCCTTTACCGGCGGATCGCTGCTCGCCGCCATGGCGCAGGGCATGACGCTGGGCGCACTGCTTCAGGGTATCGAAGTGGTCGATCGCGCCTATGCCGGCAGCTGGTTCGACTGGTTGACGCCGTACACCCTGCTAACCGGCCTTGGCACGGTGGCGGGTTACGCCCTGCTGGGTGCAACATGGCTGATCTGGAAGCTCGACGGCGAAGGGCAGGCCCACGCCCGCAAGCTGGCCCTGCGCGCCGGCGCCGCCACGCTGGCGCTGATGGGCGCCGTCAGCGTGTACAACGTGCTGCTGAATGCCGAATATGCCGCCCGCTGGCTGAGCGCGCCGGAAATATACTTCGCCGCTCCCGTGCCGATCCTTACCGCGGTCGTCGCAATCACTTTGCTGCGCGCGGTGGCGAAAGATGGCAATGCAAAGCCGTTCTGGCTGGCGCTGCTGCTGTTCTTCCTCGGCATGGCAGGGCTGGGCGTTACGATCTGGCCCAACGTGGTGCCGCCCGATGTCACCATCTGGGATGCCGCCGCGCCGGAGCGCAGCCAGATCTTCATGCTGGTGGGCGTGGCGATCACCATGCCGCTGATCATCGCCTACACCGCCTGGGCCTACTGGGTGTTTCGCGGGAAAGTGGACGATGAAGGATACCATTAAAGGGCAAGGGGACGCGGCCCCCTTGTGGAAGCGTCTGGCGTGGATGGCGGCAATCTGGCTGGCCAGTGTCAGCGTGCTGGGCGCGGTGGCCATGGTGATCCGCTGGTGGCTGTCTGCCTGACATCGCGCCTTTAAAATCCCTCGCCAAGGCCCTACTTCCCTATGCTGTTCAGTATTGAGAGGAAGACCGCGTGGCAGAAGGCCAGGATAACGCAGACCACGACCTGAAGGACCACAAGTTCTACCACGCGGACATGGAGGCAGGCTTTGCCGACTCCATCGACAACGAGACGCCGCAAACGCGTCACCCCGCCTACCGCCTCGCTTTCCGTGACGAGGATTTCCTGCTGCGTGAGGAACTGCGCCCGGTGCGCTTCCAGCTCGAACTGCTCAAGCCTACGATGGTGCTGGACGAGGCGCGCGTCGGCTCCACACTGGTCATGTACGGCTCTGCCCGCATCCCGCCACCTGAAGCGACCGAGGCGGCACTTGAACAGGCCGATAACCTGCCCGAGGACGAGGCGCTGGTGGTGCGCAACCTCGCCAAGAAGGCGAAGTATTATGCCGAGGCCTATCGCCTGGCGCGCATGGTGACGGAGAAATCCATCGTCGAGGAAGGCCAGCGGCAATTCGTGGTGTGTTCGGGTGGTGGACCCTCGATCATGGAAGCCGCCAATCGCGGTGCCAGCGATGCAGGTGGCGAGTCCATCGGCCTCAACATCATTCTGCCGCACGAGCAGGCGCCCAATCCCTATGTTACGCCCTACCTGTCGCTGAACTTCCACTACTTCGCGCTGCGCAAGATGCACTTCCTGATCCGCGCGCGCGCTGTGGCGGTGTTCCCCGGCGGCTTCGGCACGTTTGACGAGATGTTCGAGCTGCTCACTCTGATCCAGACCGGCAAGATGAAGCGCATCCCGGTGCTGCTGTTCGGCAAGGACTTCTGGAACCGGGTGGTGAACTTCGACGCGATTGCCGAGGAAGGCACGATCTCGAAGAAAGACCTGGACCTCATCACCTGGTGCGAAACCGCCGAAGAAGGGTGGGAAGCTATCCGCGAATTCTACTGCCTGAAGGACAATGGCGCAGCGGGGATGGATTGCGACGCCTGAGGTGTTCGCAAAGGTATGACTGCCGACGATCCGATTGCTGACAGTAGCACGACTGAGCTGAGGTGTCTTTTTGCAGCTGCCTGTGCCTTTCGGGGTCTGCTACACAATTGACGTTCAGCATTTGCTTATTGAGGTAAGAGACGTGTTCGAATTTCTGAATGGGTTCTTGGATTCCCTCTCGCGGGGCGACGCAGATGCATGGTTCTGGCTGATCATCGCCCCTCTTGCCGTTTTCGGCATGATCGTTCGACCTCGGTCGCTTTTTACGGGAAAAAGCGACGATGGGGGAGGTAGCGGTTCGATTGGTGACGGGGATTTTTGATCTTTTCGAAAGCCCGCTTCCCATCCAATTTCTGACACAAGCCCCGTAACTTTCCTGCACAACTCCGGCCACCACACTCTCGGCCCATGCGTGGGACAGCATTTTCGTGCCACCCGGCATGGAGCATCCGGCCAGCGCCAAGATCGATTGGTGGAAGGTGACAAACCCTACGCTGGTCTGGTGGGTGGAACGGAGTCTGCTGAGGCCCGAGGTGTGGCAGAGCCGCATGACCTGCATTCGCCAGAAACATTACAGTTCCGCGCTTTTGCGGCTGCTCCGACGGGATGATGCGGCGTTCATGGCAGTGGGCGCGGAGGGGCCAGAGAAGTGAGCGGACAGTATATCAGAACAGGCCGGCGTGTCTTCCACATCGCCAGCGGATTACCGCACCGCCTGGTGCCCCAGCGGCCCGTTGCCGAAGCCGAAGCCCGGCGCACTCTTCAGCGCCTCGCGCACAAACAGGCGGGCCTGCGCTATCGCTTTCTCCAGCGACAGGCCGTGGCCAAGGTGCGTGGCGATCGCACTCGACAGCGTGCAGCCGGTGCCGTGCGTGTGCCTGGTGACGATGCGCGCGTCGCTCCACACCGTGTCATCCAGGCCCGGTCGAACGAGGCGGTCCTCCACCATCGGGCCATCGGCATCTCCTCCTTTGGCGAGATAAGCAACGCCGCGGGCCGCCATGCCATCAGCGCCGCCAAGCGCCTCCAGTTCGGGCACATTGGGGGTGGTGAGGGTGGCGAGGTCCATCAGCCATTCGAATACTTCTATCGTCGCCTCGTCCGCCAGCACACTGCCGCTGGTGGCCACCATCACGGGATCGAAGACGATTGGCTTGCCAAGGTCTTCCAGCCGGTCTGCAACGACTTCGGCAATGTCGGCGCTGCCCAGCATCCCGATCTTCACCGCGTCCACACCGATATCCTCGAGGCAGGCATCCATCTGCGCGGCCACGAAATCGGGCGACAAGGCCTCCACCCCGCGCACGCCGCGCGTGTTCTGCGCGGTTACCGCGGTGATGGCTGACATGGCATAGCCGCCCAGCATGGTGATGGTCTTGATATCCGCCTGAATACCCGCGCCGCCCGAACTGTCGGACCCGGCGATGACAAGCACACGGGGCGGGCGGGTGGTCACGCGATCAGGCAGCCGCTTTCACCGCGTCGCAAATGGTATCGACCACACGCTCAACCTGTCGCTCGTCGTCGCCCTCGGCCATTACGCGGATCAGCGGCTCTGTGCCGGACTTGCGGATCACCAGGCGTCCGCGGCCTTCCAGTTCTGCTTCCGCATCGGCAATCGCCTCCTTCACACCTGGCGCGTCGAGCGGATTGCCGCTGTCATAGCGCACGTTCTTCAGCAGCTGAGGCACGGGATCGAACAGGTGCAGCAGCTCGCTGGCCGGCTTGCCGGTACGCACCAGCGCGGCGAGCACCTGCAGCGCGGCCACAGTGCCATCGCCGGTGGTAGCATGGTCCAGCAGGATCATGTGGCCCGATTGCTCACCGCCGACATTGTATCCACCCGATTTCATGGCGCCGAGCACGTAGCGGTCGCCAACCTGGGTTCGAACAAGGTTCAGTCCATGACTGGCAAGAAACCGCTCCAGCCCTAGGTTGGACATGACTGTGGCCACCACGCCGCCGCCTTTCAGGCGCCCATCTCTGGCCCAGCGGCTGCCGATCAGCGCCATGATCTGGTCGCCGTCGACGGTCCGGCCCTTCTCGTCGATCACGATCAGGCGGTCGGCATCGCCATCCAGGGCAATGCCAAGGTCAGCGCCATCTTCCACAACGCGTTGCTGGACGGCGTCAAGGTGCGTTGAGCCGACGCCGTCATTTATGTTCAGACCGTTGGGCCTGACGCCCATGGCAATCACTTCCGCGCCCAGTTCCCAGATTGCAGTGGGGGCGACCTGGTAGGCGGCACCATGAGCACAATCGACAACAATCTTCAGTCCGTCGAGGCGGCAGTCCTCGGGCAGCGATTGCTTGACTGCGTGGATGTAGCGTCCGCGCGCGTCCTCGATCCGCCGGGCGCGGCCGATGGCATCGCCCTCGGCCAATTGCTGCTCAACGGCCATGGCGGCCTCGATCGCTTCTTCGTCCGCATCCGACAGCTTGAATCCGTCCGGGCCGAACAGCTTGATGCCGTTATCGTCGTAGGGATTGTGGCTGGCGGAGATCATTACCCCGATATCGGCGCGCATTTCCCGGGTCAGCATGGCGACAGCAGGGGTGGGCAACGGACCTGTCATGATCACGTCCATGCCCACACTGGTAAAGCCTGCCACCAGGGCATTCTCCATCATGTAGCCCGACAGCCGCGTATCCTTGCCGATCACCACGCGGTGTTTGTGATCGCCGCGCAGGAAGTGACGTCCGGCTGCCTGCCCCACTTTCATGGCCGTGGCAGCGTTCAATTTCCTGCCATTGGCGCGGCCCCGGATTCCGTCTGTGCCGAAATACTCGCGTCCCATATTTCCCCTTCGACTTTGTGTTTAGCCTTGCCGTATGGCCATGCAGATATTCGCACCTCTTGTCACGGCCCCTTGTCTTGTCTCAAGCGCGTGGCCAGATAAGCCCGGATTTCTCGTGCGGGATTCGCAACAAGATGCTGTCTCGCGCATTGGTTATACGACAACCGGATCAACAGGAGACAGATCGAATGGCTTTTTCACTGATGTCGCTTCCCTATGACAGCGAGGCTCTGGCCCCGGCGATCACCGCCGAGACTTTCAGCTATCACCATGGCAAGCACCACCAGGCCTACGTCGACAAGACCAATGCTGCGATTGAAGGCACTGCCCATGCGGATAAGTCGCTGGAAGAAGTGATCGCAGCATCGCGCGGCAGCGATGCCGGCCTGTTCAACAACTCTGCCCAGGTTTGGAACCACGGCTTCTACTGGCATTCGCTTACGCCCTCCACCAGCGGCCCGTCGGGCGATCTCGCCGCTAAGATCGACGAGGCTTTCGGCTCGCTCGACAAGCTGAAGGACGAACTGAAGTCCAAGGGCGCAGGCCACTTCGCGAGCGGCTGGGTCTGGCTGGCTGAAAAGGGCGGCAAGCTGGAAGTGGTCGACACGCACGACGCTGACACGCTGGCCGATCAGGACTATAACCCGCTGCTGGTGATCGATCTGTGGGAACACGCCTACTACCTTGACCACCAGAACGCCCGCCCGAGCTACCTTTCGGCTGTTGTCGATGGTCATCTCAACTGGGACTTCGCTGCCGATAACCTGGCACGCGGCAGCACCTGGACCTATTCTGCCTGAATGAACGCTCGTGCGCCTGCTGTGGCCACGGGTTCCTGAAGATGCGGCTCGTTTCCAGTCTGGAAGCGGGCCGCTTTTCATATCAGGGGAAGCGGCGCCTAGTCATTTTCACCCAGTTCCAGCACTCTGGTCTGGAACAATGGCTCGCCAAACAGAAAGCCGACGAAATTCGGCCTGCCCAGATGATCCACCAACGCGGTCAAAGTCAGCAGGATCGGCACTGAAAGCAGTGCGCCTGCGACGCCCCAGATCCAGCCAAAGTATGACAGAGCCAGCAGGATCAGCACAGGGTTCATGGTAAAACGCGCGCCCAGCACGGCGGGGGTAAAGACATTTGCCTCCACCGTGTGAAGACCCAGATAGGCGGCGGCAGGTATAAGCCCGACAAAAACGGAGTCGGCGGAACCGATGCCGAACAGGCCGAGCAGGACCACCATCAGAAGGGGGCCGACATAGGGGATGAAATTGAGCAGGGCCGCCAGACCGCCCCACATCACCGGAGCATCCAGCCCCATTATCCACGCCCCCAATGCCACCACTACGCCAACGCAGGTGTTTATCAGTCCGACAGTTAGAATGTAGGCCGCCACCCTGTCCTGCACCTCGCGAAGTGCGCGTGCAGCCTTCAGGCTGGCACCGACTTGCTGACGCTCCAGCAGCAAGCGACGGCGCAGCCTTATGCGGGCTTCGATCATGAAGAACGCCAGCATGAATGTAAGCAGCGTCTCAAGAAGTACGGTCGGCGTTGCGAAGGCGAGTTCTTCCAGCATGCTCGGTCCGGCAAGAACGACCTGCTGCCCTTCCTTCTCCCCGGTGAGAGCGGTCAACTGTTCGTTCAGCTCGCCAACCCAGGCAAAGGCCAGTTGCAGCTCGCTGAAATGCTCTCCCACTTGCCGCGTCATGCGCGGAACCTGGTCATAAAGCGAAATCGCAGGCGCAAACACGGCGGTAAAAGCCAGTGCCAGGATTGCGAAAAACACCATCAGCGCCAGGATCGAGGCAAGGAAGTTGGGCAGCCAGGTCGCCAGCTTGTCCGCCAGCGGTGACAGGATGATGGTGAGGATAAGCGCAGCGACCAGCGGTAGAAAAACCACAGACCCGATCGAAAGGACAAACGGCAGCGCCAAAAACAGGCCAATTGCCATCAGCACGACCAGCGAGGAGATCAGCCGCAATTCCTGTGCCGCAAAAGTCATCGTCCGGCGGCGACCGGTGCCTGATTGACTCGGATTGGGTGGGCGTTCCCCCTCGGCGTTCATCGGCGTGTGCCTGTCTTTCCCTGCCTGATCGCGCGCAGCATGTCGCTTTGCCGCGGTGCGATCAAGCCGGCTCTATTTGGATGCCGCCGCTTCGCCGCGTCCGGCAGCCACTTCGTCCAGCTCTTCCAGGATTGCGCGGTGTGCGGCAGGGTCGGTCAGAGCCCGGTCAGGGATGTCGCCATCTTCCATCATACTGGTCAGCGCGGCACGCGCACGGCCAACCCGGCTCTTGATAGTGCCCACGGCACAGCCGCAAATATTTGCAGCTTCCTCGTAAGAGAAGCCGCCGGCACCCACCAGCAGCAGAGCCTCGCGTCGTTCGGGCGGCAGGGTCAGCAGCGCGCGGTGGAGGTCGGACAGATGCAGCGGCTCCTCCTGTCCAGCCGGAGCCGTCAGGATTCGTTCGGCCACAGTCTCGTCATACTCGCCGCGGAACCGATTGCGGCGCATATCTGTGAGATAGGCGTTGCGCAGGATCACGAACGTCCAGGCGCGCATGGAGGTGCCCGGCTCGAACCGTTCCTGCGCAGCCCATGCTTTCAGCAGGGCCTCCTGTACCAGGTCGTCCGCCATGTCCGGACGCCCGCACAAGCCACGGGCGAATGCACGCAAGTGCGGTACGACTTCAGTCAGCTCTCGCTTGAAGTCGCGTTTGTCTTCCGCGCTGCGTTTGGGCAGCTCGCGTTTGGGTTTGGCGTTGCTCATTTGCCCCCGTCTTCGTCAAGCTTCGAGAGCAGGCTCTTGAAGGAATCTGGAAGCGGCTCGTCCACCACCGAATTGTAAAGTTTCTTGAGACTGGAAGCCCACTCAGGATCGTGCGCCTTTTCGGCCGCCATATCCTTCAGGTCCTTGCCAGCCTTACCTCCGTCGTTTGACGATGACATGAGTGCAAAATTTCCCGTCGCCATGCAGATTTCCGCTCAATTGGTGATCGCCAATCGTCCAGCGGTAACCAATGCGTAATTGCCTTGTGTGTGATTGCGGAACGAAACCAGCCGCGTCCGGTTCCCCAATAAGGAAATTCATGCGGCGTTCTGTTTGCAATCCTGCAAAGGAAACGCCACGGACTGGGTTGGAGGGATCGTTTGATCCTTTCGGGTTGAGGTATCGTATTGCAACAGCAGGTTAGCAGGCGGGGTAGAACGAAGCGGTGGCTGATGCGCTATCCGCGGGGCATGCCGCTTGGCATTTTCCTGCTGATCGCGGCAATTACCGTTCTTTCCATTTTCGCCATCGAGCGGGGTGAGAGCGAACGTCAGAATGCCCAGATCAATTCCCGCGCCACAGCTATCGCCTCGGCGCTGGAAAGGCGGGCGAATGCCAGCAGTGCCTATCTTCGCGCCGGGGCGGCTCTGCTCTCCACAATGGATGAGGTGCCGGCGGACGATTTTCGCCGCTTCGTTTCCGAACTCCGGCTGGATTCAGATTACCGCGGGGCGGAAGGTATCGGCTGGGCGCAAGTCGTACGACCGTCTCAGATCGCGGAGTTCGATGCCCTGTTGGCAGAACAAGCCGCGGAAGAAGCGGAATTCTATCCCGCGTTCAGTGGCGAGCAGCCTTTCGCAACGCCCGTTACTTATCTGCAGCCCGATACCGAACGCAATCGGCGCGCGCTTGGCTATGACATGTTTTCCGAACCCACGCGCAGGGCCGCCATGGTGGAGGCCGAGCGGACATCGCGGCCTACCGCCACCGATGCCATCGTGCTGCGGCAGGAAGGTGAAGGCGAAGCGCCCGGTTTCCTGATTTACATGCCGGTGTTTGAGCCTGGAGCTGGCGGACGGACCTTGAAGGGCTTCATCTATTCGCCTTTCAATGCCGAGGATTTCTTGCAGAGCGCTCTGGAACTGGAAGATGCCGGTTCCTTCGGCGTCCGCCTTTACGACAGCGAGGAAGAAGGTGACGCGGGCACTCTGCTTGCCGGCACGTTTGACGGTGACATCGCCAATCGGGATACTGCCACCAGAACAGTGACCATAGCCAACAATCCCTGGCGACTGGCTGTCAGCAGAGTGGAGGAGAAAGGGCTGTCGGGCCTATCCATGGCCACGCTGATATTCGGACTGCTGGTGGCGAGCCTGCTGATGCTGCTGGTGCGTATGCTCACCCAGCAGGCGCAGGAGGACGAGAGTGCGCTGGCATGGTTTGAGGAACAGGCCTCGATCCGCAATTCGCTGACCCGCGAGTTGAATCACCGGGTCAAGAACACGCTCGCCAATGTGCTGTCCATCATTGCGCTGACCCGTCGCCGGGCCACCAATGTCGACGAATTTGCCACGGGCCTCGACGGTCGAATACGCGCGCTTTCCGCAACGCATGACCTGCTGACCCAGTCGGATTGGGGGTCCACTCCGGTAAAGGCCGTGATCGACGCCGAGCTATTGCCTTATGCACGCGATGACGATCACGCCGTGGAACTGGTCGGGCCAGATGTGGAACTTGCACCGAACGATGCCCTGTCACTCGGTCTTGCAGTTCACGAGCTGGCAACGAACGCCGCCAAGTATGGCGCCCTTTCTCAGCCCGGCGGCACGGTGAGCGTTCATTGGCGGCTGGTGTCTGATGCGCTGGTGCGTGTCGAATGGCTGGAGCGCGGCGGTCCGCCGGTGAAGCAGGAACGGTCCCGCGGTTTCGGCACCGACCTGATTGAGCGCATCGTTGCGCATGAATTGCGTCATCCGGTGGAACTGGATTTCGACCCTGAAGGCGTGCGCTGCGTACTGCTGATCCCGGTGCGCCGTCCCAGCGAATTCATGATCCGTGCCCAGCGCAGCGAGCAGCAGCCAGACGATAGCTGATATGGACGGCCCTGACGGCCCGCACTACAGCTTTCTACAATGACAATCCCCGTCAGATCTCTGCACTGGCTGAGCGCCATCTTCGCAGCCATGCTGCTTGTCGCTTGCGGTAATTCCGCTGACCGAGGGCCAGTCGTGCTAGCCCCGGCAAGCATGCAGGAAGCCATCAGTGACGTGGCGGCGGCATGGGCCGAGCAAGGCCATGCCGCACCGCTGCTGTCTTTCGCAGGCTCGCAGGCACAGGCGCGTCAGGTTGAGCAGGGAGCTCCTGCCGACATAATCATCACTGCAGACCGGGAGTGGATGGACTGGCTTGAAGAGCGCGATCTGATCGACGCGCAATCACGCCGGATCATCGCGGGCAACGGATTAACGCTCATATCCAGCGAGCCGCTCGGTCCCGGCGATACAGTCGAGGGCAGGTTGCGCTCGCTGGGCGACGGGCGGCTGGCACTGGCCGATCCGCAAAGCGTGCCCGCAGGTCGCTATGCGCGCGCTGCGCTTGAAAACATGGGGCTGTGGGAGGGCATGTCTGCCCGCGTCGTTCCTGCCGAGAACGTACGGAGCGCGCTGGCGCTGGTGGAATCGGGCGAAGCTTCCCTGGGCATCGTCTATCAGACCGATGCCGCGGCATCGCGCAGAGTAGAGAGTATCGCCTTTGACGATCGCGACGTGCCAGACATCCTCTATCCTGTCGCTCTTGTAACAGGGGCGGGGAATCCCGAACGCATGGCATTTCTGGACTTCATGACCTCGCCTGCCGGACAAGAGATTTTTACCGCGCATCGGTTCTTGCCAGTGGAGCAAGATCCGTGACCCTGACTGCTGCCGAGTGGACCATTGTCGCGCTGTCGTTGAAAGTCAGTCTGGTGGCCGTGCTGGTGACTTTGCCGATTGCCTACGCCCTGGCCTGGGTTATCGCCATGCGCCGTTTTCCCGGGCGAATGCTGCTCGACGCGCTCGTGCATCTTCCGCTTGTCCTGCCACCGGTTGTGACCGGATGGCTTCTCCTTATCGTGCTGGGCCGCAATGGTGCCGTGGGCAGCTGGCTCTATGATACATTCGGCACTACGCTGGTTTTCAACTGGACAGGCGCCGCAGTGGCCGCCGGAGTAATGGCTCTGCCACTGATGGTGCGCGCCATGCGCCTTTCGATAGAGGCAGTGGACCGGCGACTGGTCGGCGCGGCGCGCACGCTGGGTGCTTCGCCGCTGCACGCATTCTTCACCATTACCTTGCCGCTCAGCGTGCCAGGCATCGCGGCAGGCGCCATGCTGGGCTTTGCGCGTTCGCTGGGAGAGTTTGGCGCGACGATTACCTTTGCCGCCAATATCGCCGGCGAAACCCGCACCCTGCCGCTGGCGATCTACACCGGGTTGCAGGTGCCAGGATCAGAAGGCGCTGTTACCCGGCTGGCGATCATCGCTATCGTCCTGTCGCTGGGCGCGTTGCTGGTGTCAGAATGGCTGGTACGCAGGTCACAGGGGACGCGCGCGCATGTCCTTTGATATTGCTATCGACATGGCGGTAGACAATCACGCCTTTGCGCTGGAATTCACCTCCGATGCAAAACTTACTGCGCTGGTTGGCCCTTCCGGCGTGGGCAAGAGCAGCACACTGAATGCCATTGCCGGGCTGCTGCGACCGCGCGCAGGCCGTATAGTGGTGGCAGGAGAGGTGCTGTTCGACAGCCGGGCTGGCGTGGATCTGCCGCCGGAAAAGCGACGGGCGGGATATGTATTTCAGGACGCTCGGTTATTCCCTCACAAGCGCGTGGCTGCCAACCTAGCCTACGGGCAAAAGCTGGCTGCGCCCGGCGCGCCGATCGTGACGCGGGATGAAGTGGTCGATCTGCTGGAAATCGGCCACCTGCGGGAACGTATGCCAGCCACGCTTTCAGGCGGAGAGGTACGGCGGGTCGCCATTGGCCGCGCGCTGCTTTGCGCGCCGCGCTTCCTGTTGCTGGATGAGCCGCTGGCATCACTTGACGAGAGCCGTGCCGAGACATTGCTCAAGCTGATCGAAAGACTGCGTGACGAACTGGACCTGCCGATACTGCTGGTAAGCCATTCCAGCGCCGAAGTCGAAAGACTGGCGGACCGGGTAATCACCATGACTGCACCCGCGCTATCAGAAGGTACTGCGCAAGGTTCGCCGGATTCATTGCCCGCGCGTGCAGGTGCGTGCCAGTGAAGGCGTTCAGCGAAGCGCGTTTATCAGTATGGACCGGGGTAGCAGGCACTTGTGTTCAGCGGCGCGGAAAGAATTCCGGTTCCGGCAAACCAGTTCAGCGTGCCGCTAGCCGTTACCTGGTATCCGTCGCAGTCGGTCTCCGTATCGCTTGCGACAAAGGTCAGGTTGTCGAGATAGGGCCCTTCATACTGGGACTCGGCGAAAGTCGTGATGTTGGCAACCGAACAATCGGTGCGCTGTGCCGAAAGGCAACGCGCCGATACTTCGGTTGCGCGTTGCAGGCTCATGGCACTGTTCATCATGAGTCCGGAGGCAATCGCTCCGAAAACCAGTAGCAGGAAGAGGGGAAGGACAAGCGCAAACTCTGCCGCGCTCGCGCCATCCTCGTTTCTGAAGAAGTTGTTCCTGAACTGCAAAGCCATGCCCCCTTCGAATATCAGTTCAGCCGCATCCAGCCTTGCGCTGTGATCGGGTTGGCGATGGCACCTGCGACTGACAATCCGGGGAACATCGGTGTAAAGGTGTAGGTGGCGGTGACGTAAATGTAGTTACCCGGCTCTTCGCTTGAGCCGAATGCCGTGCAGTCCGCAAGAGGGCTGGCCAGACTTCCCACTTCCGTCAACGCATTGTTCGCGGTGGCGTCGTGACAGAAATAGCCTTCGCTCGGATCGGATATGACGATTCTCGGCACGGACTCGTCGCCAATGGAAACCCGGTTTGCAGCGTCCTCCATCTTGTCCTGAAGATCGATGCTCTGGGTGGTTTCGCAGTTCACCGTAGCAGGGAGGTCCGTTTCCTCCTGACACAAGGAGGCGGCCTCAGCCGCGGCCGCCTGCGCGGCAGTGCGGACCTGGACCGAGCAATAGGCCATCCATCCAAAATCGAGGATCTGTGCGATCAGGATCGCCAGAATCCCACCCACAACGGCCATTTCGGCGCCGACCGAGCCGGAGTGATCCCCCCTGAATGCCCTTAGAATTTTGCGCATCGGGATCAGAACACCAGCCATGGCCTGCCCCCGGCTCCACCGATGCTGGGCACATCGAGGCCTTGCTGATCGCATTGGCTTGAGGAGTCCGCGAAAATCTGTGCGGTGCCATTGAACGTCATCGTGTTGCTGACCCAAACGAAACAATTGTACCCTGTGCCGGCCTTGTTGACGATCCCGCTGATCGTGGAATCGGATTTCGGTGTGTAAAACAGGCCAGATAAATTGAAGGCGGGCGAATTGCCGGATTGCTCTACATCTACATTCACATCGAGTGCGGGATCGGTGTAAACCGCCACTCCAGACCAGTTGCCCGAGGTGGGCGAAGAGATGGTGAAGTTGCTGTCAACCACGTTGGAATTGCCGACGGTATCCGTCAGGTAATGGTGATAGCTGGAATTGTTGTCGCCAGCGAAAACTACAGTCGCGTTGTTAGCAGTGAAGTTCTTGCCGTTGGTAATCAGACGGCCGTTGTAAATAACAAGTGTCGTGTCGTTTAGCGTTGTATCGCCCGTCAGCAGTACGTCCCCGCACATCGTAACAGTACCACCGCCAACGACAGAGCCGGGCAACTGGTTGGCCGCGGGCAGGTTATCCATCTTCTTGTTCGAAACAGCGTAATTGCTGCAAGGATCTGCAGGGATGTTGTCTGCGAAATCGGTGTATGGATCCTCAAAAGGTTCGGCGTTGGAAACCTGCTCGATACCGCACCCACTGCTCGTCCCCACGGCAATACCGGTCCCGGCGTTCATATTGTTACCGTTGCAGGTCATGTCGTTGTTGGAGAACATGTCGCACCCATTCAGATCAGCGAAGGGAACGCCATTACCTCGGACGCCTGACTCGCCGAATGTCGTATTCAACGCCAAGATACAGAATTCGAGCGCTCCTGTGTCAAGGCCGTCGCCCGCAATCGCTAATGCCGCTACGCCTTGGGCGTTGCCGCTGGCGCTGTTGCCAAGGAAGCCCACGATCGGGGCGAAGAACAACGGCGAGTCGTATCCAATCGCGACCTGGGTACACGTCCTTGTCGGGTCTGCTGGACAAGCGACGCGAGAGGCATCGACGGTGACAGAACCGTCACCATGCTGGTATCCATAACGCAGCGCAGTGCCGCGCGCGGTCTTGATGAAGTCGTCGTTATCGCCGTCGTAGCTCAGGTCTTCATCAGGAGTTTGCGCCGCGGCAATCGCTGCCGAATCCGCCGCGTTCTGCATGTCGCGCTGCTTGTAGTACCAGTAGCCAACGTCGACCACCAGGCCCACCGCCCCAAGAATCGGGATGAGAAGAAGCGCCGCCAGCGGACTGACCGCGCCCTGCGAGTTCCTTGCGAAATTCCTTACTAGATTCTGCATATCGTTGGCTATGCCCCGCCCCAGGCTAAGCGTGCGCGAAGGATTTGCTCTCAAGAATTTTCCCGGTCCTGTGATCTATTTTGTTGCAAAGCGCTGAGTAGGGCGCAGCCACTACGCTTCCCGCTGGATCGGGGCAGCAAAGCATTGGGCCTCCAGATCGCCTGCGAGCCAACCCGATCCTGGCCTTCTGCGCGACTCGAGTCGTCTCTTGGCGATCCGGAGGATTAAGGTGAATCGGGTGTTAAGAATGTGTCCCCGAACGAAACAGTAACGAAATGAATCGCAAACCGAACCAGTCACTGAACGGGCCCTGTTTTTTCAATTAACAGTGTAAAACCAGTTATTTGCGTGAAGAAACGCGGTCGCTCGTCAGAACACGCGATGGGCACAGGGCCGAGAAAGAGGGTTAATACCCTTGTAACCAAATATCTTTCCTGATCTCACCCCACATCCAAAGCGGTCTGTTCGGGGGAATGGCCGCCATTGCAACGGTTTGGGGGTAGGGGAAGCCATCTTCGCCTTACCTCTCCGCGAGTGGGGTGTGAGATGAGTGAAGAACTGAACGGTTTCGAGGGCGACTACAGCGAAGGCGACGTGTCGTCCGATGTGAACGGGCGCCCAGCTGCGCTGCAGCCCACGCCCCAAGGTGCGCCCCAGATCATCGCCGCCGGAGCTGACAATACCGTCGTCCTGCCGGCCGGTGAGGCGATCGAGAGCCTGGAGTTCGACGGGCGCGACCTCGTGATTATTCTGTCTGACGGCGGCCGCATCGTGGTTCCCGACGGGGCGATTATCATTCCCCAGATCGTGGTCGAAGGCACGCCTATCCCGCCTGCCAACATCGCGGCCCTGCTTGTGGGCAATGAACCCGAACCGGCCGCCGGTCTGACGCCAAGCTCCGGTGGCAACTTTGCCACCGACCCCGGGGAAATCCAGTCCGCTTTCGATCTGGGTGATCTTCTTCCCTACACCGAACTGCCACAAAATGAGCAACCGGAAGAAGAAATCATTCCGGGTCGCCTGAACGAAGAACCTGAAATTGTCATTGAAACGCCTGACAATCCAGTCGGTGTTTCGGATGCCATTGCCACAGTCTCGGAAGCTGGTCTTCCCGCCCGCGAAGATCCGTTTGAACCGGAAGGTTCGGATGCGGCCAGCAACGGCGAAACGACGAGCGGCACTATCGTGTTCTCTGCGCAGGACGGGCTTTCGGCGATCCTGATCAACGGCGTTGAAATCACGGCAGTTGGCCAGACCTTCAGTTCGCCGATCGGCACGCTGACGATCACCAGTATCGATCTTGCGACGGGACAAATCGGTTTCAGCTACACGCTGAGGGACAATACCCTTGCAGAGGAATTCGATGGTTTCTTTCAAGCCACGGTGATCGACACCGATGGTGACGAAGCGACTGCCTCGCTGCAAATTCGCGTGATCGATGATGCGCCTGAAGGCGTGAATGATGCCGACACAGTACCGGGGGGCGAGTTCGGCCCGATCGTCGGCAACGTGCTGGATAACGATATCAGCGGCGCCGATGGGTTCCCCGTCGACGGCGGGGTCACGGGCTTTTCCAATGCTGGTGGCAGCGCAGCACCTGGTCAATCGCTGCAGGGCACCTATGGTGTTCTCACGTTGAACGCCGATGGCAGCTACACCTATGTGCGTGACGTCAACACCCCGGGCGACCGTCAGGAATCGTTCGAATACGAGATCGTAGACCAGGACGGCAGTCCTTCGTCCGCGGTGCTCACGATTACGATCGAAGACGCTGACGCGGAAATTACATTCATTCCCGAAGCGGGCGAAGGCACGGTTGTTGACGAGGCTGGGCTTCCTCCGCGCAGCGATGAACCGGCCGGCACTGGCGAAATCGCTGATGAAGATCCGGACAACGACAGCGATACGAGCGAAGCTACCAGTTCCACGGTAACCTTCAACTCACCTGATGGCCTTGCCAGCATAACCATCAATGGGGTGACTGTTGATCCGAACGGTCTGCCGCAAACGGTTGTGTCGGATGAGACCGGCACGCTGGTCATTACCGATGTCACTTACGATCCGGTGACAGGCGATGGAACGATCTCTTACGAATACACGCTGGGCGACAACACGTCAGGCGAAGACACCTCGGTTGATTTCGAGATCGTCATAACCGACCTCGACGGAGATACCGCCAGCGATACTTTGACGATCGATATCGTGGACGATGTGCCGACGGCCAATGCGGATACGAACAGCGTTACCGAGGGTGCGAGTGTTGGCGGTAATGTGCTGACGGACACGGCC
>MDTG01354205.1_pt1 | contig 23873 bp, 20 predicted proteins | sample 811421 | NCBI WGS metagenome assembly MDTG01 (sample SAMN05326645, study PRJNA326480) | marine metagenome | isolation source: seawater | place: Pacific Ocean: South East | collected 2011
GATGTAACAGGTGCTTCTTCTGGTGACATGTCTGCTAAAGAGTGGGCTGTTGGGGTTCTTGGAAGAGGACAGTCAGGAGAGGGATCTTCAAAAGATTGGGCCACTTATACATCAGGTACTGTTGATAACTCTGGGTACTCTGCTCTCTATCACGCAAACGCAGCCTCTGAATCCGCAATAGCCGCTAAGAACTCTGCGGCGGCAGTAGCACAGGTTTACGATAATTTTGCTGACACCTATCTCGGGTCAATGGCTGATGGGGCGACAGCATCTAGTGGTTCTGCCAATGGTACCTGGGCTAAAAATTCTTCTAGCATAACAGTAGCAAGCACATCAGGAACAATAGAAGTAGGCCAAGAGGTTACGGGCACAGGAATCCCAGCAGATGCAAATGTTATTTCCATTGATGGGTCTACTGTTGTCATAAGCGAAAACATGGCGGCTGCGGGCTCTAGCGTATCTTTAACATTTACAGGTCACGGAGTATACGGAGCATTTAACGGGACAAAAGACGGACCTGGAACAGACAACGATGGTGATGCTTTAACCACAGGCATGTTGTATTTTAACACCACCGATAACGAGATGAGAATCTACGATGGTGGTAACTGGATCGCGGCTTCTGCGGCTGGGTCTGCTTCATTTGTAGAGTACAAGTATGTGGCAAGTGGAGGGCAGACCACATTTACCGGGAGTGATGCAAACGGAGCGACTTTAAGTTATACGGTTAGTAACGTACATGTCTTTTTAAATGGTGTTAGGCTTGACGCTTCAGACATGACAGCAACCAATGGAACATCAATTGTTCTTGGTTCTGGAGCGGTTGCTAACGACGAGCTAGTGGTAATAGCCTGGAAATCATTCACTGTATCGGATGCGGTTCCAGCATCAGCCGGGGGGACGTTCAATGGCAACATTATTATCGCAGGAGATTTGCGAGTAAATGGTGGTGAGTTCTTGGATGCTAATGGTCTGGAACTATTTAAGATCACATCAACAGGCAGTGCGGTAAATGAATTTACATTAGCTAATGCGGCAACAGGGAATGCCCCAACAATTTCTGTCACGGGCGACGATACAAACATTGATTTAACTCTCAGTCCAAAAGGTTCTGGTGAAGTAAACATATCCAAGGTGGATATAGATGCTGGAACTATTGATGGTGCTACAATCGCAACCAGTGATATTACCGTCGGTTCTAGTAAAACTCTCAATGTGAGTGCTGGAACATTAACCACTTCTACTGCACAAAAGCAGGCTATTGTACAGGCAGGGCCTGGTTCAGGTACTCTGGATGTTTCAAGCGGAACTTTCACAACCTCTGCTGCCCAGAAACAAGCTATTATTGATGGTGGAAGAACGATGCCTGCTGGGATGATTGCCCCATTCGGCATGTCATCTGCTCCAACTGGTTGGTTGGTTTGTAACGGTAGTGCGGTATCCAGGTCAACCTATTCCGATTTATTTGGAGTTCTTAGCACAACATGGGGGACAGGTGACGGATCAAGCACCTTTAATCTTCCTGACTTGAGGGGTGCTTTCCTGAGAGGTACTGGAACTGCTGGAGTTGACTCAGACTACGCGGGGCCAAATGTCGGTGCGTATCAGGATGATGCAAACGCAGAACACAACCATACAGGATCTTCAGCCAACGCAGGGGGCCACAGTCACAGTGGTGCTACGGGAAGTGACGGAGTGCATAGTCACTCTTCTAGTACGAACAGTACAGGAAGCCACACTCACTCATATTATACATCGTCAACGTGGCAAACTAACGGTGGAAGAGTTTGGTACTCAGACTCAAGGGGTGGCGCGAGTTATACAACTGGAAGTTCTGGAAGTCACAGTCACACTGTTACCGTAAACAACTCGAGTGGTCACACTCATACTGTTAGTGCAGAAAGTGACCATAGTCACACAATTACTGTTGCTAATTCAGGGGGAACAGAAGCTAGACCTTATAACAGGGGGGTGCAATACTGCATAAAAACCTAATAGGAGACGCAAATGATAACAGTCTATTGGTCATGCAACCATTATGACTCACCTTCTGCTTTAAGAGCGGAAGAGCCAGTTCAGTTACAGAGCCACTTTTTTGAAAAGTATCCTGCTGAGCAGGCAGATGGATACAAGAGATGTCCGTCAGTAAGAAACTTTTTTAGCAATCTGTATGGGTTAAAAAGCTACTACGATTATCGTATAGAGTTCAACCTAACTGAAGGAAAGATTAATTCCAGTGATTACACAAAAGAGTTTTTACAAAGATTGTTGGTCCGTAATATGGAGAGTGCCTTGTTCTCTTGGCCTACGGATTACATCTTTTTTACTGATGCAAAAAGCCTTGAAATGGAAGTCTATCCCGCTTTCATGGAATCAAATGATTTTGTCAACAAGGCAAATTTAATACCTGGAGTTTTTGATATTGGCAAATGGTACAGACCTTTGGATTGTGCCTTTCACCTAAAAGAAAGGAATTGCTCATTACAGTTTTCAATAGAAGACATACTAATGAACCTGAGATTTAGGACAAAAGAAAAAATAGAGTTTAGATATTTTACAATATCAAAAGAGTTGTCTGACTTTACAAAGGAATTAATGGTTGTCAAAGATCATAAATATGCAAGCAAGACCACATCTGTTTTGTCTTACTACTATGATCTGTTTGCCAAAAAGAACTTTAAGAAAAAAATCTTAGAGTTCATTAACAAGGAACTTTAACCATAACTGATAGGAAGATATGGCATACGCACACGAAGCAACAATGGCGGCTCAAGAACATGCAGTGTTTCACTTTGTAGAGTGGGGCATGGTCATGGGAGTTGGTATTGCTGTTTATCTTATATACAAAGGATTTAAGAGAATCTAAATGAGTAGAGCGAGAGAAGTTGCAGACTTAGGTCAAGTAACATCGACACCTGCTGAGCTTAATAAGTTAGACGGATACACGGGTGATCATAATGACTTAAATTATGCTAAGGATTTAAAGGCTACTGGGGTTACCGACACTGAATTTAACTATTTAGATGGAGTAGGGTCGGATTTACAAACTCAGATAAATACAAAGCAAGCAACCATTACAACAGGCATCAGCAACACCAATGTCTTAGCTGCTAATGCTAATGTTGCTGATGATGATTTTTTGCGTGTAGATGGAACAGCAATTGAGGGGAGGACTGCCGCAGAAACCCTTAGTGACATTGGTGCGGCTGCCTTGGCAGGGGCTTCTTTTACTGGCGATGTCACAATGGCAACAAACAAGAAAGTAAAACAAAAAGGTGCATTCATGCAAAGCTCAACTCATCAAGCACTTACATTAGGATATTAACATGGCTATACCAAGCGGATCTGGGACAGAGGTTTTAAAACGGGCAACAGCTACTGGGGATTTTGACGGCATAGAAACAATTTTAACAGTAGCAAGTAATCATATTTATACAATATTATCGATCTCGATTTGTGAATCAGCGTCAGCTAATGAAGTTTTTTGGTTAAGCATGACTGATGCTTCTAACTCTAACAGAGAGATTTATATATTAAGAGAGCAGGCTGTAAACAGTAATGAAACTTTTATACTGAATGACAAATTTGTTTTAAGTTCAGGAGATACTTTAAAGTTACAAAGCGGAAGTACTTGCGATGTAGATGTGCTGATTTCTTACATAGACCAAGATTGGAGTTAATATGACTGGAATAATAAATGTCCCAGGTGCGAGGTCAGGAGTCATTGGGTCTGAAGGCGGTATTGGATACGAACAAGGGACTTTTACCCCAACTGTTTCGTCAGGCACACACGGTGGTTTGGGGGCAAATGGGTCATACACTAAAATAGGCCAAATGGTTTATGTTGCAATAAGATTAAGTGATGTAAATGCTTCTTCTGGGAATTCGTATGCTTCATCTTCTGAACAGCGAATAGGTGGTTTGCCATTTACTGCTTCTAGTAGTCATGCAACTGCGGGGGGTTTACATACAGTTTATGATATTAGGATTGAATGGGCAGATACAGGAAATCAACTTCATTGGAGAATTAACGGAGGAACTAACTATGCGATTGGGCATTGGTTTGATACAACTGGGATGGGTTCTAATACAAACCAAGCTCAATGGACTACTTCTGGTTCTGCAATATATCTAACTGGGAATTACATAGCATAAAATAAAATGGCTTATAAATTAGATGAAATTGAAGTTGTTACAGACTACAAACATATTCAAATACGAGAAATTACAGATTCAGGTGTATACCACAGAAGGGTACTGACACCTGACAAGACTCTTGCAGATGATGAACACCAAGAAATTAAAGATAAAGCTAATGAACTATGGACTGACACAGTAAAAGCAAATTACGCAAAGTTTTTGAAAGAACAGGATACAATTGAGTAGGGCTAGAGACATGGCGAACCTTGAAACTAAAAGCATTAAAGTGTAAATGATAAAACGGGTCAGCACACTGGCGATAATATTCCTGTTCATTATCACCGCCTGCACGACAGAGGAAAAGATCGTTAAGGTCCGTGCTAAATATTCCGGCGACCACACGACCGCACAGATTAGGGGCATGTGGCATATTTGTTATCAAAGTAGAATGAGGTCAGCACCACACTTTCCCCCACCCTTTCACATGGAGCATTGTGATTGCGTGATTGACAAGAGCAGAGAAGCATATTCCTCTAAATATTATAAAGGGGCAGACACAGATAATTTGACTCGTTTTTTTACTGAAGCATCAATAGCTTGTGACCAAAGATCAACACAGGCAATGCCGGAGCCAGCATCGATATGAGTGGACATCACAAAGGAATGACAAACCCGGCAGATGCGGAATACTACAACTACCCAGCGACACCTGAAGCCATGCCAGAAGTAAGCACATTATATCAAATGGTGATGGATCTGGGCATACCAGCCTGTGTGATCATCGCCGCATTTTGGTTTATTAGATACCAAAGTGAATTAGCAAAATCAGAACGAGCAGAGTTCTGGAAAAAAGATGAAGAGCATGATGCTCGATTGCTCGACATGATCGAGAAAAGCAGTGATGCGATACTACAGATTAAACTAGCCTTGGAAGCTAACACATTAGCGATCAAGGAACTAACCACTAGGAAGTAATGGCAGAGACAATAGAGAAAATCACGAGGACAGATCCCCCACCTCCGAAGGAAGACAAGAAGAACAGTCAACCAGTATATACAGTTACAGAAAAAATTGTGTTACGGAGAGCTTCTTTCCGTTTCCTTCTCGCGATCTTAATCCTTGGTATATATGCCTTTACGATATACAGCCTTATGTATCATCCAACAGAAATGGATGACAAGACTTCGACACTTCTCGTGTCGGTGATTGGAGCCCTGACGGTTCTGATTTCGCAAATCGGCTCATTTATGTATGGAGATCCGAAGAGTGATACTACAGAGAACGGGAACGGCAACGGTGATACGCCACCCAAATTAGAACAACGTGTGGACATAACCGCACCTAAACAGTAAGAAAGTAAGGAGAATTATGCTGGAAGCAATGCTAATCAATGTCATCAAGAATCTGGTAGTCAGTGAGGCTCAAAACTTAATAGGCTCACAGGTTCAAGAAGCAATAGCTGAAAACCTTGATGAGAGTGGGCAGAAGACTTTAGATGCTGTAATTGAAGCTATGCCTGACAATGAGTTTAAATCTGTTAAAGACATGTTTGGATGAGTGGACAGAAGTTTGGTGACCGTATTATCCTGCGGATAGAAGACAAATGGTTTGTAAAGAAGTGGCAGGATGCAGACGGTAACGAATTAGAGAAACCATGGTTGGGTGAAACTCTTGGTGAATTTGATACTGAGGCTGAAGCGTTAAATTGGATAGATGACAATTAAATGCACGAGCTTACAAAGACTTACGAGATTGACGGTAAGTACCATGTACAACCATCGGTAGGGCCTAACAAGGGTAAGACCCTTAAAGTTTTTAATACTGAAGCCGAGGCAAACGCCTGGGCAAAGAAAAGGAGTAACATGTCTAGCCTGACACCTAAACAAAAAAAGATAGCTAATAAGGCTGCCCCCACAAATAAGATCACAGGTGCAGACTTTGAGGCTATGCGTGATTACGAAAAGAAAAGCATGGTCGGTCGTCTTGACGAAGCTAAAAGCGGGATGACCATGAAACAGCGCATGAAGAAAACCAAGGCTAACGAAAACGAGCCTGTCGCAACCATGTATCATGGCATGGGTAAAAAGAAAAAGAAGGGGCCTAAAGCTGTTATGTACGGTGGTAGTATGAATGCTAGTAGCATGAAGAAAAACAAGGATGAACCAGTGGCAGCTATGCCTGGGTATCACATGCAGAAGAGAGACAAGTATTGAAATACAATAGTGTTATCCAAAGGTTGGAAAAGGATAAAAAGAAAAGAATCAGAAAGGTTAAACCTATTGTTGGAGTTAAAGGTTGAAGTTAAGTAAAAACTTTTCTCTCAAAGAACTAACTTACTCACAGACAGCGATCAGAAACGGGATAAGTAATCTTCCCAATGAAGAACAACTCGTTAATCTGACTGCACTTTGTCAACGGGTACTGCAACCAGTAAGAAATAAATACGGTGTAATATCAGTTAGTTCAGGCCTAAGAGCCGAGGCCTTGAATACTTTAATTGGTGGCAGTAAAACCTCAGATCACTGTCACGGAAGAGCGGCAGATTTTGAAGTTAAGAGTGAGGAGGTAAGTAACATTGAGTTGGCAAAATATATAAAAGACCACCTTGAATTTAAACAATTAATCCTTGAATTTTACAATAGTGAAGAGGGGCCAAATTCAGGTTGGGTACACTGTAGCTTTGATGCTGGAGGCGATAATAAAGGTGAAGTATTAACCGCAAAAAGAATTGATGGTCGGGTTGAATATATTCCTGGCCTGGAGGAATAATGGCTAGAACGATTAAGTTAGACACGGTAACGCATCCATCTAATTCTGGAACAGCAAACCAGACACTAGACTCATCTGGGCAAACATCGTTTCCAACGGTTGATATTAATGGTGGTGCTATTGATAACTGTACAATTGGTGGGTCAACAGCAGGAGCCGGGACTTTTACAACCGTAACATCTCCTATTGTTCAGCCAACTTCTGGCCAGTCTTTAATTGTAAAAGAGGAAGGCGGGACAACAGCTATCACAGTAGATACGTCAGGTAATGCAACTTTCGCAAATAATGTGTCAGTCAATGGCAATACCACAATAGGAAACGCATCATCAGACACATTAACCATAACAGCCACAGCTTCTGGTAGTGCAAACTTTTCAGGCCTGACAGGTGAGATAAGAATGTACGGAGGAGCAAGTGAGCCCTCTGGGTGGAAGTTCTGCAATAATCAAACTCTAAACACATACACATTTGCGGCGTTACATGCAGTTGTGTCGAACAAATTTGGCGGTACTGCATACAATGCTGGTGTTACGGACCAGTCTGGTGCAACCACAACTTTTAATGTTCCAGACTTTCGAGGTCGTGTTCCTTTAGGAGTCAACGCAGACACCCTGACCCAACGTGTTACAAAAACTAGAGGGGAAAGCGGAGGGGCAAGTGATGTAACCCTGACTGCTGCCCAGAGCGGTGTACAGACACACGGTCACGCAAACAATTTTACAGCAAGCCACGCGCATACGCATGATTTAAGTAACCACGTTCACTCTTTGCTTGAAGCTGCTGCTGGTGTTGGTTCAGCACATGTGGAAGAGCCCTACGCCTCAGATGCGTCTACATCGGATGGTGGAGGTAACACTCTAGGTCCAGAACCAAACGTGACTGGCGCAGCAAGCACAAACACTGTAACGATTAGTGGTGGAGTTACAGATCATGGTGGTGCTGATGCAACACAGGCTCACAACAATTTACCGCCCTACCTCGCAGTCAACTACATTATAAAAACATAGATGCCTCAAGAGACCCAGAACAATTTCTCTGGGGGACTTAATACAAGGTATCCGTCCCACCTGATACCAGAGAACCAGGCCACAGAACTGACTGACGTTGATCTTTCTTATGGAGATTTGCGTGGGGACTATGGTATGGCTACTGATGGTCAGCAAGAATATTATTATGAAGAAGGTGGTACATGGGTTTCAAGTGATGGGTTTACTCCGACTGTAGCTGTTATAGACTGGCCTTATTCTGGCAGTAGTTTAACTCAAGCAATCACGACAGATTCTAATTACTTTAGTGAGGTGGTTATTGGGACGAGCTCTACTATAACCATTAATGATGGTGTTACATTAGAAATCTATGAAAGTAGTCGAGGTGTTTTTGGTGCTAATTCTTTTGTTGAGTACAACAAAGACTTATATATATCAAGGTCTGATTTCACAATAACTGGATGTTCCTACGATCATACAAGTAACGCAACTCGAGTAGAGACTGGTACAAGCACTTACAAATTACAGGTTGGTGATGTTTTAGGGGGGACAGGAATAGTCACTGGCTCGTTTATAACAGAAATAGATTCTGTCAATAGCCGGGTGATTATAAACAATGCTGTAGAGCAAACACAAAATAATGTATCAGTAACTGTAAAACCAATTATATCCAGGTTTTTAGAAGGTGATATATCGGAAGGATTCAGGGCATCAACACTACCACCAGATCCTGAAATAACTTTTGCACAAAATGCAACTCTAGGCAGTCATAATGATAGAGATACTTATCATTCTGATTCATGGTATTCAGCTAGTGTTCCTGTACCATTCCAATACGGATTAGCACACTACGACTCAACAGGTGTAGAGTCTTCTATGTCGGAACTGACTGACTCAAAAATATCAGCCACATACTTCCCAGCCGACAATACTAAAAACAATTTACCTCAGTATGTAAATATAACTGGAACTCTTGTTTCTACTGCCACAAATGACAGACTTGGGAGACATGCTTTATATAGGGTTGGTGGGTCATCCAGTGTGATTAAAAGAGTTGCTAATCTTTATTTTGACGGGACTTCTATAAGTTCTACCGCATCCACAAACACGCTGACAATAGCACTATCTTCCGCCACTAATACACACCAATATCGTGTTGCTTGGTATGTTTATCATGCTTCAGGTGCTACCTATGGTTGGACAAATGCTGATGGAACCACTGTTGCAACGACTAGAACTGGTCAGACAGATTTTAGAAGTCCATCTAGTGGTAATATAAGTTTCGCATTAACAGGCAGTGGTAGCGCACATCATGTAGATATATTTGTCTGGGTAAGAATTCCAGGAGAGAGGATAGAAAGAGAATATGTCTTACGAGCATTCACTCATAACAATACTAACATAGCAAATGCAAACACATATTCTTATGTGGATTTCACATCTTCTGATTCACTAATTGATATTCAGCCGATTAGCGAGGGGAATGAACCTGAAAGGTCTCTCAAGTTTTTAACAGAATCTGGAAATCTTTTTTACGCTGCAAAAGGAACAAGGGTGCATGTTTCTGAATATGGTAACCCTAATAGCTGGCCCAAAAGTGCATTTGTTGATTTTGACCAAGAGGTTACAGCACTTGATTCACTTGGAGCGGAGTTGGTTGTTTTCACAAACTACGGAATATACAGGGTCTTTGGTGCCGATCCTAAGAACTTAAAAAGGATACAGATTCCAACAACGGAAGGGGTTCCAGTTGGATTAAACAAATGTGTGTCTAGGTATCAACAAGGGCTTATGTTTGTTTCTCACAATGGGATATGTTTCTACGACGGGAAATCAGTTCAAAGGCTGTCTCATAATAGTCTGGACTCGTTTACCCCGCCTGACAGTACCAACGCAAACAATTGTTCTGGCTTTTATGAGGACATCTACTACCTCATGGGTAATTCTGGAAATGGGTACAAGTATGATATAAGACAAGCCCCACCTAAGTTGACCAGAACATCAATGACTTCTAGCAACCTGTTTTATCGTGGTGCAGTAAATACATTGTATAGCCCAAATGGAAGACCAGGATACCCAACTGGCGACAGACAAACTTTTACAGCTAAGACTAGGGGGTTTGTTGGTGGAGATATTAACAGAGAAAAAATGTTCTTTGGTGCAAACATTTCCGGGACTAATTTTAGTGGCACTATAAATTTAATCATTGATGGAATTACGACTGACACTTTTACAATATCCAGTGAAGTTGAAGACTACGATAGAACGGTCTATGCCGCTAATGCTAGGAGGGGTAATACAGCACAAGTACAGTTAGTTTCATGCACAGGTATTGTTAATAGGATCACGGTTAATTTTGAGTTTACAGATCAATTAACAGACAGGCTTTACAATAGTGTTCAGGTTCAATATACAGGCACACCAAATGTTAGTGTCTTGTTGGATGGAGCGATCAAGGTCACACAACTATTAACAGCACCCACTGGTCAGGTTGGTGAAGCAAAACTCTACTTTCCATCAATGTCAACAGGGATAGTGCCATTTGTTAGAGAAACAACTGGAGAGGTGTCTGGCAGGGTAATTAAATATTCCTATGATGCTGAAAGCGTATAATGTCAAGAAGGCCAGAATATGACGGTTATCTTGCGATAGAAGATGAGCGCATAAAAGAAACTTTTAGAGTGCAGGAAGAGAACATTAGAGTGGCTAATCTAAAAATAGAAGAGTTAGAAACGAAGATAGTTAATTTAGAAAACAGAGTCTTAGTTTTGGAGAAAGCGTGAGGCAGGTAGTACAGGCTGTAAATTTAAGATACAAAGGCCAACCGACCATAACTGTTACAGTGGATGGTGTTCCTATACTTTCTGATCAAACTCTGCCTTCTCACAATGTCATGAAGAACAGAAGGATAACACTACCTCCTGGGGGCGTGGGATACAACCCTCAGCTACAAAGCACCTTTCAAGGTTCTTTATCATATCAGTTTGAGACAATACCAGATGTGCAGTTTTCAGATCAACAGCTTTATCATTTTTATGAGGTTACTTTCACAGGAACGGTAGAGTTACAATTGTATGTGGATGAAGTTGAGAAGGCCCCAAACAATTCTGAAAACTCTTCTATCACCCTGATTCCGAGAGACAGTAGGAATATTGACACTCGCAGAGTCTACTTCCCTCCACTTACTTATGGATGGATTCCTCAATTAAAACAGGTAGTTGACTCAACAAAGGACTCACAAGTTTTAAGCAACAGGATAAGAGCACTGCCTAGCAGATTTTTTAAAGGGGAGAGGGAGCATAGCGAAATACAAGTCACACATCAAGGACCGCTTGAGCTTGAGGTATTTTTAGATGGAAAATTATTAGCAGAATACAGATACGTTTCAGATAAATACAACGACGATGCTTTCAAAACAGAAAAAGAATATCTCCCATCCAGCGCACGAGGTCAGATTCTACAATGGATACAATCTGATGGGGCTGGAGAAGTCGCCAGCTTTGAGAGCGATCTTACATTGACAGATAGAGAACAGCCACAGACGGAGGTTTAATGGCACAGTTATCACCGATGAGAATGAAGGTTAAGGACGTTATAGCGAAATCCAAGGGCACCAAGTTTCAGGGGGTCAAGGAGAAGCACTACCCGGTCATGGTCAACAAGGCTGAGATGGGTGCGCTGAATGCCATGAAAAAGCCTATTGCTGACAGGCAAAGAGGTGGCTTTATGGACAGGATGGTTCAGAAGGGGCTCAATGAAGACACCTACATTATGAAGGGGACTGAACCGAAAGCGGTGGCTACGCCTTATGCGGTTATGGCACCATATACAGGTGAAAATTATGGTGAACAAACTGATGGTAGCTATAATTACAATCCTTCAGAACAAGCAGTGGTAGATGCCGCAATCGCTTCATCTCAATCAGGTGGTGACTCAGGTGGAGGCGACGGTGGTGGTGGTACCCCCCAATCCCGTGAGGGATTCTTCCAATCTCAATTCGGTGCTCTGCAAAAACAATACGATGATTATAAAGCTGGAGAGTCTGGAAGAATAGACACCGCTAAAAAGACTGCACTCCAGGAGCAACGGGATTCTGACCGTCAAGGTTTTGTTGACAAGTATACTGGAGAAGGTGGCTACGCAGACAGGCTTCAAGGATTGGAAGGCCAGTTTGATTTAAGCAAAGAACGCAAGGCCATGACTGATTTGGCTGGAGATGTAAAAAACCTAAGCTCCGATTATCAAAAGTCAATGACCGGAGAAGGAGGCTTCTCAGATAAGATTGGAGGGTTTGCAGGAGATGTCGCAGGTTTGAGATCCGGGGTGGATACATTGAGACAGCAACAGGGCACAATTGGTCAGCAAATCGGTGGACTAGCACAACAGGCTATGGACCCAACAAGCTCACCGATGTATGACCAGAATAGAAAAATGTTGGCAGGGGTAGCGGAACAGCAGAGAAAATCTTCTGATGCTGCTGCTATGGCCCAGTTAAACAGGGGGGCGGCTGCTTCTGGTATGGACCCAGAAAAACTTGCTCTGGCGAGAGCTCAGTTGACAGCAGGACAGGGAGCGAGAGCACGGCAAGACGCACTATCCAGTGCGATGGGAGCCCAGCAGATGACAGGCCAACAACTTGCTCAAGGGGCAGGACTGTTAGGACAGCAGGCTGGACTCGGTATGCAACAAGCCAATCTCTACGGACAACAGGCTGGCCTAAGTGGACAGGCCGCAGGATTGACTGGTCAACAAGCAGGAATGTTTGGTCAAGCGGCATCATTTGGAATGGGGGCTCTTGGTCAACGTGCAGGCTTACAGGGGCAGTCAGCAGGGCTATTACAACAACAGCTTATGGGTCGTGCTGGATTGATAGGATCACAAGGTCAGATGACCGAATACGGATTACAAGATGTTGTGGCTCGTGACAACGCTGCAATGCAAATGGAAATGATGGAAAAAACTAACGCTGCAAATATTGAAGCCGCGAAATATAGTAGTAGTGGTGGTAGTAGTGGTGGTGGTGGATTACTTAGCTCACTAGGATTATAGGAACAAAATGGCTATTGATTACGGGCTGGATGTCAGACAAGCGGCAATTAATAATTATTTAAACGCATCTGCTAGAAAGGCTTCGGCAAAAGCAGAGTCTGATGCCAGAAAGAAAAGGGCTGATAGGCAAAAAAGAAAAGGCCTCATGAGTCTCGCACTACACGCAGGGGCTGCGGTAGCAACGGGTGGAGCCAGCATACCATACTCAATGAAGTATGGGTCCATGGCAAACCAAGCACTCATGGGTGACGACTACCAGGGCAGTGACATGCAGGCGTTGCAGGGGTTGGGAAGCATGGTCTACCAGGGTGCTGAGGCTAACAAGATGAAGAATCTTGCGGGGATGGAGAAGTCCTACAATGGTCAGTTAGATTCCATATATAAAGCAATAGATGCTCTGCCTCCCGGAGCTAAGATGGAGAGAGCGAGGTTGGCAAACCAGGCGGCAAATCTTACCACGACATTCCAGAAGAACCTGAAAGCGGCTGAGGCTAAACCAGTATGGGAGTTTGCTTCTTCCGAGAGAGAACGGACACAGGCAAAGAGTCTGGGCGAGGTTGCGGATAAGGGGCAGAAAGCATACGACGATATGTACACAAATCAGCCTATCATTCCTCAGAAGGTTAAAGAGGCTGAAGGGTCTAAGGTTTCTGACGATAAAATAAAAGAGGCTTATAGTGACGCATCTAGGGGAAGTAATGTTGTAAAAACACCCAAAACTACACCGCAGGATTTTAGACCATCAGAACTAGGACCTTACAATAATCCCTACTCAATGGACTCTTCCATATCTACACCAGAACAAAAAGGGATTAGAGATTACAGAGATTATCAAAGTGGCTTTTTAGGAGGGAGGTTCTAATAATGGCTGAGCTCACCGCATACGATAAGAAGAGACAGGAAGAGTACAAGAAATTCCTGGCCGAACAAAAAAGAAATAGAAACAAACCCGCTCAGGTTTCAGATGCCCAGAGAAGGAGGGCTCGGGATGTTATACAATCCTCAATGTATTACCGTAGGCCAGACTTACAGCAGTCATTGGCTAATGCCCAGGAAACTAACCGTGCAAAAAAGGAAGCAAACAAAAAGGAGAGCAATCAGTTAAGAGATATTATAAACAGGACTGAAACTCCCTCTATACAAAACATGACAGTGGAGCAATTGCAGGCTCTTAGGAGAGAAAACGAGGATGAACAGTTTGCTACTTTGTATAGGAATAATCCCAACTTTGATACCGACACTCCACCTGCAAGGGGTACTAGAGCCAGAGAGATATGGGATCGGGAAAACCAAAGGCGGTTGGATGAGAAGCAGAGGAAAATAAACAAGGATTACGAAAACCAGGCAGACTATCTTCTTGCTGTACCCAACGATAAGACAGCCTCGGCAAATCCACGAACTAATTTAAGAACCGAAAAGTTTGACCCAAACAATATTAGGCCACAAGGGGATGTCTTTAATTTTATTGACTACGACAAGATGGTAGACCGGGAAGCTCAAAGTGAAAGAGAAAGGCTGGACAAAGAAAGGCTTATTAGTCTTCAAGGTAATTTTGATGAGCGTTCATCAGACGAAATCACACAGGGTATGATGGACAATGTGGCAACTAAGGCATCCAGGAAAACCAATAACAGGGGAGAATTTGACCAAAGGTCTTCTGCTGAAATAGAGGAAGGATTGCTTTCAAATCTTGCTACTCGTCGTTCCAGAAAAATGGGAATGCAGGGGGACTTGCCAGACACTACATCCAAACAATACGAGCAAAGAATTAAATCTCAGGTAGGCCTTTCTGAGGAGATCGAGAAAGCTCAAAGGGCAGCTATGGGCCGGGGCACACAGTCCGAAATCAACAGGCAGAGAGCATTAAGAGCACCAGAGGTTGAGGACGGTGAGTTTGCTGAAAAGAATAGGATGGAAGGTTTGTACCAAGAGGATTTAAAACCAACCAACAAGAAAGCAAAACTTGAAGAGATAACAATCAATGCGACCGACATAGCAGAACAGCTTGACGAAGAAGGTATTACCGATCCTGAAGAACGGAAGGCGGTCAAGGAGCAGGTAGGAAATTATTTCCGGGATACATCAACCAATCAGCTTATTAATCTTGATCGGCTTCAGGCTGAGATGGATACGATACAGAAGAGGGAAGACTTGTTTGCGACAGCCCAGTTGTTGTCTGGAAAGTCTCGTGAAAAGTTTATGATCAATAACAACTTGGTTGACGAGGATGACATCCCTGCACCGACCAAACTTGATGAATTAGAAAAAACATTAAAGCACGACGAAACCGTATTTAAAATAGCCGAGATTGCCAAGAAGACTGAAGACTTAAATAAACCAGGAGCCAAGAAGTTGAGCGAAGAACAAAAGGCTATGGTTGATGTTGGTAAGGAATACTTGAAAGAAGGTGACGTTGACAACGCCAGGGCTGCATTTGAGGCGGCTGGTGTTAAGATGCCAAACTTCAAGGTGGATAGTAAGAAGGCTTCTGAGGCTTTAATACAGTTAGCAGGTGGCACCATGGATCTAAGTAAATATGGTGTGGCTACTGAAAAAGGCCTTGAGAAGTTTTTTGACGACTACCGCAGAGATAAAAGAGAATTATTAAAAGGAATGTCTAGCTTCAAGTACGCAAGCGTAGATGGTTTTACTATTGAAAAGAAAACTAAATCAATTCCCTATTTTAAAAGTGCTGGTGTTCCACTTTGGGAAGAGCTACAAGAAATGGCTGGTAAAGAAGGGCCTGTCAATAATTTTAATTTTATACAAGACAGTTCATTGCGTAGACGTTTGGAGTTAGCAAAACCCGAAAAAGGATTTCAAAATGAAACAGAATATATATCTGCTGTTACTGACATTGTTTATGACCGTCAGTTGGACAGGCTTACAGATGGGTTCCATAGTGAGTACCTCGAACTTACAGAAGCAGGAAAGGGTGACCAACCACTACTTACACCCGGATTTAAAAAAGGTTCTGACACTGGAGGAGAAGGAGCAGGAAGTGTCGAAGAAATTCCAGGAGGAGATTTTGACTCAACAATGGGTGACGAGACAGACCTTGATGTTGGAGAAGGAGAAGGACTTCTCAAAAAAGCCTTGGCGAGGAAAGATGAGAACGTAGAATCTAGCCCTGGTGCTAAATCTGTACAGAATTATGTACAAGGTAAGACACTAGGGAAAGGGCTCCCAGATGCTATAGATTTTATTAAGGAAACTTGGGATAATAGAAAACTTAGACCAAGTGAAATAGCCAAACAACAACAACAACAAAATCAAGAACTTGTAACTGGACAAGAACAGGACAATAGGGGTGTTGACATAATACCAAAAGCGGGGGCATCCGAATTGGGTCAGCCCATAAGTGATATGATTCTCAATGACCCACTCAACGAGCAGTTTACCTTTGGTGATTTTACCGACGGTAGACGAGGAGTGGAAAACCTACAGGCCTTTGATAGAACTCAAAGATTTGAGGGGAAGTTCACACCTAAGATTAGACAGGAATTTTTTGAGAAGAAAAAAGGCGAGAGAAGAAAGCCAGTAATGGCTAACGGCAAGCCAGTATATCACATCGGTTATGGCATTAGGCTACCTCTTAACAAGAAAGAGGTTCAGGTCTTGAGAAGCAACGGGTTCAAAGGCAACCCAAATGAGTTTCTTAAAGCACCGACCAAAGCCCATGCTAAAAAACTACAGGGTGATAAATACGCAATCACAGAGAATCAAGCTGAGGCTCTGATGAAGCACCGTTATGCAAACCACATACGAGATTTGATTAAATCTAACCAAGAGTTTGCAAAAGAAAACGGCAAAATTAACCAGAACAAAGTCATAAACTGGAGCGGATTACCTAGACAAGTTCGTGAGGTTTTATTCGACATGTCTTATAATATAGGGCCAAGGTTTTTAACAAGGAAGCAAGATCCTTTTAAGAATTTAAGACAGTCCATCCTAGATTACCAAGCAAGCCCCACTAGAGAAAACGTGGAGAAAATGGTTGTAGACATCCGAGAATCTAAATACTACCGAGAACAGGTGGGCAATAGAGCATCGGCTAACATGCAAACACTTCTTGATCTGATAAATTAATGGCTGACATTCCGTTTGATGTATGGCTCAAAAGGAATAAGAAACCTGGAGAGTCAACACGCGAAGCTATAGATAGGTATAGCGACGAGCAGTTCGTAGGGAGAAGAGGAAGAGATAAATTAAAAGAAATCTTCTATGACGAAATCCAAGCGGAAGATCAAGTCAAGTTAGCAGAACAACCAGAACCCCCACCCGACCCAGACGAACAACCATACGCTGACTTTGGGGACACAATGTACAAGTCCCTTGTCGGCCTCGGTGAGACAGGTGCGGGACTGGCGGCAACCGTCCTACCAGAAGGTTATGGTCGAGAGACTATGACCGACATAGCACAAGACCTGCAACAAGTTAAAGTAACTGAAAAGCCTGCGGCTACCTACGAGGATTATGTTCGTGAGGGTGGCTTTATTGGTGGGCTATATGAGATGCTACCCGAGGCCACACCGACATTTGGTGAGATGGGAGAGGGGGTCCTGGAATCTTTCTTCCCAACGGTCACAGGTATAGCTGGGGCAGTGTTAGGTGGTGTCACGCAAGGCCCAACTGGTGTAGTCGTTGGGGGTACTCTTGGAGCGACAGCAGGTAGCACGGCGGTTGTAACAGGTGGAACATACACAAGGGTCCTTGAGGACGACGTTATCCGGGAAGCCCTTGGCGTTCAACAAGGTGTTGACTACACAGAATTATCCGATGAAGAGCAGGCAAGGATGCGAGACATTGCATCTGAGATTGCAGGAGACACGGGTCTGACAAGATCCTACACCTCTGGTGTTTTAGAAATTCCAAGTAATTTATTTCTGCCCTGGATCAAGGGATGGCGTGCGGTCAGTCAGGTAGCCGCTAGATACGGCATGGACATTGTCGGTGGTACTGCTGCGGAAGTTATGGATGAGCAGGTCTATGCCTACGAGGTGAAGCAGAATCTCATGGAGGCTGGACTCGACGAGACACAGGCTGAAGCGTTCCGTCAGAAGATTCGTGAGATGGGCCCGACTAATTTTGAGACAGCCTGGGGTGCTTTTGTAAACGAGGTTGTGATGGGTGGTGCTCCTGCGGCGGCTGAGGCGGCGACAGCCTACGCACTCAAGAGGGATCACAGGGTAGATACCCCGGCTACAATTAATGATGAGCTACAAGGGGAAATCAGTGAAGCTGCGATAAAAGAAGCAGAAAAAGCACAGATACAAGAAGAAAAAGATCAGATTGATTTAGATCAAAAAAGGGCAAATCTTGCGGTTACATTAGAAAAAATAAAATTACAAAGAGAAGAGGCGAGAAGGAAGCAAGACCAACAAGACTATGACAATCTTGTAAAAAGAGAAAAGGACTACAAGGATGCTACAGACTCTGCTTTAAAGGAGGCTGAGGATCTTATCGCTTCTGGCCAGTACACTGAAGAAGATATTATCTTTGAAGAAGATGTTGTTACCGGGTTACCCAAGGTAAGAATTAAGATTACACCAGACCTTGGACCAGCACCGGAAACTGTTGACAAAGACATCGAAGCTCTGGCTGACAGAACAGCTACGGATCTCCAGGAGGAGGTTGACAGGCTAGAAAAAGATCCGCTTAGAACTGCCGAAGACAATGTTGTTGTAGAAAGAAACAAGCAAGAGATAAGGCGAAGGGGAACACGGCAAAATTTTCTCAGGACTGCGGGAGATTTAGTTGATGGGGTTAGCTATAGCCAGGGAGAAAACCCTGCGGCTGATACCGTTGCGGAAGAAATGGAGGCAGCTACTCAAGAGCTTTCCGACGAGGATTTTCTTGATTTTGAGCTCGGCAGATTGCAGGACATTAGAGACGAGGGGATTGCAAGACCTGACGGTACAACACTAAAACCATTAAGCCCTAATGTTGGCAAGGCAGCACTAAAAACAATATCTAAATTCTTCTCTGGGTTAGGGGTAAAAATGACCTCAGTCTCTAGGCAAGAAAGATATGAGGACATGCTTGCTGGCAAGTTTGGACCTGAGTTTGAAAAGTCTACAGACCCCTTAGAAGAAAAAGTTAGAGAGATTAAAAGGTTAAAGTCTTTGTTGTTTGGCGAGGGCTATGTCCGTGGTGTTGACGAGATTGTCATTGCTCCAGAAGCTATTTATGGAGAGACCCAGAGCGATGCGGTGAAGCGCATGGTTCAGGTTGTTTTTCATGAGGCCTTTGGTCACCTTGGTCTTAGACTAAAAAAGGGTGGTAAGTCTGGTCAGGCTTTCTCGGCAGACTACAAGGATATGATCAATGGTTACAAGAAGACTGCGAAGAAAGACATTCTCGCATGGCTTGATGGTCCACTTGGAGAGCCTTATGTAGGGCAGAAGTATAGCTGGGAACAAGAGGTTGAGGGTGAGCCAACATTCAAGCAGACAGAAGAATACATCGCGAGAAACTATGCTGAGTACGGCATACAGAAAGAGTGGGCTATCGATAAGCTCATTGCATCGATAAGGAAAAGATTTAAGGGACTACCAGGGTTTAACAGCGTTACGGATCGTGATCTAATCAACGTCTTAAACGAACTACAGGATGAGTATATCCCCAATAACCGCAGTCTCATTTCAGGCAAGAAACTATCCAAACCAAAAGTCTCACAGGTACAACCTGAAGAAGAGGAAGCACCCCAGGCAGAAGAGGGAGAGGTATCAGAATCCCGTAGACCGAGTGACTTTGACAGGTTCGTATCCTTCGGAGGGAAGCCTCCACTCAGACAGTTTGACAAGAAAAAGTTCGACACAAGAAGGGCTCCTAAGAAGACTGCTCAAGATGCGGAGCGGTATGTAGATGCCAGTATACTTGACTCGATGAAGAAGAAGGCTTGGCCTGAGCAGTTGGTCAAGGATCTCTCTGACTTTGACAAGTATCCAAAGGAGTTCCAGGATAGTTTCCGTAAGTCTCTGAAGTCTGGGCTGAGGAAGTCAGAGCAGGAGTTAGCCAACGCAGTCCTTGCCAAGGGTCGTGAAGCCTACCTGCAAAAGAAGAAGGGCAACGTCACACCAGACACCAGTGCAACCAAGGGTTTTGAAGCACAGGGGTCGAAGTGGAAAGAACTGGTTGACGATGTTCCCAAGTGGGCGAGAACCACGCCTGAGATCCAGAGGGCGATGAGAGCTCAGGATATTAGTGAGTCTGTTAATAGTCCTGAGTTTAAAAAGTGGTTTGGAAAATCTAAGGTTGTTGATAAGAAAGGCAAGCCTTTGAAAATGTATCATGGGACACCTCAAGGTGGTTTTTCTTCGTTTGAGGCTTGGGGTAGACATGGTCTTTTTGGTACAGGGTCTTATTTTACAGACAGCCCAAGAACTGCTTCTGGATACACACAAGATAGAAGACTTTCCTCACCAAGGTACGGAAAACAAGTTGGTACTGTTTACCCTACATATTTAAGTATTAAAAACCCGATAGACATGGAGGCTATCGCAGATCCTAACAAATGGAAAAAATTTGAAAAAAGTTTTGCTTCTAACGATAAAGGAATTACGACTGACCCTGATTTTTCAATATGGGCTAAGAGTAGGAAAAATAAAGAGGTTTATAAATATGTAGAAGACATGGTCAGAATTATAGTGGAAGACCTTGGTGGAAGCATGACTGAATTAGCAGACATGATGCGTTATGGCATTGAAGATATGGGTTATGACGGAATAACTCATATTGGAGGAGGCATTGCTAACAAAAATTCAGCTTTCAGGCATAAAGTATATATTGCTTTTGAGCCAACCCAGGTTAAGTCTGTTTTTAACCGTGGTACTTGGGACCCAACTGTTGGCGACATCAGCGAGTCCCAGTCTGCTGTATACAACAAGCCTGATGTTTTAAAAGCGAAGAACAGGATTCTAAGACAATACGGCAGTTTCGCAAACCTCCCTTACAGAAGGTACACAAAACACAAGGGTTACAGGGTAGTTAGGTTTGACAAGATCAAGGACTATAGTGATTTTAAAAACTACATAAACAGACTCGATGACACCAACAAAATTAGGGAGTGGAAGAATAGCCCTCTATCTGATGCAGGAGAGGATGCTTCTTTTCATGTTGCTTTTAATGATGAAGGGGTCCTGTTAAGAGATGACAGGTATGGCGACAAGGTGGGAATATTCCCTTACGAAAGTGATGCTATAGCTGCTATTGATAGCCTGGACGACATCAGCGAATCCAAAATATCAGACGATCCCAAAGCTAGAAAGATGATGGTGCTCCCACCGAAGGCTCTGCCCGGAGGTAGGGTATTCCAGCAGTGGGCTGACCGTAAGATGGTGGATGCGGAGGATGCTCCCGAGTACAGAGCAGGAGGTCGTGTTATAGACGTAAGTGACGGTATGCCTGCGAGTGCCAAGCAACCTGACATGACGGGCACAACCGTACCTTACGCAGAGATCGACACAAACTTTCCGGGGAACAGGGCTTCATTCAATGTATCTGGTGTAGACTCGCAGAAGAAAATCGCCAAGTTACCCAGGAAAGTAAAGGTAAGGGGTAACAGAATTGAGACTGGTGCTGTTATCAAAGCAAATCTTATCGGGCAGGGTCAGGCCAAGTTTATTGATGCTTTGCCAGGAGTCAATACCAACACAAAGAACATAGCTACGTTGCAGTCATCTGGTATCAGGGCATACAACGAAGCAAAGGATGTACAGAAATCTCCCAAGGGCAAATACTCTGACCATCTATTTGCAACCAAGGTTGTTTACGATACAGATGTCGAGCTAAGTACGACCGGAAAAGATGACCCACAGCCCTCAGTAAGGCCGTCATCATACGGAGACATTATTGTTGGGAACCAAGTGGGTACGGTCAGCATTGGAGGCCGTATAGCACCCCTGTATGATTCGTTATATGTAGTAGCACCTGGAGACGACATCTCCTTTTCCTTCGTTGGTGAGAAAGGATTCGCAGAATACAACAAGCGGAATCCAGGAAGTCTATCCGCCAAAGAATTCATGAGCGATCTGTCCAGGCAAAAGAAAGGCCAGAAGGGTGGCAGATGGTTTAACCCTGGACTGTCAGATGGTAAGTGGAGACTGGAGGTTCCGAACACGGGCACCAAACTAAAGTCTATGCCAATAAATTTTTCTGGTAGGGACGCAAATTGGAATGTGGACTTCGATGATTCAATGATGCAGGGCTCCCGAGAGCCGGATGCTGAGTACATGGATAACAAGGGGAACACCAGAAAAGGTAAGTTAAATAGTATGCGCTTTATGTACTTGAAGGACTTTGTTGACCTTGGAGTGCTAACTGATTATTACCCAGAACTAAGCACTGCTTATGTTCATTTTACAGAAAAAATTCAAGACCCGCAGGGAGTCTTTAGCCCGGTTCATTACGGCACCGCAATGCAGTTACCTGCCGACAACACTGGTCTTAGTTTTGTTTTAGGGGTTGAAGCTCCAGATGCAGAAGTGTTGATGTTTCTTGATGAATCAAATATGGGTCATTCAACAAGAGACTGGATAGAAGACATCTACATGGGGAAGATGAATGAACCTGGACATGACGGTATTCCTCATAGACTAATCGCAACACTGCTACACGAGATACAGCACTATATTCAGGGTAAGGAAGGCTTCATATCTGGAGGGAGCACTGAAGTTCAACTACAAAAGCTTACTGTAAACAGGATAAAAGATTCCATAAGAAATAATACTAAAGGTGTCTGGGCATCTATCAGTCCCAACTCTCGACTTAGAATACAAAAACGGTTTGCAAAAGTAATGGATGACCGTTTTGGTAGAGACGAGGCAAAGAAAAGAATATCTAGCTTTGGATTAAAAACTCCTTATCGAGGTACTGGCTGGGCAAAGGGCAATTTATTTTTAGACGATGATCCGTTTGATACATACAAAAGGTGGGGGAAGAAAACTCAATTAGGTTTTTTTGATATATTGTCAGACCCAGACGGAGCAGGGGACACCCTTGATAACAAAATTGCAAACTTGGTGAGCCCAATAACTTCAGCTTTTGCTGAGGCAATAGGACCACTAGCTAGAGACAAATCTATAAGTAGCAATGATGTTGCAAAAACCTTAAAGGCAGTCAACGAAATCCTGATTCCGTTTAAACATAATGCTTTAAGCATAGCTTCTGGCAAGGACATGTTGGCACAAAAATTGGTTGGAGATAGATGGTCACAGATGGTCGCGCAGTCAGACTATCTCAGGCTGGCAGGAGAGGTTGAGGCTAGGGATGTTGAACAGAGATACATAGACATGGTCCGTGGTAACGGTAGGTCTGGTCTCCCACGATTCTTAAATGAAAAACAACAAAACATCCTGAAGAAAAGAACACCACCAGTCCCATTTTTGATGGGTGGCACGGAACGGAATATCACTAAGGTTGGTGTACCAGGGTTTACAGGGTCTGTACCAATGAATGTTCCAGGAGAAAAACCCGTAGGCGCCCCATGGGATGTCAACGATATGATCAGCTACTCAATGAGTGACCCACTCGCTGACTATGCTGACCGCTTAGACATCACAACAAGAACCAGGATCGCACAGATCAACAACCTGGAGAAGGGTACACCGCAGAGGCGAGAAGCTATTCGTCAGTTACACCTTGATCTAATCTTACACCCGATCCCATTTAAAGATCCCACCAAGGGCCTGCCTTACCAGGAAGAACTGGAAAGTTCGGTGCCATACGAGGACTTGTCCTGGTCTCAGAGACTTCCGGGGCATGAGCTATCGGGAGAACAACTCGGTGAAAATTACATTAGTGATCCAGTAAAATGGCAGAGTATTAGAACTGCTAGAGGTGGTTATGGTAAGGGTGCAGACGATGAAAGCACAGGCGCAGGTGGAAGAGGTAAGGGCTCTGCAATAACAGGTCTTGGCCTTAAAACAA
>MDTG01285820.1_pt1 | contig 23872 bp, 20 predicted proteins | sample 811421 | NCBI WGS metagenome assembly MDTG01 (sample SAMN05326645, study PRJNA326480) | marine metagenome | isolation source: seawater | place: Pacific Ocean: South East | collected 2011
CCGTGCTCGGCATAGATGCCCTTGATGGCCATCATCGCCATGAAGATCTGTACGTCGGTGATATGACGCGGGTCGCGCGTGAACAAGGGCTCGATATAGAACGGCTGGTCGGCCTCGACCACGATATCCACCCAGGAACCGGGAATATCCACCCGGTCCAGCCCGGTGACATCCTCAACAATCTCGTTGGCCTGGGCGATGACGATACCGCCGGAAAACGCGGCCGCCTCGACCAGGGCCGGTGTGTCCTCGGTGGACGGCCCGGTATACAGATTGCCCGCGCGATCGGCCTTGAAAGCGGCGGTCAGCACCACCTTGGGAATCAGATCGACGAACAGGCGCGCATAGAGCTCGATATAGGTATGGATGGCCCCGACCGCGATCGTGCCATCCATCATGAGTTGGCCGATGCGATGGCTCTGGGTGCCGGAAAACGCGAAGTCCAGCTTCTTGGCGATGCCTTTCTCGAACACCGCCAGATGCTCGGGCCGGCCGACGCTGGGCTGGATCATGTGCAGGTCGTTGACCCGCGCCGGATCAAGATCGGCCAGGGCACGCGAGAGAAAATCGGCCTGTTTCTGGTTGTTGCCTTCGGCGATCACCCGGTCGCCGGATGCGATGCAGCCATAGAGCACATCGCTGATCGCCGCGCGATCCACGATCTTGTCGTTGAGCAGATGGGCGACTGTCGAGAGACGACGCTGTTTTTCCGCGGCACGGGTGTTCCACTGGCGCGGTGTTTGGGTCTGACTCATGCGCGATGTCCGTTTCGGGCTCTTGATGCAAGTTAGAATCGCCGCGGCTGACGATCAATCAAGCTGTCGTTGGCTTTATTAACATCAGGCGAACAGGACAGGCCCATGCGCGGTGCCGACGAAATCACCCTGCGCAAGCTAGAAATCTTTCTGGCGTTCATGCGCGAACAGAACCTGGCCCGGGCCGCGGAGACGCTGGGCGTGTCCAGCGTGTCGGTGCACAAGGCGATCCATTCCCTGGAAGCCGCGGTCGGCGCGCCGCTGTTCGCCCATCGTGGACGCACCCTGCGGCCCCTGGCCTCGGCCGAAGTGCTGGCTCGCCATGGCCAGGACATCATCGACGGGATCCAGCGCAGCGTGGATGCCACACGGCAGGCCGCGGGCATCGCCCCGCGCACGTTCCGTATCGGCTCGCTGTATTCGCTGACGATATCGCTGGTGCCGCGCATCATCACCGCCGTGCAGGCCGCGCTTCCCGGCTGCGATATCGAGCTGGTGCTGGGCTCCAACGCCACGCTGGAGGACCAACTGGCCGCCGGCGAGATCGATGCCGCACTCATTTGCACTCACGAGCTGACCCGCAGCCATGCCCGCGCGGTGGTCGATCTGTTCGAGGACGAGATCTATCTGGTCACACCGGCCGAGCGTGGCACGGCCCGGCGTGACAGCCCCAGACGCGAGCCTGTCGATCTGGCCGATCATCGCGATACGCCCTTCGTGGTGCTCTCGCAGGAGTTTTCCAGCGGGCGCGATTCGTATCGTATGTTTCAGACCGCAGGCATCACCCCGAGGGTGGCTTTGCGGGCCAACGATATCTTTTCCCTGTCGGGCCTGGTGCGCGGCAACGTGGGCTATGCCCTGCTTCCGGGGCGCATCGCCGAGCTGTATCCCGGGGCCCTGGCTTTTCAGCGGGTACGCCGGGCCCAGTCAGTATCCCAGCACGTTGGCCTTTGCCACCTGGCATCGCGCACCGAGGACGAATCCATCGGTGCGCTGATCGCGGCCGCTCGTGAGATCGTGAGCTCCATGGTCGATAGCGACGGCCGCCTGGCGATCGGGGCCGGGCGCGGCTAGCGCATCAGCCGCCCAGAATCGAGCGCACCACGAGATAGAAGATCGACGGCCCCAGCAGACAGCCGAAACCGGTATAGAAGGTGGCCGTCATCGCCCCGTAAGGCACCAGGCGTGCATCGGTGGCGGCCAGCCCGGCGGCCACGCCGCTGGTCGTGCCCATCATGCCGCCAAATACGAGCGCGGCCGAGGGGTTGTTGAGCTGGATCTGCTTGGCGACGACCGGCGTAAAGATCATCACCGAGATGGATTTCACCAGCCCGATGGCGATCGAGAGTGCGATGAGATCCGAGCCGGCACCGATGGCGGTCCCCGTGACCGGGCCCACGATATAAGTCGCGGCCCCGGCGCCGATGGTCGTCACCGCCACCGGATCGGTATAACCGAAGGCGTAGGCGATGGCCGCCCCCGCCGTGAACGGCACGGCCAGCCCCGCGAACAGGGCGATGACACCGTTCATGCCCGCTTTTCTGAGCTCGGCCAGATCCACGCCGAACGCCGTGGCCACGATCGCGAAATCGCGCAGCATCGAGCCGCCCATGATGCCAAGCCCGGAGAACAGCGCGATATCCGACAGCCCATCCGTTCCGCCGGTGGCCACCCCGCCGATATACGACAACAACAGGCCCGCGGCGATCGCGATCGCCGAGCCGTGGATACGCCCGCCGGTGAGATGGCGTGCGGCCAGATTGCAGACCAGCATCAGCAGACCGATAAAGGCAAACGCCGCGATCAGACCGTTACTGTTCAAGACATCCAGAAAACGCTCAAGCATGACGATCCTCGCGAGTGGTCGATTCCGGTGGGTCCAGGGGCTTGGCGTACTTGCCGCGGCCCAGTCGGGCGATCACAGGCACCAGGGCAAAACTGATGGCCACCACCACCAGCCCGCCGACGAGCGCGACCGGTCCGCCCGAGACCGCGCCCACCACGTTCTGACTGGCGGCCATGGCCACCACGATCGGGATATAGAGCGAGCTCCAGAACGACAGGCCGGCCTGGGCCCTGTCGTCGAAACAGCCCATGCGCTGCAGTTGATAGACACAGAAAACCAGCAACAGCATGGCGATACCCACACCGCCGACATCGGCATCGATGCCCATGACCATGCCCAGCAACGTGCCCAGCAACTTGCCGACGAGCAGACAGGCGGCCAGCAGGGCCACACCGTAGATCACCATTTTTGTCCCTCCTTGTTCTTGATTTATTGCCAGTCATGGGCGGCGCCGGGAGCAGCATCAACGAGCATCGCGTTAACGAACTTAGCCTCGGCCTAAGCACCATCGGCTTTACGCGGCTTTGCAACGGCCGGGCTAAGACCAATGTCGGTCAGCCGGACCAGGCCTATCGCGCGTGGCCGGCCTGTTCGCGGGCAGCGCGTTCGGGCGTTCGCGCTGTTATCCTTTGCCCACGCAGGCGCTGTCGTCGTTGCCGATCGCAAGGCCTGCCCGGTTCGAATCGAAGAAAACGCGCCCATGATTAATAAAGCTCGTGTCGGCCTGGCCGGCGATCCCGACAGTGCCTGGCGTCTGGTGGCCGATATCGGCGGCACCAGTGCCCGCTTTGCCCTGGCCGATGATTACGGGGCCCTGCAAGGCCACGAGACGTTGTCTTGCGAGGATTACGACGGGCCGGCCGAGGCTGCACGGGCTTATCTGTCCGGGCGCGACGTCAGCAGTATTCGCGAAGCGGCCTTCGCCGTGGCGACACCGGTCTACGCCGATCGGATCTCGTTCACCAACCGTGCGTCCTGGTCGTTTTCAGTCAGCGGCCTGGGCCAGCAGCTGGGCGTGACCCAGTGCCGGGTGATCAACGACTTCACGGCCCTGGCCCTCTCGATCCCGCGTCTGGATCGCGAATGGGTGGTACCGGTTTCAGAACACGGTCGGCGCACCGCCGACGCCCCGCTGGCGGTTATCGGGCCGGGCACCGGTCTCGGGGCGACCGGCGTGATACCCACCAAGCACGGCTGGCACGCGCTGGCCGGCGAAGGCGGGCACGCCACGCTTGCCCCGGCCGACGAGCGCGAAGTCGATCTGTTGGCGATCCTGACTCGCCAGTTCGGCCATGTCTCCAGCGAGCGTGTGCTGTCCGGCCCGGGGCTGGTGAATCTCTACAACGCCAACTGCGAGCTGAGCGGCGTGGCCGCTGACGATCTCGAGCCGGCCGATATCACCGAGCGTGCCCTGAGCGGTGAATGCGATATCTGTGTCACGGTTGTCGATGATTTCTTTGCCATGCTGGGCACGGCCACGGGCAATCTCGTATTGACGCTGGGAGCGCGCGGCGGGGCTTATATCGGAGGCGGCATCGTCCCGCGGCTGGCCGAGCGTATCGGGAGCTCGCGTTTTCGTGAGCGCTTCGAGGCTCACGGTCGTCTATCCGATTATCTGGCCGATGTGCCCTGCTATATGGTGACGGCGCCCTATCCCGCCCTGGAGGGCGCACTGGCCTCGTTGAGCTCGGTGTAGTCGACCCGGGACAACGTGTCTTCACCCGTACCCGGTCGCTTCTGCGGCCGGGTTTTTTTGTGTCTGAGAACCCCGTCATCGCAGGTTTTTTGCTGGAACCGGTTCCTTTTTATTAGACCTTTGTTCCGTTGTCTTGGCTGAATTTTTTCGCAAAGCTTGCGCAAATGCGCTGACACACAGCGTATCGACTCGCACAACACAGACCGCGTGGCCGACCGGATGATCGCGCGGGCGCAAGGGGGAAAGCGCCATGAGACAGACACAATGGGCCGTGCGCGGCGTGCAACTGGGGGCAGCCGTCGTGGCCCTGTCGATCGGCGCGGCCGCACACGCCGCCCCTGAGAAAGGCACGATCAGCGTGTTGAACTGGTGGACTTCGGGCTCCGAAGCCAAATCCATGCACGTACTGCAGAACATGCTGGCCGAGGATGGCTACAAGATGATCAACAACGCGGTCTCCGGCGGGGGCGGCTCGAACGCCCGCACCGTGCTGAAATCGCGTATCCAGTCCAACAACATTCCGGGCGCGGCCCAGATCAAGGGCCCGGAGATCCAGCAATGGTGCAAGGCCGGCCTGGCGATGAGCATCGACAAGGTGGCCGCCGACCAGAACTGGGCCGAGATCCTGCCCGGCCCGGTGGCCCAGGGCATGCAGTGCGACGGTCATTTCGTGGCCGTACCGTTCAACCTGCACCGTATCAACTGGGTCTGGATCAACAAGTCGGCGATGAAAAAAGCCGGTGCGGCCATGCCCACCGACTGGAACTCGTTCGTTGCCGCCCTCGAAAAGCTCAAGGCGGCCGGCATCACACCGATCGCCGGGGGCGGCGATACCTGGCAGGTGGCGACCGAATTCGATGCCGTGGCCCTGGCGACCGGCGGGGCGGATTTCTATCGCAAGGCCTTCGTGGCCCTGGACGAGGACGCGCTGTCCGGGCCCAAGATGGTCAAGTCACTCGAGCGGCTACGCACGCTTCAGCGTTATGAGGACCCCAACGGCCAGGGCCTGTCCTGGAACCACGACACGGGGCTCGTGGTGAAAGGCGAGGCCGGCATGCAGATCATGGGCGACTGGGCCAAGGGCGAGATCACCAACGCCGGAGCCACGCCGGGCGACGAAATCGCCTGCATGGCCCTGCCGGGCGAGCATTCCGGCTTCATCTACAACGCGGACTCGTTCGAGATGTTCAAGAACTCGAACTCGGACAAGGCCGCGCAGTATGCCTTTGCCCGCACGGCACTCTCGCCGGCCTTTCAACGCAAGTTCAATATGGCCAAGGGGTCGATCCCCGTGCGCCAGGGTGTCTCGCTCGAGGGCTTTGATGCCTGTGCACAAAAAGCCCAGACCGCGTTCGAAGCGGCCGTGGACAACAACGCTCTGGTGCCCAGCTTTTCGCAGGACATGGCCGAGAACGGCGCGGTCAAGGGGGCACTGTTCGATGTGATCGCCAGGTTCTATAACGACAAGGACATGAGCGCCGAAGACGCTGCGGCCCAGATGGCCAGCCAGGCCCAACAGGCGCAGATGATGTCGCAGCTCTAGGACGCGCGGTCGTGCCGGCATTTCCTGACGAGATGCCGGCGTGCGGCCGGCTCGTGCCCGCAGGCGTCCCGCCGTCGGGATACCCCGTGGCGGAACTCTCCACGCCTTCCTTGTCTATCGAGGTCTATTGAATGGCCGCTTCATCTTCGTCCGGCGACAGCGCCATGCCGGTACGGCGCTGGCTTGACCGCTGGCTGCCGAAACTGTCACTCGTGCCCAGCGGCGTGGCCTTGCTGGTATTCGTCTACGGCTTCATCGGCTGGACGATCTGGCTCTCGCTGACCACGTCGAGCCTGTTGCCGAACAATACCTTTGCCGGCCTGCGCCAGTACGAGGTGTTGTTCAAGCTCGATATCTGGTGGGTATCGGTCCTCAACCTGGCGATCTTCGGCGTGCTCTACGTCGCGCTCTGTCTGGCGATCGGCCTGTTTCTGGCGATTCTTCTGGATCAGAAGATCCGAGCCGAGGGCTGGCTGCGCACGATCTATCTCTACCCGCTGGCGTTATCGCTGGTGGTTACGGGTGTGGTCTGGAAATGGCTGCTCAATCCCAGCCTGGGCCTGGAGCAGTTCGTACACTCGCTGGGCTGGACAGGCTTTTCCTTCGACTGGCTGATCAACCCGGACATGGCGATCTATGCAGTGGTGATCGCGGCCGTCTGGCAGGCCTCGGGATTCGTGACCGCGCTGTTTCTGGCCGGCCTGCGCGGCATCGACAGTTCGATCATCAAGGCCGCACAGATCGACGGCGCCAGCCTGCCCCGGGTCTATCTGTCGATCATCATCCCGAGCCTGCGACCGGTGTTCTTCTCCGCGATCATTCTGCTGGTGAGCCTGGCCATCAAGAGCTTTGATCTGGTCATCGCCCTGACCGGCGGCGGGCCGGGTTATTCGACCTGGGTGCCGGCGATCTTCATGTACGACTTCGGCTTCAACCGCGGCCAGATCGGCCTGGGGGCGGCCGCCGCGACCCTGATGATGGCCGCTGTCGCGCTGGCCATGCTGCCCATGCTCATCGCCGAACTCAAAGGACGTCGTGATGGCCACAAGAACTGAAGACGGCGTGGCCCGGGGCGGCCCGCTCGCGCGTGTGCTCGTCTATGGCCTGCTGCTTTTCGCGGCGGCTTATTTTCTGTTGCCGCTCTACGTCATGCTCACGACCTCGTTCAAGACGCTGGGCCAGATCAGCGGGGGCAATCTGTTCGCCCTGCCGGCCCCGTTTTCGCTCACGGGCTGGCGAGACGCCTGGTCATCGGCGTGTACCGGTTCGGACTGTACCGGCTTGCAGCATTATTTCTGGAACTCGGTGGCCTTCACCGTGCCAGCCGTGCTGCTGTCGACGGCTTTCGGCGCGTTGAACGGCTATGTGCTGACCAAGTGGCGTTTCAGGGGCTCGGAAATCGTCTTCGGGCTGTTGCTGGTGGGCACGTTCGTGCCCTTCCAGATGTTTCTGCTGCCCATGGCCCGCGTGCTCGGCATGATCGGGCTGGACAACTCGGTGGCCGGACTCACGCTCGTGCACACAGTCTATGGCGTGGCTTTCACGACGTTGTTCTGTCGCAATTATTACGTGGCCATTCCCGATGAGCTGGTCAAGGCCGCGCGTATCGACGGCGCTTCGTTTATTTCGACGTTCCGCTACGTGATCCTGCCGATCTCCACGCCGATCCTCATGGTGTGTGTGATCTGGCAGTTCACCCAGATCTGGAACGATTTTCTCTTCGGCGTGGTGTTCACCTCGGGCGATGCCCACCCGATCACCGTGGCGCTGAACAATCTCGTCAACACCTCGTCGACCGGGGTCAAGCGCTACAACGTGGATATGGCAGGCGCGATCATCACCGCGTTGCCCACGCTGGTGGTCTATATCGTGGCCGGTCGCTATTTCATGCGCGGGTTGACCGCCGGCGCGGTCAAGGGCTGACGGAGCCGTGTCTTCGTCTGTTTTTCGTATCGCGCGCTGCGCCCCGCTTGGTTTTCTGACATCGAACAAGACTCCTTCATGGCCGTACTGAATATCGAAAACGTGTCCAAGACCTTTGGCGAGACCCGTGTGCTCGAGGACATCAATATCGCGATGGCCGAGGGCGAGTTCCTGATTCTCGTGGGCCCGTCGGGCTGTGGCAAATCCACGCTGCTGAACATGATCGCAGGGCTGGAGACCATCACCGAGGGCCAGATCACGCTTGATGGCCGCTCGGTCAATGCGGCCAGCCCGCGTGAGCGCAACATCGCGATGGTGTTCCAGTTCTATGCGCTGTATCCCAACATGAACGTGCGCCGGAACATCGAGTTCGGGCTCAAGATGCGCGGCGTGGCCAAGAAGGAACGCGGCGCCACGGTCGATCGGGTGGCCCGCATGCTCCAGATCGAGGATTTGCTGGATCGCAAGCCGGCTCAGTTGTCCGGCGGACAGCGTCAACGGGTGGCTATCGGGCGTGCCCTGGCACGTGATCCGGCGCTGTTTCTCTTCGACGAGCCGTTGTCGAATCTGGATGCCAAGCTGCGGGTGGAAATGCGCACCGAGATCAAACAGCTCCATCAGCGCCTGGCCACGGCCATGGTCTATGTCACCCATGACCAGATCGAGGCCATGACGCTGGGCGATCGTATCGCGGTGATGCACGCCGGACGCGTCCAGCAACTGGGCACGCCGCGCGAGATATACGACGACCCGGCCAATCGCTACGTTGCCGGATTCATCGGCTCACCGGCCATGAACTTCATCGAATGCGAGCTCAGCGGGCGGGCCGGTGATATCACGGTCTGCCTGTCCGGGAGCGAGGGCGAGAGCCGCCTCTGGCTGCCCGCGGCCACAACTGAAAAACTCGCCGCTCACGGCGCGCGTCGTGTCGTGATGGGGGTACGCCCGGAACATCTGGTGCCGGCCGTGGCCGAGCGCGCTGGGGCGATCGCCTGCCGGATCGACGTGGTCGAGCCCACCGGGCCGGATACCTATCTACATACCGAAATCAACGCCGAGCCGGTCACTGCCCGCTGCCTGCCTTCAGCCGCCCCCGTAGCCGGCGACACCGTGGCCCTGGCCGTGGATGTCGAACGCGCGGTCTTTTTCGACTGCGACAGCGAGGCACGCATCGCCTGACCGCTCTGCGCGCGCTCAGCCGCTACGGCCGAGCGTGGTGGCACGCGCTGCCGCGGCCTCGATCGGATTTCTGCCGTCCGTGGCCTCGCCCGGGGGCTTGGACAGCCAACTGCCGCCCACGCAGGGAATACTGGAAAGCTTCAGATAATCCGGCGCGGTCTGTTCGGTGATGCCGCCGGTCGGACAGAATTTCAGATCCGGAAACACCGCGGCATAGGCCTTGATCGCCGACGGGCCGCCGATGACCGAAGCCGGAAACAGCTTGATCTCGCGGTGCCCGCGGCGCACGAGATGTGCGGCTTCGCTGACCGTCTGGGCGCCGGGAAGATAAGGCATGTCGGCTTCACGACACACATCGTCCACAGCGTCGGCGATCCCGGGGGAGACGATGAACTGTGCCCCGGCGCGAATCGCTTCTTCGCACTGCTTGGCATCCCAGACCGTGCCCACGCCCAGCACCAGCTCGGGCACTTCCGCGGCAATGGCTTTCATGGCCTCGATGGCCACCTGGGTACGCCGCGTGATCTCGATGGTCTTCAGGCCGCCGGCATGGATCGAGCGGGCCATGGCCACGGCGTCATCCACGTCGTGAATGGTCACCACCGGAATCACCGGCGAAAGTTTCATGATGGCTAGCGTATCGGCCATGGGTGTCGTGTCCTTTTAAGCGTGTCGGCGGGAGCATTGATGGCCCCGGCGCGTTCGTCTAGCCGTGCAGCGCCGGGCCGGCGCCCTCCTCGGCGGGCAGTGCGTTATTACGAAACAGCGCGAACATCTCGCGGCCCAGACCGTATTCGGCCGAGGGCTCGTCGGGAAACTCGATGGCCTCGCGCTCGGCCAGCTCGGCGTCGTCGACCTGCACCGACAGCTCGCCGGTGTCTGCATCGACCACGACGATATCGCCGTCACGAATACGCCCGATCATGCCGCCCAGCTTGGCCTCCGGCGTGACCTGGATCGCTGCCGGCACCTTGCCGGACGCACCCGACATCCGCCCATCGGTGACCAGGGCCACCTGATAACCGCGATGCAACAGCACCGACAGACTGGGCGTGAGCTTGTGCAACTCCGGCATGCCGTTGGCCCGGGGCCCGTTGTTGGGCACCACCACCACGACATCACGATTGAGCTCATCGGCCTTGAAGGCATCGAGCACGGCCTGCTGTGAGGCGAACACCCGGGCCGGGGCCTCGATGCGCCGGTGCTTGTTTTCAACCGCCGACGTCTTGATGATGGAACGGCCGACGTTGCCATCCAGCACGTTGATGCCGCCCGTGGCCGCAAACGGGTTGTCGACCGTACGCATCACGTCTTCGTCGTGGCTGGCCGTCGGGCCTTCACGCCAGGCCAGCGCGCCGTCGTTGAAGTACGGCTCCTTGGTGTAGTTGTGCAGGCCGTGGCCTTCCACCGTCATGACGTCGTCATGCAACAGACCGGCATCGAGCAGGCTGCGGATCATCAACTGGATACCCCCGGCCGCACGCATATGGTTCACATCCGCGATGCCGTTGGGATACACCCGGGCCAACAGCGGCACCGCCGCCGAAAGCTCGGAGAAATCGTCCCAGTTGATCTTGATGCCGGCGGCACGGGCCACGGCCACGTAGTGCATGGTGTGGTTGGTCGAGCCGCCCGAGGACAGCAGGCCCACCAGACCGTTGACGATGGATTTCTCGTCGACGATGTCGCACATGCGTCGAGCCCGCTGGTCATCATCCAGACGGGACATGTCGATGGCCCGCTCGGTCGCGGCCACGGTCAAGGCCTCGCGTAGCGGCGTGCCCGGGTTGATGAAGGAAGTCCCGGCCATGTGCAGGCCCATGAACTCCATCATCAACTGATTGGAGTTGGCCGTGCCATAGAAGGTACAGGTGCCCGGCGAGTGATAGGACATCGACTCGGCCTTGAGCAGTTCGTCGCGCCCGATCTCGCCCTGGGCGAACCGCTCGCGCACCTTGGCCTTGACCGGATTCGCCATGCCCGAGGTCATGGGCCCGGCCGGGGCGAAGATCACCGGCAGATGGCCAAAGGCCAGCGTGCCGATCAGAAGCCCGGGCACGATCTTGTCGCACACCCCCAGACAGATCGCGGCATCGAACATATTGTGGGTAAGCGCCACGCCGGTGGACATCGCGATCACGTCGCGCGAGAACAGCGACAGCTCCATGCCCGGCTGGCCCTGGGTCACGCCGTCGCACATGGCCGGCGTGCCGCCGGCCACCTGAGCCACGCCGCCGGCGTTCCAGGCGGCTTGCTTGATGATGTCGGGATAGCGCTCGAACGGCTGGTGCGCCGAGAGCATGTCGTTGAACGCGGTCACGATACCCACGTTGGGCCGGGTGTCGCCGGCCAGCGCGTCCTTGACTGGCTCGCCCTCGGCGGCAAAGCCATGGGCCAGGTTCGAGCAGGACATCCGCCCGCGATGCGGGCCGGCGTGGCCGGCCTCGTTCATGCGTCGCAAGTAATCGGCACGCGAGGCGCGCGAACGCTCGATGATGCGCTGGGTGACGTCGTGAACGGTTGAATTCATGGCCATAGGAACGCCCCTGACTACTCGGCCCAGTGGACCGTGGGAATCGGATTCGTGGTGTTCAGAACGCTGCGTACCGGCAACGCGGCCAAGGGCCCCGGCTGCACGGCTTCGTCGTGAACACGCTTCTTGTCGTCGCCGAAAACCAGAATATCGATTCGGCGCGCCGCGCGCAGATAAGCCGGGCCGAGCGACATGCGGGCGGGCGGCCCGACCTCGGCCGGGATCACACGAGCGTTCGAGGCCAGCGCGCGTTCGATGTTGGGATCATCCGGGAACAGTGACGCCGTATGGCCATCGCCCCCCATGCCCAGCAGCACGACATCGAACGGCGTCGGAACATCCAGCAGCGCGCCCTCGACGTCGGACACGGCATCCGCCGGCCTGTCGGTCGGCCGATACAGGCTGACGAACATGGCATCGGCTGCGCGCCCGGTCAGCAGTGTGTCGCGCAGCATGCGTTCATTGCTCTGGGCATCATCGGCGGGCACCCAGCGTTCGTCCGAAGGCACGATAACGACTCGTGACCAGTCCAGCTCGGCCTGCGCGAGATATTCGAACAGCTCGACCGGCGAGCTGCCGCCACAGACCACCAGACTGGCCCCGCCGCGTTCGGCGATCGCCAGACGCAGCGCGCCGGCGATGGCATCGGCCAGATCGCGTGCGGCCTGCGTACGATCCTCGTAGCGCTTGAAATCGGACATGGGAACGGTCCCTTTTTCGAACAGCGAAAGTCTGGTTCGAGTTTAAATCATCCTTCGTACCAGCGTCGCCCGTCACGATCGAGCATCACGAAGGCATCGGTCGGGCCCCAGCTGCCGGCCATGTATTCCTGGGCTTCGACCTGCTCCACACGCCAGGCATCCAGGATTCGATCCACCCAGGCCCAGCCGGCCTCGACCTCGTCACGCCGCATGAACAGTGCCGGGTTGCCGCGCAATACTTCCATCAGCAAGCGCTCGTAGGCATCGGGATAAGCCACCTCGAAAGCCTGCGAGAAACTCAGGTTCAGCGGCAGGCTGCGCATGCGAAAGCCGCCCGGACCGGGCTCTTTCGTCATGATCGACATCTCAACGCCCTCTTCCGGCTGAAGACGCAGCACCAGCCGGTTGGACTGAAGCGGCTCATCGCCAAAGATCGAGTGCGGGACCGGCTTGAACTCGAACACGATCTGGCTCGACTTGCGTGCCATGCGCTTGCCGGTGCGCAAATAGAACGGCACCCCCTGCCAGCGCCAGTTATCGATCTCGGCCTTGATGGCCACGAAGGTTTCGGCACAGGCCTCATCGGCCGGCGCCTGCTGTTCGGGGTCAGCGGCACCGTAGGCCGGCACCGCTTCGCCATCGACCATACCCGCGCCGTACTGGCCACGCGCGGTGGTCTTGCGCACGTTGTCCGGGGCGATGGGCTTCAACGAGCGCAGCACCTTGATCTTTTCGTTGCGCACATCGTCGTGATTCATGCTGGCCGGCGGCTCCATGGCCGTCAGGCACAGCAGCTGGAGCATATGGTTTTGCACCATATCGCGCAGCGCGCCGGTGGATTCGTAAAAATCGAAGCGCTCGTCCACGCCCAGGCTTTCAGCCACCGTGATCTGGACGTTGTCCACGGCCTGACGCCCCCACACCGGCTCGAACAGGCTGTTACCGAAGCGCAGCGCGATCAGGTTCTGGACCGTTTCCTTGCCCAGATAGTGATCGATTCGGTAGATACGCGACTCGTCGAAACGCGCGCCGACCGCGTCGTTGATCTCACGCGCAGACTCGGTGTCGTGGCCGACCGGCTTTTCCAGCACGATACGGTTCGGTGCATCGGACAGGCCCGCATCGGCGATACCGGCAGCGATCTTGCCGAACAGGAACGGTGCGGTCGCCAGATAGAAGGTACAGATCCGCTTGTCGTTGTCGGCAAAGCGCTCGGCGAATGCCTGCCAGCCGTCGGCGTCGTCGACATCGAGCTGAATATGGCACAGGCGTTTTTCAAAACGTGCGAAGACGTCTTCGTCGAGCGCCTCGGGTAGATGCGCATCGAGCACATCACGCACCCAGGCGACATAGCCGGCGTCGTCCATCTCCTGACGGGATACGGCCAGAATCCGGCTGTCGTCAGAAAACTGATTGTCGGCATCCCGGTGATAAAGCGCCGGCAACAGCTTGCGACGGGCCAGATCCCCGGTGCCCCCGAAGATCACCAGATCGAACGGATCGACTGGGACGAATTCCGCGGCCATGGCGTCTCTCTCTTGTTCGCTTCAATTGATCTGCGGGCAAGTATACCCGTCGTCATTCTGCCACTGTCCAGAGCCGGCGATGCCGGCCCGGACAGCCAGAGAGTGTCAGTCAGACCTAGAACTGATAATACAGGCGCAGGCGATTATCATAGAAGTCCTCGGCATTTTCGTCATAGCGCGTGATGCCCAGGTTGTTGTTGAGTTTAAGGCCGGCCAGCTGGTGCCATATCCCGCCCAGATCATAGGTCAGGCCGATGCCGATGCCGTCGCTGTACTGGTCACGCACCAGTTCGCCGGTAAAGGAATCATCCGTGATCCGGTTGTTCGGGCCGCCCGTGAAATAGAAATCGTGGTAGTGGCCGAATTCGGCCTTGTACTTCACATAACGGGCATACATGGCCAGGTTGTCCGAAGGCGTGAAATCAAAGCGCACGCCCGCGCCCCAGCCGGGGCCGAAATTCTGTACGCCGTTGTTCATGGTATCGGTGTAGTACACGCCGGACAGATCGGTGTAGGGATTCAGGGTCTGGCCATTGTTGAACGACCCCTTGTTCACCGGCGAATATGTTCCGAACACGGCAAACCTGACGACATTGGAGTTCACGCCGACCTTCAGGCCGTAAATCTGGTTGTCGATCCCCTGTGGAATACGCGACTTGTCGGCGTTGTACGCGGCCGAGGCCTGTGCCCGGATATAGGGGGCCCAGGCACTGGCGCCCTCGCCCATCATGGGCGCCATGTACCCGATCTCGCCGTAATCCGAGGACATGGTCTGCTGAAAGCGATAGTGATAGTACTGACCGATGATCTGGCCACCGGACCAGACGTTTCGAAACGTGGTGCCCGCCATCCAGAAACCCGCCACATCGTTGAAATAGCGGTTGGCCGAGCGGAAGTTGTCGTTGTTGAAACGCGATGCATACCGATCGATCTTGGCGCCGACGAGCTGCCACTCGGGAATGTCCATCGTCTCGGCGCCCAGGGTGAACGGCAGGTACTGATCGGTTTCGTAGTTCTGCACGTCGGCGATGCGCGTACGCGTTATCTGCGGCCCGAAGGTGCTGGTTTCCGTGGCATCCCCCTGAGCCAGATCGCCGGGCGACTGCTGCAGACGGCGTACGGTCTGCAACGGACGGATCGTTGCACTCACGCCGCTGAATGAGCGGGGTTTGAAGGTGAACTGGTCCGAAGCGGCGAGCGGCGTGTTCAACAGCTGTCGACCGGCACGGATCTGCGAACCGTAGCTGTTGAACTGAAGATAGCCCTGTGTGATCTCGGAAATTTCATCGTCACAGGCCAGCACGCAGTTCAGCCGTGTGCCTGCCTCGTTATCGCTGTAGAAACCGCTCGAATAGACGAATTCGGCACCGGCCGAAAAGCCATAAATACGCCCGGTCTGAAAGCCGATCTGGGCGCCGTAATTGGTGTTTTCGTTATTGAAATCGTCATCGGTTTCCGGCTGGCCGGGATACGGCTGGTTGGTATCGTGCCAGCGGCGAAAATCATAGATACCGACACGACCGTGAATCTCCGAGCCGCGTACGACTTCGCGCTCGAACTTTTCCGGAAACGTCAGCGCTTGTGCTGGCGCCTCGTCCGGCACATCGGTTTCATCGGTGGCAGGCGTCTGGGCGACTGCACTGGCCCCGAAACTCGACACAACCACGGCGACAGTCAGCGCTGGAACCGATACCCCGTATCGACCGGCACCTGCCCATCGCCCCCCCTTCGAATCGTGTACGTTCACGATGTACTCCTGCTTGGCTAGTTTTTTACGTATGAACGAGCTCTGTCGTTCTGCCCCTGAAACGTGTGTGGTTGATCGACACACGTCTTTCCCGCGATCGTGATGCGCTTCGACACGTAACGCGATCGTACGCATGCGCCTGCGAGAAACTTGTCTAGTACATACATCTCTACAGGCACACCGCGATGATAAAAGCCGCCGGCCGCAAGGCGTATCAGCAATCCGTCTAACGCACCGGTCGGTCGATGAACCTACGCCGGTCCGGGTCGGCCAGAGCGTCATTCGACCGGGTCAGTGCGGGTTATCGATTCCGGCCCGTACCCGGCAAAACCTGCGTGCACGGCTTTCATCGCCGCCGCGTCGAGTATCTGCGGCCGGCCGATCCGGCAGGCCAAGGCGTATTGATGCGCCAGTGTTTCGACCTCCTCGGCCAGCCATAGTGCACGGGATAGACTCGCCCCACCGGCCAGCATGCCGTGGTTGGCCATCAAACACGCCTGATAGCGGGTGCCCAGCGCGGCGAGGATGGATTCGGACAGTGCCTGACTGCCGAACACGGCATACGCCGTACATGGAATCTCGGTCCCGCCGGCGGCGGCCACCATGTAATGGGCCGCCGGTATCGGCTGTCGACAAATCGCGAACGCAGTCGCATGAATCGAATGGGTGTGTACCAGAGCCGAGATATCGGCCCGCGCGGCCAGCACGTCGCGATGGAAGCGCCATTCGCTGGAGGCACGCCAGCGGCCGTGCACGCGGCCGCTGGCGTCCACGCGCACGATGTCGTCGGCGGTGAGTTCGCCAGCCGGGATGCCCGAGGGCGTGATCCAGAAACCGTCATGCCCCTCGCCCTGGCAGCGCAGGCTGATATTGCCGGATGCGCCCCGATTCAGGCCCTTTCGATCCAGCATGCGCATGGCCGAGACGATCTCGTGGGCCGGGCACGTCATGTCGGCTGCTCGGCGGCCAGGCGCTCGAGCGCATTCGCGGCCGGGGCGTCGATGATCAGCCGATCCACCAGCCCGCTTTGCAACACCGCATGAATGGCGGTGGCCTTGTGAGCGCCGGCAACGGCCGCCAACACGTTCTGCCGCGCCAGTTCGGCAAACGACAGCCCGATGGTTCGACGATTGATCGGATGATCCACCAGCTGGCCCCGGGTATCCAGAAAATGCCCGACCACCTCGGCCACGCAGCCGCTGGCCATCAGCTCGTCACGCGCGCCTTCGGCCAACAGACCCCGCTCGCTGCGAAAGATCGGCTGGTCATCCTTCATCGCGGCGATGCCGACCACGCAGAGATCCACGGCACGTGCACGCGCCAGCGCGTCGACCACGCTGCGCTGGGCCAGTAACACGCCGCGGTCGGCGACGGTATCGGCAATGAACGGCACGGGCAGGAAGAACCCTTGTCCCCCCGTGATCTCGGCCAGGCGGTACACCACGTCGAACGGGTTGATCGCGGCCCGCTGGGTCAAGCTCCCCATCAACGAGACAATCGACAGATCGGGGTAGGACTCGCGCGGCAGTTGACGGGTCATCTCGGCCAGCGAGCGCCCCCAGGACACCCCCAGTGCGCGCACCTCGCCGTTGGCCAGACGCTTATGGACATACCGAGCGGCCGCCGAACCGATGGCCACCGTGTTATCGGTGCCCGTACCGGGGCCCGTCACATCCGGCACAAGCGTGCACTGGGTCAGCCCATAGCGTGCGATCAGGCGGTCTTCCTGATCGACGAGCGCCTGTGGCGATCGGTCGATGAAGACATGCACGAAACCGGCGTCGTGGGCTTCGCCGATCAGGCGATGGACCTTGGCCCGCGAGAGCGACAGCCGCTGGGCGATATCTGCCTGCGTATGCCCACCCACATACGATAGCCACGCGACATAGATCGCCAGATCCTGTTGATCGCGCGGTGTCGACATGGCGCCCCGAATGAAATTATGCCCGATTGGCGAGCAAAGTTACGCAGGCCCGGCCCGCGTGTCATTGCGCCATTTGTATGAGACACGTTTGTGCTTACATAAACCAGGCATAAAAAAGGACCCGGCATGGCCGAGTCCTTTGCGTTCTGGTGGAGCCGGGCGGAATCGAACCGCCGACCTTCGCATTGCGAACGCGACGCTCTCCCAACTGAGCTACGGCCCCGAAATCGTCCACTGCGGTGAACGAGCTGCGTATGATAGCAGGGTTGTCTGTGTTGCCAACCCCTTGGAACACATCATTCTGCCCTGCTGCCCGGATCACGCCATGGCCCTTGCCCAGCCTATCGTCATCGTGTTCGCCAAGGCGCCGATGCCCGGGCGCTGCAAGACGCGCCTGGCCCGCCGCGTCGGCCCCGTGCTGGCGGCGCGCTATTATCAGGCCATGACCGAACAGGTCATCGCGCATGCCACACGTCAGGCACCAGGACGGGTCGTACTGGCCTGCGCCCCCGACACCCGCCATCCGCTGTTTTCTCGCTTGGCGCGGCGTTACGGCTGTTCGCTCGTGCGGCAATCCCGCGGCACCCTGGGTCAGCGAATGGCCGACGCGCTCAATCAGCATCAACGCCACGACGCCGGCGCCGTGGTGATCGGCACCGATCAACCCGATCTGGCGGGCTTGCCCCTGGCCGAGGTGCTGGCCCTGCTGGATGCGACGGTCGATATGCTCATGGCCCCCACACACGACGGCGGCTATTGGTTGATCGGCGGGCACCGGACGCCGCGTGGCGTCTTTCAGGGCGTGGCCTGGAGCACGCCGCGCGTTGCACGACAGACGCGTGCGGCCATGCGGTCTCGGGCCCTGCGCTGGCGCGAGGGACCGTCAATGCGCGATATCGACGACTATCGCGACTGGTGCGCCCAGCCGCGTGACCAGCGATCACGGCTGGCGAGAGCGGCTGTCATGCCCGGCCTTGCTCGCCGATACGTTGACCCATGAGCGCGATCTAGCTGCCCGTGCGCCGCCGCTTGGTTGCCACCGGGCAATCATCCAGCGCCTCGGTCAGAAAACCGTAGGCGTCATCCACGTCTTCGGCCTGATAGAACAGATCGAGATCGCCCTGGCTGATGAGCCCGTGGTCGGCGAATACCGAAAAATCGATCAGGCGCTCCCAGAACGATTTGCCGTAGAGCACCACCGGAATCCGGGGCTGTTTGCCGGTCTGGATGAGCGTGAGCATTTCGAACAGCTCATCCATGGTGCCGAAACCGCCCGGAAAGATGATCAACGCCTTGGCGATGTTCATGAACCAGAACTTGCGCATGAAGAAATAGTGGAAATCGAAGTTCAACGATTCGTGAACCCACGCATTCGTGCCCTGTTCATGCGGCAGCTCGATGTTCAGCCCCATGGAACGGGCCGGGTTTACGTCCGCGGCCCCGCGGTTGGCCGCCTCCATGATGCCCGGCCCGCCCCCGGTACAGACATAGTACTGCTCTGACTCGGCATGGCTGTCCATGGTCCAGCGCATCATGCGCGCCGCCAGGTCTCGCGCCTGACCGTAGTAATCGACCTGTGAGGACACATCCGGGCCCTCCGGTGTTTTCAGGCGCGCCGAGCCCCAGAAGATCAGCCCGTTGTGGACATTCAGATTCAACAGCCTGGCCCGGGGTTCGATGTATTCCGACAGGATTCGCAGCGGGCGTGCTTCGTCGCTTGCCATGAAATCCGGATCGGCATGGGGGTTGGTCATGAACAGCCTCGATAAAGACAGCGGGAAATAGCGGCGTCGGTGCCTCGAGTACGCTGCGACCGAAACGCCCGATCGACGAGTGTAGCAGCGTGTCGCGCCGGGCTTTCAGACAATGTTTCAAACAGTGGTTGAATTGTTTGCGCGTGATCCTATTAATAGATCCATGATGGATCACATGCGGCGTCATGGCCGCATCTGACAAGGGTTGAACGATATGCGAATGGACAAGCTCACCAGCAAGCTCCAGCAGGCACTGGCCGATGCCCAGAGCCTGGCCGTGGGGCGTGACCACAACGAGATACAGCCGGCCCATCTGTTGGCCGCACTTCTGGATGCCGAAGGCGGCACCGTGCGCCCGGTGCTGGACGGCGCCGGCCTGGCCGTGCGCGAGATTCGCAACCAGCTGATGAAGACGCTGGACACGCTGCCCACGGTGGGTGAGCCGACCGGCGACGTCGGCGCCAGCCAGGCGCTGGTGCGCGTGCTCAATCTGGCCGACAAGCTGGCCCAGAAACGTGGCGACTCCTATATCGCCAGTGAGCTCATTCTCCTGGCTATGCTCGAGGACAAATCCGAGGTCGGCAAGATTCTCAAGAACGCCGGGGCCACGCGCGACAATCTCACGCGCCAGATCGATGCCATGCGCGGTGGCGAAAATGTCGCCGATGCCAACGCCGAGGAACAGCGCGGGGCATTGGACAAATACACCACCGATCTGACCGAGCGCGCCGAACAGGGCAAGCTCGACCCGGTCATCGGCCGCGACGAGGAGATCCGTCGCGTGATTCAAGTGCTCTCGCGCCGCACCAAGAACAACCCCACCCTCGTGGGCGACCCCGGCGTGGGCAAAACAGCCATCGTGGAAGGCCTGGCTCAGCGCATCGTCAACGCCGAAGTGCCGGAGTCCCTGCGGGACAAGCGCGTGCTGGTGCTGGACCTGGCAGCGATGATCGCCGGCGCCAAATATCGCGGCGAGTTCGAGGACCGCCTGAAAGGCGTTCTGTCGGATCTGTCCAAGCAGGAAGGCCGCGTCGTGCTGTTCATCGACGAGATCCACACGCTCGTGGGCGCCGGCAAGACCGAGGGCTCGATGGATGCCGGCAACATGTTGAAGCCCGCCCTCGCCCGCGGCGAGCTGCACTGCATCGGGGCCACCACGCTCAACGAGTATCGCGAGCACATTGAAAAAGATGCCGCGCTGGAACGTCGTTTCCAGAAAGTCATGGTCGACGAGCCCGATCTGGAGGATACGATCGCAATCCTGCGCGGGTTGAAGGATCGCTACCAGGTCCATCACGGCGTGGATATCACCGACGGTGCGATCATTGCCGCGGCCAAGTTGTCGCAGCGCTATATCACCGATCGCAAGCTGCCGGACAAGGCCATCGATCTGATCGACGAGGCAGCTTCGAAAATCCGGATCGAGATCGACTCCAAGCCGGAAGAGATGGATCGGATCGACCGACGCCGTATCCAGCTCAAGATCGAGAAACAGGCCTTGTCCAAAGAGGCCGATGAAGGCTCGAAGGCGCGCCTGGAGCGCCTGGACGAAGAGATCGCGGCCGCCGATCGCGAATACTCCGACCTGGAAGAAATATGGAAAGCCGAGAAAGCCAGCGTCGAGGGGGCAGCCAACAAGCGCGAAGAGCTCGACCAGGCCAAACGTGAACTCGAAGCAGCCCAGCGTGCCGGCGACTACGAGCGTATGGCCGAAATCCAGTACGGCAAGATTCCTGCGCTGGAGCGTGAACTGGCCGAGGCGCAGGAGGCCGAGTCCAAGCCGGCCGATTTCAAGCTGTTGCGTGACAATGTCACCGATGAAGAAGTCGCCGAGATCGTCTCGCGCTGGACCGGTATCCCTGTCAATCGCATGCTCGAGGCCGAGCGTGACAAGCTGCTGCGCATGGAAGATTCGCTGCACGAACGCGTGATCGGCCAGAACGAGGCAGTGGGCGCCGTGTCTGATGCGATCCGGCGCTCTCGCTCGGGGCTGAGTGACCCGGCCCGACCCATCGGCTCGTTCCTGTTTCTGGGCCCCACGGGCGTCGGCAAGACCGAGCTATGCAAATCGATTGCCAATTTTCTGTTCGATACCGAAGACGCGATGGTGCGGATCGACATGTCCGAATTCATGGAAAAACATTCCGTGGCCCGGCTTATCGGCGCTCCGCCCGGCTATGTCGGCTACGAGCAGGGCGGTTATCTGACCGAGGCCGTGCGGCGCAAGCCGTACTCGGTGATCCTGCTGGACGAGGTCGAGAAGGCCCACGGGGACGTCTTCAACGTGCTCTTGCAGGTGCTCGACGACGGACGCCTGACCGACGGCCAGGGTCGTACGGTGGATTTTCGTAACACCGTCATCGTGATGACCTCCAACCTGGGCAGCCAGCTGATTCAGGAGCTGCGTGACACCGATTACGCAACCATGCGTGAATCGGTCATGGAGGTGGTCGGCCAGCATTTCCGCCCCGAATTCATCAACCGCATCGATGAATCCGTGGTCTTCCATCCGCTGGCCCAAGACGAGATTCGCAAGATCGCCCGTATCCAGATGCGTGCCCTGGAAACTCGTCTGGCCGAGCGCGATCTGGTGCTTGCCATCAGCGATGCCGCACTCGACAAGCTGGCCGAGGCCGGATTCGACCCGGTCTATGGCGCGCGCCCGCTCAAGCGCTCGATTCAGACACTGGTCGAAAATCCGCTGGCCAAGCGTATTCTGGCCGGTGAGTTCGTCGCCGGTGACACGGTCACCATCGATATCGCCGACGATGCCTCACGCGAGCTGGCTTTCAACAAGGCGGCTTGATTCCGTCCGGCGGCCAAGCGCCCGTAAAAAAGGCCCGCTGATCTTCAGCGGGCCTTTTTCGTATCCTGCATCGAGAGCCGCTTAATTCAGATAACTATCGACATCGATCTGTTGAGTCGCCCCACTCTCACCGGGGAAACTGCCCAGCGCGACCAGCGGCGTACGATGGCCTTCTTCATCGATCCAGATCCGATCCGACAGATACAGTGCTTCGTTGTAGGCGATCTGGTTCAAGAGCAGATACTGGGCCGCGGCGTTGTCCTTATCGCGATCGTCCGGCTTCTGGCTCGGGTCATAGGCGTTGTAGATATCGGCCACCATCCTGATGGCCTCCTTCTCCTTGGCGGTGTCCGATTGGCCATAGGCAGCCAGCGCGTAGAGCATGGCTGGCAGGGCGATACCGGCCTGCTTGCCCTGGGCCGACGCCTGGCGCAGCTGGGCCCACGGGTCTGCGCCCTGCGGCGCATTACCCGGCACTGATAACCACACCACGGCTTCCAGAGCCTTGGGCACCCCCCACCACTCGATGTTGTCGATGCACTCCGAGGCTCGCCCGGCCTTGGCGGCCACATTCTGGGGAATCCCCACCGATGAATTGGCCTGAATATCGTTCAACAGGCCCTGCACGCCCACCAGCACGCCGGTCAGATAAACGAACTCGTCCTGGTCGGTGCCGAGCTCGTTGGATAGATTCGGGCACGTGTCCGTGCCGATTTCGCCGTAAGCCTCGACGGTATCTTTATAGACCTGATAACGACGAAGTGCGGTCAGACGCTCCCAGCGCTGGGCCACGATACGGTTGTCCTGGGCAACATCGGTATTGCCGTTATGCAGGTTGCGCTGCACCAACAAGTGATATTTCTGGGCCTGCATTTCCGAGCAGAACGAGGCCGTGGTGTTGGTCACGATCATCAAGCGCGCGGGGCGATTGATCACGCGCGAAAACGAGCCGCCCAGCTGGTTCAAACCCATGCCGGTGCCACAGGCGGCCAGGTCGAGATCACCACTGCCCAGAGCATAGGGCACGATCTCATCGAGGCTGTAGTGGTTGAGCGTATGGCCCACGGGCTTGTAGATCAGGCCACAACCCGACAGTGCCAACCCGGTCAGACCGGCGATCGCCCCGGCCGTGACCCATCTGGTAAGACGCGATGCTTTCATGGTGCTGTTTCCCGGCTTGCAACCCGTCGCGGCGGGCTGCCGAAGTTGAAAGGGCCGAGTCTCGAAACGCCGTCATCCGAAGACAGGCTCGAAAAACGTCTGTTTCTGCACTGGCCCGGCCAAGGTCTTGCCACGGTCGTCTAGAACCGAACCCCCATCGACACCTGATAGAGCACGGCCTCGAAGCTGTTGGTCGAGCTGACCGTGCCCACATTCACCGGCCCGAACGTGTCGGAGATATTGTCGGCACGAATCGAGATATCGTTGAGCTTGGCCTTGATCTCGGCACAGCCGATGTACTGGGCCTCGGCACCGACGAAGAACTTTTCCGTGATGTTGATATCGAAGCCGAGCTTGCCGGTACAGGCCCAGGGTTTCGACAGATACAACGTCGGCTCGTTGACCGAGTTCAGCAACGGCTCGTTGATATCGGTGTCGTAGGTATAGAGATACATGGCCCCTACCCCGATATAGGGCTGGATCCGGGTATTCACGAACGGCCGATAGACGAAACTGATATTCGGGGGAAACGTCTTGAGCTGGCCGATATTGCGGTTGAGCGTGGGCACGCCGGGATCGATCGTGTTGCCCGGGCCGTTGCCGCCCAGCGCATCGGGTGCCAGCGACGAGGTCGCGGCGGCGCCATCCACCTGGAAATCGAGCTTGATCGGGGCCGAAAGCGTGATCTCCGTGGCCAGATGATGGTTGGTCCCTGAGGGTTCCCCACAAATAGCGTTGCATTAACAGCAAGTTATCGCTGTTCGAGGGTAGTCAGAAG
>MDTG01219673.1_pt1 | contig 23866 bp, 22 predicted proteins | sample 811421 | NCBI WGS metagenome assembly MDTG01 (sample SAMN05326645, study PRJNA326480) | marine metagenome | isolation source: seawater | place: Pacific Ocean: South East | collected 2011
GAAATCTTATATAATAAATATTTAAAATATTGTGAAAATATAATTAAATATAACACTAGTATTAATGAGTTTAATTTAAATTTTAAAAATTTATATGTTTCAAAACTTCGAAACTTGAATTTTAATTTTTCTGAACTCAGAGGTTTAGCTGGAACTTTCTATGAATTTGATATTAAAAAAATAGAAGAAATAAAAAAATTAATGAATTTTAAATTACAAACAATTAATTATTTTGGCTTTAATAAATCAGACTTTTTAAATTTTTATTCTAAACCGATTAGCAAAAAAGGAATTTTAAGAATTGTTAAAGTTGGAAACGCTTTAGATATGTCTTATATATGGGATGGATTTAACATAATTGATTTGATGAGTAAAACAATTGAAATAAACTAATGGAGTTAGATAAGTCAAAAATTTTAGAAATTCAAAGAAATAGGGATCCATATCTATTTATAGATCATGTTACTGATTTTGAGCTGAGGAAATTTGCTTTTGGATATAAAATATTAAGAGAAGATGAATGGTTTTTTAAAGTCCATTGGGAAAATGATCCAAATATGCCTGGATTTTTACAAATTGAAGCAATGACTCAATTATGTGCAATTACTATTTTAGGAGAGAAGAAAAATTATGGCAAAGTTGTATATTTAACATCTGCAAATAATATTAAATTTATTTCTAAGGTGTTACCAGGTCATAAATTAATAATAAAGACATATTTAAAATCTTATAAGCGAGGTTTAGGAACTGGAAGTGGAGAATGTTTTATAAATGATAAGAAAGTTTCTAGCGCAAATTTTTCTTTTGTTTTTCCTGAAGATCTTGTAGTAATACAAAATAAAAAAAGTTAACAATTATAAATATGCCAATAGCTTCATCACTATTAAACAAACCAAGATTAGTAAAAAAATTAAAGGATTTTTATGATTATGTTCAATATAACGATGGAAAGGTAGGAACAAAAACAAGAGGTATTGACTTAAATTTTAATAATGCGTGCAATCTTAGATGTAAATATTGTTTCACTAATTCTCCCAAAGGAGATCATGTTAAGGAATATTTAGATTATGACGCTATAGCAAAACTTGCTGACGAAGCTGATGAGCTTGGCTATTTTGAATTTGATCTGCAAGGCGGGGAACTTTTACTTCAACCAAAAAAACTTTTTAAAGTTCTTGAGGCAATTAAACCAGAGAGATTTTACTTATATTTAACAACTAATGGTTACCATTTAGATGAGGAAATGGCGAACAGATTGGCTGAAGCCAAAGTCAGTAGAGTTTCTGTTAGTATAGACAGTATGGATGAAAAAATTCATGATGAAATAAGAGGTAGAAAAGATTCCTGGAGAAGAGCTATGGAAGGTTTAAAACATGTTCAAAAAGCTGGAATAGACCCTTATCTGAATATTACAGTAGGACATTATAATGCTCATACTGATCATTTGAAACAATTACTGGACTATTCAAAAGACCAAAAATATAAAACTTTGCTTAACGTTGCTGTACCAGCAGGTATGTGGCAAAAAGCAGAAGAAATTATATGTGATGATAAAGATAGAGAATATTTAAGAAAGATTAGGAAAGAGTATAAAAATTTAGTTAGAAATATATGGAATCCATTTGATAAAAGTTTTGAGGGTATTTTAGGTTGCACAACAGTTAATAGATTATATATCACTCCAATAGGAGATGTTTTAGTTTGTCCATATGTCCACATAAAAATAGGTAATATTTTTAAACAATCTTTAAAAGAAATAGTTGATTATGGTTTTAGTATTAAACATTTCAGAAATCACAGCGATTTATGCTTAGCTGGAGAGGACAAAAGTTTTATAAGAAAATTCATGACAAAACAAGGTCAGTCAATTTTTAAACCAGCACTGGCTTCAGAAATATTTTCCAAAGATGATTATGTGTAAATATGGAATTGTCTTTACAGGAAATAAATAAATATTCAAAGAAACTAAGAATAAATATCTTAAAAATGGCAAAAGCTGGAGGCAGCAAATCCTCTCACTTTGGTGGCGCTTTATCATGTGTAGATTTTTTAGCAGTATTATTTAAATATTTTTTTAAATATTCTGAGGATGAAAATAAAAAGTTTATAAAAGATCAATTTATTTTAAGTAAAGGTCATGGGTGTATGGTACTTTATTCAATTCTTAGAGAGTTAAATTTGGTTTCCGAAGAAGATATTTTAAATTTTGAACAAGATAAATCGCCCTTAATGGGTCATCCTATAAAAAATATTGCAAAAGGTTTAAATTTTTCAACTGGAAGTCTTGGAATGGGTTTATCACTAGGGCTAGGAATTTGTATAGCAAATAAAATTAAAAATAACAATTTTAAAACTTATGTTGTTATTGGTGATGGTGAATGCAATGAAGGTTCAATTTGGGAAGCTGCAATGTTGGCATCTAGTAAAAAATTAAATAATTTAGTTGTAATTCTTGATCATAATAAATTTCAACAAACAGGCTCAACAGAATTTATTTTACAAAATAATAATTTAGATGAAAAATGGAAATCTTTTGGTTGGCATGTAAGTGTCTGTGATGGACATGACTATAAGGCAATTTATAACTTTTTCACTTTTGAAAGTGAAGACAAGCCACATATAATTATAGCAAACACAATAAAAGGGAAAGGTTTTAGTTTTTCTGAAAATAATAACCAGTGGCATCATAAAATTTTGACTGCAAAACAATATGAAGAAGCGATGTTAGAAATTAAATCATAATGGATATAAAAAAAAAAATTAAATTATTTTCAACAATTGGATCTAGAGCAACATTAGGAACCCATTTAAATGACGTAGTTAAATTAAGAAAAAATTTAATTGTAATGTCATCAGATACATCAACTAGCGCAGGTTTAGATAAATTTAGAACAATTTATCCAAATAATTATATTGAAATTGGTATTGCTGAACAAAATTTAATTGGTGTAGCCGCCGGTTTATCAAGCCAGGGAATTGATGTGATCACAACAACTTTTTCACCTTTCCAAACACTAAGATGTTGCGAACAAATTAAAGTTAATTTGGGTTATATGCAAGAAAAAGTAATTATGGTTGGACTTGCAAGTGGATTAGCACTAGGTAGTTTAGGATTTACACATTGTAGTATTGAAGATATTGGAATTTTAAGATCAATACCAAACATTACTATTCTTTCCCCAGCAGATTGTTTAGAAACCAGCAAATGTATTGATGCAGCTTTAGACCATGATCAAAGTGTTTATATTAGACTAACTGGAGAAAGCAATTGTCCAATTGTATATGAAGATGATTATAAATTTGAAATAGGCAAATGTGTTCAACTCAAAACAGGAAATGATATTTGTTTAGTTGCAACTGGATCAATGGTTAAAACTGCCTTGGATGTTGCCATAGAATTAGAAAAAATTAATATTTCCGCAAGTGTCATTAATGTGCATACAATAAAACCAATAGATAAAAATTTTTTAATTAAGGCGATGAATCAATGTAAATTCGTAGCAACTTTAGAAGAGCATAACATATATTGCGGCCTAGGATCCTGTATTTCTGAAATTATAAGCTCAAATTCATTAAATAAAAAACAGTTCTTTTTTGGAATAAATGACTCATATAAAAAAGCTGGAAGTTACGAATACTTGAAAAAAGAGTATAATCTATTATACAACGATATATTTTTACAACTTAAAAAGGAGATTATGTGAGTCAAATTGATAAATATATTTCTTCTTTTACCGATGCTCTTGGAGTTGATGAAGCAGTCGTTAACGAAAATTTAAAATATAATGAAATTCCCGAGTGGGATTCTATTGGCCATATGTCATTAATTTCAAACTTAGAGGAAGCATTTGGAATATCTTTTGAAACTGATGATATTGTAGATTTTAGTTCTTTTAAAAAAGGTAAAGAAATACTTAAAAAATATAAGATTATAATTTAAAATTAAAATGAGAATATTGATCACCGGTGGTTGTGGATTTATTGGTTCTCATTTAACGGAGTACCTAGTAAAAAAAGGACATAAAATTACTGTATTTGATAAATATAATTCAACATCTTCTCTAGGATGGCTTGAAAATTCAGAAATAAAAAAAGAAGTAGAATTCATTTTAGGAGATATTAGAGATTATGATTTAATATTTAAATCAACTAAAAAGAAAGATTGCATACTTCATCTTGCTGCCTTGATTGGCATTCCTTATTCATACTCATCTCCATTAGCTTATATAAGAACAAATATTGAAGGTACTTATAATATACTTGAAGCTTCAAAAAATAATAAAATTGATCAATGTATAATAACTTCAACAAGCGAAGTTTATGGAAGTGCTGAAACAAATAAAATTTCTGAAAAGCATAATTTAAAAGGACAATCACCTTACTCTGCATCTAAAATAGCTGCCGATCAACTTTCATTAAGTTATCATAGATCTTTCGATTTACCTGTAAAAATAATTAGACCTTTTAATACTTTTGGACCAAGACAATCTGTAAGGGCAATTATACCAACTATTATTTTACAATTAATTCAAAATAAAAAATACTTATCTCTAGGAAATATTTATCCCAAAAGAGATTTTACGTATATAAATGACTTATGCAGAGCTTATGAATTAATGATCAAAAAAAAATCATGTATTGGAGAGGTAATAAATATAGGATCAGGCAAAAGTGTTTCTGTTAAAGAGTTAGCAAAAAAATCTATGTCAATTATGAAAAAGCAAATTAAATTTAAAAAATCTTTGAAAAGAATTAGAAAAAAAAAATCTGAAGTTGATAATTTAAGATGTAAAAACTCAAAAGCAGCCAAATTTTTAGGTTGGAAACCAAAGATTAATTTTGAGGACTCTCTAAAAAGAACATTTGAATGGTATATAGAAAATTATAAACTATACGATAATAAAAATACTTTTCAAAAATAAGGAATAGAATTTTAAATTGAATAATAAACACGCAATAGTTACAGGTTCAAACAAAGGAATAGGTTTAGCTATAACTAAAAAGTATTTAGAGAAAGGTTATAATATTTTTTTTTGTAACAGAAAAAATCAAAGCGATTTTGATAAATTATTTGAAAATAATACTTTAGATAAAAAATATAAAAAAAATATAATTAATGTTTTTTTTGATCTTAGTAATAGAGAAAGTATTAGTAAAGCAGCAGACAAAATTAAAGATTACAAAGTTAAAATAGATGTTTTAGTAAATAATGCAGGTACAATAGATACTCGTTTATTTTTAATGTCTAAGATTGAGCAAATTGAAGATTTTTTTAGTCAAAATTTATTTTCAAATTTATTATTTACTCAACAAATTTCTAAAATTTTTATTAAACAAAAAGAGGGATCAATTGTTAATATATCATCAACAGCTGGAATTGATGGTACAGAGGGAAGATTGGCTTATTCAACTGTAAAATCCTCAATAAATATGGTTACAAAAATACTCTCTAAAGAGTTATCTTATTTTAATATAAGAGTTAATGCAGTTGCACCTGGTTTAACTGATACAGATTTAATGAAAGATAGTCACAAAAAAGAAATAATTGAAGAAACAGTTAAAAGGCAAAGCATAAAAAAAGTTGCTAGCGCATCCGATATTGCTGAACTGGTATATTATTTATCATCAAAAAATTCATCACATATAACTGGCCAAGTTTTTAGAATTGATGGAGGAATGTCAGTATAAAAATTATTTTTATATATTTAATGATGAGATAATAAATGATTCAATTACATGAACCAACACTTGATAAATATGAAAAAAAATTACTATTAAAGTCTTTTAAAAAAAATTTTATTTCTTCATATGGACCGTATATAGATAAGTTTCAAAAAAAGTTTTCATATATTTATGGTTTTAAAAACTGTTTTGCTGTTAATTCAGGCACATCAGCAATTCATTTAGCATTATTAGCATCTGGTGTTAGCAAAAATGATCTTGTTATTACTCAGTCATACACATTTGCAGCAAGCACAAATGCAATTTTGTATTGCAATGCCGAACCTTGGTTTTTTGATATTTCAAAAAAAAACTATTCATTGGATCTAGAACTTGTTGATAAAATTTTAGAGAAAAATTCTTATTTAAAAAATGGACACATTTATAATAAAAAAACTCATCAAAGAGTCATGGCTATTATGCCTGTTTTTTCTTTCGGAATTCCAATCGACTATAAAAAACTAAAAAAAATATCGAAAAAATATAAATTAAAAATTATATGTGATGCTGCAGCAGCACATGGGGCACTAAAATTTTTTAAAAAAGAAAAACCCATTAAAGGTTTTTTCTGTTTCTCTTTTAATGGTAATAAAACTTTAACAAGTGGCAATGGAGGAATGATATGCACAAATGAAAAAAATTATAACAATTATATAAATTCTTTGATTAATGTAGGAAAACAAAACAAAAATTATCATTACAATTATGTAGGCTATAATTACAGATTAAGTAGCCTTTTAGCTGTAATTGGGATTTCACAACTATTAAAAATAAGAGAAATTTTGAAAAAAAAGAATAATGTATTTAAAACTTACGATAAGCTTATAAAAAATACAATTTGCAAAAGCGAAGTTAAAAATAAAGATTTTGTTCAGTGGTTATATTTCTTAACTTTAAAAAAAAATTTATCAAAAAAAATTTTGATATATTTAAAGTCAAAGAAAATTAATACTCATTTTTTTTGGAAACCTCTTCATCAAAATAAACCTTATAAAAAATTTTTAAAAGAGCGTTTAAATTATACAAATTACATTTGGAAAAAAATTTTAGTATTGCCATCTCACTTAAAATTAAATAAGCCACAAATCAATCATATAGTAAAATCAATAAACAGAGTTTTATAAAAATTGATTTAAATTGAATTTTACTTTATTAAGTTTAGATATAAAATATCATATTTATAGTCTAAAAAATGTTTAAAAATCAGATTAAAAGATATACTTTGAGTGAGAGTTCTTTAATAAATGACGCAATAAAAAAATTAAACTCATTTAAAAATAAAATTTTAATTATCCTAAAAAAAAATAATGATGTAATTGGTGTTCTTACTGAAGGTGATATAAATAAAGCTTTAGATAGAGGATTATTACTCGATGATAAAATAAAAAGAGTAATAAATAAGAATTTTATTTACATACAAAATGAAGAAAATTTAACAAAATTTTTTTATAAAAAATTACACCATGATATTTTGCATGTGCCTCTAATAAAAAATAAAAAATTAAAAAAAATTTATTTCTATGAAGAAATAGTTAATAAAATTAACAAAAATTATTTAAAGAAAAATTATAAGACTTTGATTATGGCAGGTGGATTTGGAAAAAGAATGGGATCTGTATCTATCTCTAAACCAAAGGCACTACTAAAAGATTTAAATGGTAAACCAATTATTATTAATATGATTGAATTTATTAAAAGATTTACCAAAAATAACATTTACGTTTCGGTTTTTTATAAAAAAAAAATAATTAAAAAAAGGTTATACAATTATTTTAATAAAAATATAAATTTTTTAAATGAGATAAAACCGCTTGGAACCATTGGATGTGTTAAAAATATTCATTTGAATAAAAATGAAAAAATTCTTGTAATTAATTGTGATACTAAAATTAAAATAAATCCTAATATAATTATTGATTATCATGATCAAAATAAAAATGATCTTACCATAGCAGGTTCTTTGATAAATAATAAAATTGAATATGGTATTTTTAAAATAAATAAAAAAAATAAATTAGTTAGTTTTAGAGAAAAACCATCAACAGATCATCTAGTCAATTTAGGAATATATGTAATTAATAAAAAAGTACAAAATTTAATTCCAAAAAATAAAAGATTTGATGCAAATCAACTTATTGATTTGTGTCTAAAAAAAAATTTAAAAATAAAAATTTTACCCTTGCACCGAAATATGTGGACTGATATTGGAACAAAGGATAAATATTTAACTTATTTAAAAAATGAAAAATAATTCTGCTCTAGAATTTTTTAAGAATCTAAAATCAGTTAATACTTTAGAAAAAAAAAATGTAATAATATTACTACTTTCCTTTTTAGGCTCAGCCTTTTTTGATTTGCTTGGTTTGAGTATTATAGGGCCCTATACCGAGTATTTTTTTTTTGAAAAAGTAAGCAACACAAATTTTTTGATTGATATAATTAATATATTTACTGATAATAAGGAAAAAATATTTTTTTATTCTACTATCCTATTAATTGTAACGTTTATTTCAAAAGCTTTTTTTGGTTTTTACGTTGTGAAAAAAATTATTTTTTTTTCAAATATTGAACAAGCAAAATTAATAACAAAACTTTCTATCAATTTAGTCTCAAAAAATAAAACATCAAGTTATGCTTCTCAAATTATAAATAATTTTCTTTACAATATTAAAATTTATACTGAGCAAACTTTAATAACTGTATTAAGATTATCAGCTGAAATAATTGTTGTTGGAGCAATAATGACTTATTTGTTGATTAATTATTTTTTAATTTCTTCAATAATTTTTTTACTTATGTTTTTTTGTATAACTTTATATTTAATTTTAGTTCAAAAAAGATTAATTAAATTTGGAAAAATAGCATCGGGATCATCAGAAAAAATAATTCAAGACACTGTAAATATCATAAGTGGCATAAAGGACATAATTGTTTATAACAAGGAAGAAGTTTTTAGAGAGAAAATTAAAAATAACATATTTAATCAAATGATTAGTTCTGCCAAAGCTAATTCATATGCATTATTGCCAAAATATTTTTATGATGGCTTTTTTATTTCAATATTTGTTTTGATTTTATATTTTGGATCATCTTTTTTTTCTAAAGGTCAAGTTGTAGTCTACATATCTGTTATGGGTTTAGCTATGTATAGGTTATTGCCTTCCTTATTGCAAATTTCAATTTGTATATCAAATCTTAAATTCTCAAAAACACATTTTTCAGAAGTTATTAAATTATCAAGAGAACTTCAAGAAGAGGAAAAAATACATGAAAAAAGTAATGAAGATCATAAATTTGATAAAATTGAATCTATTAAACTTTCAAATATAAATTTTTCATTTAAAGATAATAATGAAGAAAAAAATATTCTTAATAACTTTAGTCTAGAATTAAAAAAAGGAGAAAAACTTTATCTGTATGGTGATAGTGGAAAAGGAAAATCTACTATAGCAAATATTTTATGTGGATTTGATAACTTTCAAAACGGAGAATATAAAGTTAATGGTAATAAAGTTAATTCAATAAAAAATTTTGCAAAAAAACATATTTCATACTGTAGTCAATTACCATTTATTACCAGAGGCACTATTCTAGAAAATATAATTATTTTTGATAGTAGTATTAACAAAGATAAATTAAATTTTGCTATAAAAGCAAGTTGTGTTGATGAAATAATAAATAAAAAAAATATTAGCCTAGATGATCAAATATCTGATTTTGGTTTAAATTTTTCAGGAGGAGAAAGACAGAGAATCCAAATTGCAAGAGCAATATATTACGATAAAGAAATTATTATTTTTGACGAAACAACATCTGCAATAGAAATAGAACTTGAAAAAAGGATTTTAAATAATCTAGATAAATACTTAAGTAATAAAGTATTTTTATTTATTTCACATAGAAAAAGCAATATGAATTTATTTGACAATGTTTTACAAATTTAAACATGTCAAATTTTATAAAAAATAACTTTTTAAATTTTGATTCAGTTATTTTATTATCAATTATAACAACTTTCTTTCTTCCAACATTAGGTTGGAGTATAAGGTTTGAACACTTTGCATTATATTTATTTTCTATATTTATTTTTATAAAATATTTTTTTGATAAAAATTTTTATAAAGATTTATTTAATAGTTTTAATATTTTATTTATTTTTTCGGTAATTCTATTTGCATTGGCAATACTTACTTCAATTATTATTAATTTTTTTTCAGAAGAGTTTTCTATTATTAATGAAAAGTTTAATTTTCTAAGTTTTTTTAGTGTAACTGATAATTTTTTACAACCTTTTTGTATAATTTTTATTTCCTTATTTTTTCTTAAAGGAAAAAATTCATTGCAAATTATTAATGTATTTTTGTTTACAATAATTGTATTTGCATCTTTGAATGGTTTATATGCATTTTTTGAAATATTAATATTTAATTTAGATAAATCATGCGGAGTAATCTACTCTAATTCACAAAGTTTTTTATGCAAAATTATAATAGATGTAGATAAAATATATAGTGGCGAACTTTTTTCTTTTGCTTTAGATAAAAGGGTACTTTCACCAGACCAATTAGAAGTTTATAAAAATTTATTGGCTAATGATACATCTGGAATTGATGCAAATAAGTTTTTATATGATGTATTTTCTCAATTTAATAGCGGATCTATAGGATGGCTTTCTTTAAGTTCTGGCAGATCAGCCGGAATATTTAGCATGCCAATACAAGCATGTGTATTTCAAAGTTCTGTATTATTTATAATTATATATTTTTTTTACTTAAACAAAGAAGAAATAAATAAGTCTTTTGGATTTGAATTATTTATATTAGTTTGTTTTAATTTTGTTTTATTAGGAGCACTTGTTTCTGTTTCAAAATTATTTTCCCATGTAACATTATTACTTTTATTAATAAATTTTTTTTTATTAAGAAAAATAATCAAAATTAGATTTAAAATTATCTTAATTAATATTTTTATAATATCTATGTTTTTTTATGGACTCTATCAAATTAAATGGATGGGATATAATATCTATTTAGGTCACATAAAAAGACATGTATTAGTTATTTCAGATTCATTTAATAACAAACTTTCTTCAAATTTACTTAATTTTAATTTTTTTGAAGATACCACTCCTATAGGTAGTAACGAAAAAACTCTTAAGAGAAAATTTGAAAAAAATTTCGAAGAATTTAAAACAAGACGAACTGCAAATTATGCGTTTAGGCCATATGATATAACTAAAACTTTCATTAGATCAAAAGAACTACAAAAAATTTTGACAAATGAACTTCTAATTTTTAAACATGAATTTGATTATGATGATAATTACTTGAAAAGAGTACTTACACCAGAACAATATGTAGCTTATCAAGAATTATATGAAGGAGATTCCTCAGGAGAGGATGCTAGACAATTTTTGTATGATTTTTTTTCAGATGTCAATATGTCTAGTGATGAATATGCTATTGTGTCTTTTGATAATAAGGAAAATAATAACTTAAAAATTGAAGAATTATTTAATGAAAAATTTTATTTTTATTTAAATGTTTTGACCGGTGGACGGTATGGATATTTTCCATTAGAGATTAAATTTTTGATGAAAATAAGTCCATTATTTGGTTTCGGCCCTTTTTATTCAGTTGGTTATGATCAAACAATATATTACTTGTTATTTAGTCTAGGATTATTTGGTTTAATTGCTTTTATAATATTCTTATTAGTTATTTTCGCAAAAATTTGTTCTGGTTTTTCAAACAAAAAAGTTCAATCATTAATTTTATTTAGCATATTTCTTTTATTCTTTGTCGCGTCATTGGGTGCTCCAGTATACTTTATGAATAGAGTTATAATCATTTTTTATTTCTTAATTACTATGCTATTTTTCCAAAAAAGTGAAAAATTATAAATATGCCCTCTAAAAAAAATTTAGAAGTAATATTTAATAGATACAAATTTGTTTTGAAATATCTCAAAGATAAAGATGTTTTAGAAGTGGGCTGTGGTCCAGGGTTAGGATCTAAAATAATTAAAGAAAACTGCAATTCTTATATAGGTGTTGATAATAATTTAAAAAATATAGAAACTGCTAAAAAAAATAATACGCATATAAAAAATAATTTTAAAAATCTTAATGCCTATGATATTCCATCATTAAATCTAAAATTTGATGTAATTATATGTTTAGCAACTATATATTATTTAGATATAAATAGATTTATTGAAATTTCAAAAAAAGTATTAAATAAAAACGGAATTTTAATTTTTGATATGTCAAATAAAAATATTCCAAACTTTGACTCAAAGTGGGATGGGCAGACTGATTATTATCAAATAGAAGAATTAAAAAATATAATGTTAAGAAACAAAATTGATCATTATGAAGTTTATGGATCAATACCTATTAATAGAAAATTACTATCAACGATCATACGAAAAACTAGAAGATACTTAAGAAACATATTGATTTTTTTAGGCTTAAATAAGTTTAGGGAGTTTTTGGTATATTTGATAGATAAACAATATCATGCGCCTCCAAATAATATAAATGATTTAAATATAGACGATAAAAATGAATATGTAAGATTAGAAAATGATAAAAATAATTATGATTATAATGTCTTTTTTGTGAAAGCGAATTTATAGTGAAGATTCCCTTTTTTAGATATGATTATCTTTATAAACTTTATTCAAAAAGTTTGTTGAAAATAATTCATAATACTGCAGGCAAAGGAAGATTTATAATGCAGGAAGAGTTAAGTAAATTTGAAAAAAATTTAGCAAAATTTTGTGGAGCAAAGTTTTGTGTTGGAGTTTCCAACGCAACGGACGGATTACAAATGCTTTTAATGGCAGCAGGCTTAAAAAAGGGAGATGAAATTTTAATGTCAACTCACACAATGATAGCAACTGCAAGTGCTGCTTACTTTTGTGGAGCCAAACCTGTTCTTTTAGATATAAAAAAAAATGATTTTTTAATTGATCCTGAAAAAATAGAAAAAAAAATAAACAAAAAAACTAAAGCTATAATAGTTACTCAACTTAATGGAAGAATAGCTGATATGAACAAAATATTAAAGATAGCAAAAAAATTTAAATTATTAGTTTTTGAAGACTCAGCACAAGCATTAGGAGCAAAACAATATAATAAGAAAGCAGGAACATTTGGTCAAGGTGGATGTTTTAGTTTTTATCCAGCTAAGGTTTTGGGTTGTTTTGGAGATGGTGGTGCAGTGATTACAAATAGTCAACAAATTTATAAAAGAATTCTTTTACTTAGAGATCATGGTAGAAATAATGGAAATGTTAAAGTTTGGGGATTTAATGCTAGATTAGATAATATAGAGGCCGCATTATTATCTTTTTTATTAAAAAAACTACCCATGTTTATTAAAAAAAGAAGAAAATTAGCTAAAATGTATTTTGATAATTTAAACAAAATAGAACAATTATCACTACCACCTGCTCCAAATGAAAATGTTAAAAATTTTGACATATTTCAAAATTTTGAAATTTTTGCAAAGGATAGAAATAAATTAATGAGATATCTTAAGTCAGAGGGTATTGGGACCTCAAAACAGTGGTTTGGAAAAGGTTTACATAATTTTAAAGATCTAAAAATGGGGCAAGTCTCTAAAAAAACTAAAATAATTTTTGATAATTTACTGTTATTACCAATGAATATTTCACTATCTAATAAAGAAGTAGAATATATTTGCAAAAAAATTAAATATTTTTATTTGAATGATTCAAAGTAAATTTTATGAGAATTGTTTTACACTTAGACTTAAATGTCTTGATATAATCAAAAATACTGGGGCTTCCCACATAGGATCAATATTTTCTTGTTTAGATATAATAGTTTATATTTATTCTTATATAATTAAATTTAAAAATTTAAGCTCCAATCACGATTTTATTTTAAGCAAAGGTCATGCTGGTCTAGCAGTTTATTTAACTTTATTTTTGAAAAAAATAATTAATCATAAGACTTTAAATTCTTATTATAAAAATGGATCTAAGTTAAGTGGTCATATTTCTCATTATAAGGTACCAGGTATAGAAATTTCAACAGGTTCACTTGGTCATGGTTTATCTATAGGATGTGGTTTTGCATATGCAAATAAATTAAAAAAAAATTTGAAAAAAACATTTGTTTTAATTAGCGATGGAGAATGTAATGAAGGTTCAATATGGGAAGCAGCCTTATTTGCTTCACATAAAAAACTTAATAATTTAATTTGTATAATTGATTATAATAAAATTCAAAGTCTTGAAAGTGTAAAGAAAACATTAAACATTGAACCTTTATCTGATAAGTGGAGATCTTTTGGTTGGAAGGTTATCAAAATAAATGGACACTCATTTAAAGATCTGAATAAAATTTCAAAAAAAAATTTGAGCAATAAACCATTATGTATTATTGCTAATACAATTAAAGGTTATGGCGTTTCTTTTATGCAAAATAAAGTTTTGTGGCATTATAGATCGCCAGATAAAAATGAATATGAAAAAGCAAAAAAAGAACTTACTAAGAGATTAAAATAATGAGAGATGTATTTATAAAAACCTTGATAAAAAATGTTAAAAAAAATGATAAGACTATTTTAATCACTGCAGATTTAGGGTTTGGTGTTTTGAATGAATTCAGAAAAAAATTTCCAAAAAAATTTTTAAATGTAGGTGTGTCCGAGCAGAATATGATTGGTGTAGCTACTGGTTTATCAAAAAAAGGCTTTAATGTGTTCTGTTATTCTTTAGGAAATTTTCCTACATTAAGATGCTTAGAACATATCAGAAATGATGCATCATATCATAATTCAAATATAAAAATAATTAATGTTGGTGGAGGTTATAGCTATGGTCCCCTTGGCTTTTCCCATCATGCTACTGAGGATTTAAGTATTATGAGATCAATACCAAATATTAGCGTAATAGCTCCCTCATCCAACAATGAAACAGAAATATTAACTAAATTTATATTTAAAAGAAAGGGGTTATTTTATTTTAGACTTGATAAGAAAAGAAATGAATTATTTAAAGTAAAAAAAAACAAAATTAAATTTGGAAAAATAACTAAAATTAAGAATGGAAAAGATATTGCAATTATATCGACAGGAGGAATTGTAAATGAAGCTTATAAAGCATCAGAAATTTTAAATAATTATGGAGTCAAATGTGCAGTGTTTAGCTGTCATACAATAAAACCATTTGATAATTATATTATAAAAATATTAAAAAATTATAAAAAAATTTATGTAGTTGAAGAAAATTCAGAAATTGGTGGGTTAAATGGTTTAATTTCAGAAATTAGTATGAAGAATTCAATAAAATTAGAAACATATAAAAATTTTGGAATAAATGATGCATTTGTAAAAACAGTAGGTGATAGAGAATATTTATTGTCAAAAAATGGTTTAACAGCCAATCAGATTGTAAAGCAAATAAGAAAAATAAAATGAAAATTTGCCAGGCATATTTATTTTTTTCTATAAAATTTGCAGGCGGAACTTCAGATCTGATGTTCAAATTATGTAAAGCACTTGAAAAAAGTAAAATTCAAAATACAGTTTTGTGTGGTTCACATGAATTTGATAAAGAATTAGCCTCTAAATTAAAAAAAACAAATTTTGTGGTTTGTAAATCATTTTTAGATAATTTAGGTTTTTCTATTACACCGGGGTACATTTCTTATCTTTTAAAAGAAGTAAAAAATTTTGACTTGGTACATTTGCATGTCTACAGAACTTTCCAAAATATAATAATTTATATTTTTTGTAAAATATACAATGTTCCTTATATTATGGATGCTCATGGTTCAGTGCCATACTTTGTAAAAAAAAAATTTTTAAAAAGAATTTATGACATTATAATTGGTAAAAAAATTCTTAAAGATGCTAAATATTTAATTGCAGAAACTCAAATTGGTAAAGAAGAGTATTTAGAATTAGTTCCCGAACTAGATCAAAAAAAAATAAAAATTATTTCTCCTCCTTTTGATACAGATGAGTTTACAATTGATATTGAAATAAATAAATTTAGAAGAAAACATAATATAAATTCAGATGTAAAAATAATATCATTTTTAGGAAGAATTCATTATATAAAAGGAATTGATTTTTTAATTAAAGGTTTTCATAATTTTCTGAAAAAAAAAAATTATTCAGAAAATTATTTATTATGTTTAATAGGTTCGGATGATGGTTATTTGGATGAAACAAAAAAACTAATAAAAAAATATAATATTGAAAAATTTGTTAAAGTTGTTGGTTTTTTATCTGGACAAAAAAAAAATGAAGCTTTATATGATTCAGATGTTGTTGTTCAACTCTCAAGACTTGAACAAGGAGCGTGGGCACCTATTGAAGCAGTTCTGTGTGGAACACCAATCATCGTTACAGCAAATACAGGAAGTGGAGAAGATGTGAAAAGATTAGATGCGGGCTACCTAGTAAATTTTGGTGACGAAGAGGAGTTTGCCAATTCTTTAAATTATATTTTTGAAAATTATGAAATTTGTATAAAAAAAACAATTTCTGCTAAAAAATATATAATTGAAAATTTATCATTTAATTCTAGAATTAATGAGTATTTAGATTTATATAAATAGTAAATATATTAATTTTCAAGTATTATTAATAATTAGTTAATTAATTTTATTGAAGTACAATGAAAATTTTAATTATAACCCAACATTTTTGGCCAGAGCAGTTCACAATAAATGAAGTTGCAAAAATTCTTTCTAAGGAAAATAAAATTGATGTTTTGACTACAAAACCAAATTACCCATCTGGGTCTTTTTATAAAGGATATACATTTTTTTCTAAAAGCTTTGAAAAGTATAATAAAATTAATGTTTACCGGTGCCCCATAATACCTAGAGGTAATAGCTCTTCAATTAGTTTATTATTAAATTATTCATCATTTATATTTTTTTCTTTATTATTTATTCTTTATTTTTTTTTTAAGAAATATGACTACATATATATTTATCAAACAACTCCAGTTACAACAGCTTTACCTGGAATTGTCTTATCAAAATTAAAAAAAATACCTTTAATAATTTGGGTTCAAGATTTATGGCCTGACACTGTAAAGGCAACTGGTCATGTTAAAAACAAATTAATATATAATTTAATTAAATTTATTTCTAATAAGATTTACAAATCTTCAGATATAATTCTTACTCAATCAGCCGCTTTAAAAGAAATGGTAAAAAAAAGATACAAAAATAATTTTGTATACCATTTACCAAATGTTATAAATGAAGCACCAATTTTAAAAAGAAATAATAATTTAAAAAAAAAATATAATTTAAATAATTCAACCAATTTTATGTTTGCGGGAAATGTTGGAACTGCTCAAAATATAGAATTTATATTAAAAGTTGCAGAAAAATTTAAAAAAAAAGATAAAATAAAGTTTTTAATTGTAGGTAGTGGATCTAGACTTAAAGAATTAATTAAAATTAAAGAAAAAAATGAATTAAAAAATATTATATTCTTTGGACATAAAAAAACAAAAGAAATGCAAAAATTTTTTTCTTTAGCAGACTATATGTTACTTGTTTTAAAGAATAAAAAAATTTTTTCCAAAATTATTCCTAATAAACTTGTTAATTATCTTTATCTAGGAAAACCAGTGATTTGTTGTATTAGAGGTGAGTCATCTAATATAATAAAAAATAATAGATGTGGCTTTATAAATAAACCAGATTCAATTGATGATATGAAAAAAACGATTTATAAGGCTGTAAATTTAAATAAAAAACAAATTTCAAGATTAGGAAAAAATTCAAAAAAAACTTATTTTAAAAACTTTTCTCACCAAATATTTAAAAAAACGCTCAAAAAAATTATAAGAAATTATGAAGAAAAAAATTAAAATTTTATTACTAGGTGGAAATAGTTTAATTGGCAACCAATTATCTAATTTTCTATCACAAAAAAATGTTTCTGTTTTTAGAACATTTAAAAATATTAAAAAAGATAAAAACAAAAACTTCAAATTTAATCCTTTTAAGGATTTTGAAAAAATAAATTATATATGCAAAAAGACTAATCCGAACTTTATAATTAATACAATTGGAATAACGAAGCATAGAAAGGAAATAAATAATTTTGAACAAACTATGTTTCTTAACTCTTTATTTCCTCATAAACTTTCTGAATTTTGTGAGAAGAAAAAATATAGATTAATACATTTTAGTACTGATTGTGTTTTTTCAGGAAAAGAGGGAAATTATAATGAAAATTCAATACCTGATAGTATTGATCTATATGGAGTCTCAAAAGCTTTAGGTGAGATAAAAGATAACTTAAATTGTTTGACGATAAGAACAAGTTTTATTGGGTATGAACAAAAATATAAAAAAGGTTTTTATGAATGGGTATTAAGTCATGAAAATAATAGTAAGAGAATAACAGGATTTAAAAAGGCAATTTATAATGGATTAACAACCTTAGAATTATCAAAAATTATATATATTATTATCAATAAAAAACATTTTTTTAGTGGTTTATATAATGTTTCTTCAAAAAAAATATCAAAACATGATTTGATTAAAATTATATTGGGTATTTATAAAATCGATTTAAAAATAGTTGAAAATCAATCTTTTTTTTGCGATAGATCCTTAAATTCAAGTAAGTTTTTTAAAAAAATAAAATATAAAATACCTTCGTGGAAAAAAATGATTTTAGAAATGTATGAACAGAAATGTTAAAAAATGATTTTTAAAAATAAATGTATTCTTGTTACTGGTGGCACAGGATCTCTTGGAAATAGATTAGTTGAAAGAATATTAAATAATGAGTTAGGACGACCAAAAAAAGTTATAATATTTTCTAGAGATGAAAGTAAACAGCACGACATGAGAGTGAAATGGTTGAATACACAAAAAAAATCTGATCACATTATTTTTAATAATTTCAAAAGAATATTAGAATTTAGAATCGGTGACATAAGAAACTATAGCGATATTTATTCAGCTACAAAAGAGGCCAATATTGTAATTAATTGCGCTGCTTTAAAACATGTTCCTGTTTGTGAATATTTTCCCGATCAAGCATTATTAACTAATTGCCAAGGCTCAATTAACTTGGTTAAAGCTATCTACGAAAATAACTTAAAAGTTGAATGCATTGTTGGAATAAGTACGGACAAGGCAGCTGGACCAGTAAATGTAATGGGAATGACAAAAGCTATTCAAGAAAGAATATTAGTTGCTTCAAATATTTTTTTAAAAAAAACTAAGGTTATAAATGTTAGATATGGAAATGTAATTAATTCAAGAGGATCTGTAATTCCTTTATTTGTTCATCAAATAAAAAACAATAAAAATTTAACACTTACCAATGAGCACATGACAAGATTTTTGTTGTCAATTGATGAAGCAGTTGACACAATTTTTTTTGCAATAAAGAACGCTAAATCTGGCGAAGTTATTGTTCCCAAAGCTCCTTCATGCAAAGTTTTAGATTTAGCATATATTTTATCTCAAAATAAAAATTATAAGGGAAAAATAAAAATAATAGGTGAAAGACCAGCAGAAAAGATACATGAAATAATGGTTACTTCACAGGAAGCAAGATATTGTTATAAGTTAAAAAATTATTTTAGAATTTTACCAATGCTTCCAGAGTTGACAAAAAAAATTAAGTCAAAGAATTTAGCATTTAATGGTGAGTATTCATCAAAATCTCCTATTATTTCTAGAGAAGAAGTTAAAAAAATCCTCATAAAAAATAAAATTTTGGATGGGAAAAAAAACTTTGTTAAAGTTTTATAATTATGAAAGTACTTACTATAGTCGGTACGAGACCTGAATTAATAAAGTTATCACAATCAATACAACTACTTGATAAAAATTTCAATCATACTTTATTACATACTGGTCAAAATTATGATTATGAACTTAACGAAATTTTTTTTAAAGATCTAAAAATAAGAAAGCCCAATTATTTTTTAAATATAAAGTCTGATACTGCATTAAAAAGTATTGGAATGATGATGATAAAATTAGATAAAATTATAGATAAAATTAAACCAGATTGTGCAATCGTATATGGAGATACAAATAGTTGTCTTTCAGCTATTGCATTGAAAAAAAAAAAAATTCCTATATTTCATTTGGAAGCAGGAAATAGAAGCTTTGATGAAAACGTACCAGAAGAAGTAAATAGAAGATTAATTGACCATATTAGCGATATAAACATTGTTTTAACCGAACATGCCAGAAGATATTTAATTTTAGAAGGTATAAGGCCAGAGTTTATAATAAAGTCAGGGTCTTTTATGAGAGAGGTGCTAAATCAAAATATTTCAAATATTAAAAATTCTAAAATATTAAATAAAATGAAATTGAATGAGCAAAAATACTTATTATTCAGCTTTCATAGAGAAGAAAATGTAGATAACCCCAACAGATTAAGAGAAATACTTCAGACAATTAAATTTTTAAACAGAACATATAAAATGAAATGTATTATTTCAACTCACCCAAGAACAAAAGATAGATTAAAAAAAATAAAAAAATTTAAAGATAATAATATTTATTTCTCAAAACCTTTAGGTTTTTTTGATTATAATAAATTACAAATGAATTCTTATTGTACACTTTCAGATAGTGGAACTATAACAGAAGAGTCAGATATATTAAATTTTCCAGCTATTACAATAAGAAATTCACACGAAAGGCCTGAAGGTATGGATGCTGGAACTTTAATAATGTCTGGAATAAAAAAAGAAAATGTTTTTAAATCAATTAAATTTGTACGTTCTGCTGTAAAGAAAAATAGTAGAGATAAAGTTCAAGATTACTCTTCTGAAATAGTGTCTTATAAACTAATAAAAATCATTTTAAGTTATACAGATATCATAAATAAAAAAATTTGGTTCAAAAATTATTTGTAGATTTTTTTTTATTAAATTTTTTTAACAAATTATCCCTAATGAAGTAAAAACAAATAAAAAGTATAATAAATAAAATTATAGATGCTATGTTTGATAAAAATGTATTTACTAAATGAGCGCAGAAAATAACGATCGAATTAACTAAAGTAATAATAAAAGTAGTTTTAAAATGTGATTTATTACAGGAAAAATAAACTATATGATGTATGTGATCACTAGAACCATCAAATAACGATTTTTTATTTTTTATTCTTTCTATATTTACTGCAAAAAACTCATACACATAAAAGAATAACGACCATATAATATATGATGGATGTATGTTTTTATATTCAGCGCAGTATATTGCTAAAAACCCTATAATCATACCAATCATCATACTTCCAGAGTCCCCCAAAAAAAACTTAATCATTTTGGAGCTGGAAAAATTAAAAAAAATATTAACTAAAAGTGGAATGATTAATAATATTATAAAGTTGTTTAGCTCTTCATTTTTGCTTAGATATAAAAGATATAGCATACTTAATATACCTTGAGATAAGCCCAGCCCATCAATGCCATCTATATAGTTAAAAGAATTAATTATTAAAACTACTGCTAGAACTGTAAAAATTAAATCAAATTTTCCAAGACTTACAGATCCTATATAGTTATAATTACCCAAACTAGAAAGTTGTATACTTTGAGTTGCTATAATTAAAACGGGAACAGTCATCAAAACTAATTTTAAAGCTGGGTGTAGATGTTTCCTGTCATCTATCAAACCAGCTGCTAAAATTAATGATGTGTAAACAAGTAAATTTTCTAATCTTTGATCAAATTGAAATACTTTTATTAAATATAAATATGAGAAAAATATTGCAATTCCTCCATTATACGGAACCGGTAAAGAATGTACTTTTCTTTTAAAATTTGGATAGTCTAATAATTTAAATTTTTTAAAAACATAATAACTAAAAAAAACAAAAAATAGGTGAAAAATAATGTATTGGGCGTATTTATCAATCACAGCTTAATTATGTTTATCATTTTTATAATTAGATATAAATTAAATTTAAAATTAATTAAAAAAAATTAAATTCAGATACTAGTAATTATGTTTTTTATTTAAATCTATATAAAAATCAAATAAAGTAATTCTATTAGCTTACAACTAGAACATTGATCAATAAAAAAAACCTTTTTTTAAATATACAATCATATTTGTTTGTTATTTTACCTTTATTATTAATTACCGGTCCTTTTTTGAGTGATTTAGCTGTTTCTTTAATCTCATTAATTTTTCTAATTTATTTGATAAAAAATAATAAACTTAATTTTTTAAAAGATACATTTTTTAAATTTTTTTTAGTATTTTGGATATATATTTTAATTAATAGTTTTATTCAAAACCAAAATATTGACTCTATAAGAATCTCACTATTTTTTATTAGATACGGAATATTTGTTTATGCGGTTGTTTATATTCTTAATCAAAAAAAAGAAATTTTAAAATACTTTTTTTATTGTCTTTTAATCAGTTTTTTAATTTTAATATTTGATGGATACTTACAATATTTTACTGGACAAAATATTTTAGGATTTAAAATTCATGAAGGACCACGAGTAAGTAGTTTTTTTAATGAAGAATTAATACTTGGAAGTTATATTTCAAGATTATTTCCAATTCTTTTTGGAACATTTATTTTATTTAACAAAGATTTTAAAAATAAAAATTTTAGTTATCTTATGATTTTTATTTTTATTTTTTCTGAAGTACTAGTCTTTATTAGTGGTGAAAGGGCTGCTTTTTTTTATATTAATTTATCAGCAATATTTATGATTGTAATGTTTAACAAATATAAAAAATTAAGAATATTTTCTTTATCTTTATCAATAATAATAATTATTTTAATATCAAGTATAAAACCTGATACTTACAATCGAATATTTGTAAATACATATAATCAAATGAATCTTACAAGTATTATAAGTGAAGAAAATAATGATATACAAAATAATAAAATTTATATTTTTTCGAAACAGCATAATGATCACTATCTTTCTGCAATGAAAATGTTTAAAGATAATATTCTTTTAGGAGTAGGTATTAAAAATTTTAGAAATTTTTGTAACGTACCAAAGTATAAAATTTCAAATTTATCTTGTAGTTCTCATCCACATAATAGTTATTTACAAATTTTAACTGAAACTGGGATAATTGGATTTATATTTTTGTTATCAGCTCTAATTATATTTATTGTTTACAGTATTAAACATTTTTTTTTTTTAATAAAAAAAAAAAAACTATACAATGATTTTCAAATCTCTCTCTTATCTGCAATATTAATAACATTATGGCCAGCAGTACCCACAGGTAATATATTTAATAACTGGTTAGGTATTTTATATTTTTTACCTATAGGTATTTTTTTATGGAGTATAAAATAAACTAGTAAAGATAGGTAATTAAAAATAACAATTTATTAAATAAAATAGATTTATATATCTAGATACTTCATTTTACTAAAATCATATTATGAATAATTAATTAAAATACAAAATGCACTATTTTAGGTTAAACAAATAACTGAGTTTTTATGAATTTACAAAATTATACTAATTCTTATTAAAAAAGCAGTGTGCACATTTATCAAAATTAGATTTAAAAAAATTCGAAAAATTAATCAATAAATTAAAAAAAGTTAAAACAAATAAAAAAAAGTAATTTTAGTTGGTAATGGAGGTAGTGCCGCAATGGCGAGCCATGCAAGTGTAGATTTAACTAAACAATGTAATATTCGTGCAATAAATTTTAATGAAGCTGATTTAATAACATACTTTGCAAATGACTATGGTCATGAAAACTGGATGAAAGAAGCAATAAAAAAATATTATGATAAAGGAGATCTTGTTATTTTAATAAGTAGCAGCGGTAATTCAAAAAACGATTTAGTTGCAGGTAATTATTGTAAGCTAAAAAAAATTGACCTAGTCACTTTTACTGGATTTAATGGAAATAATAAATTATTCAAATTAGGAAGAATTAACTTTAGCCTAAATTCAAAAAATTATAATCAAATAGATAATGTTAACTTAACCCAATCAAGTGTATCTTTAAATATCAATACAGCTGATATTGCCTATTATTTAAGAGGTTATAAGGCAATTGATAAAGAAATTGAGCTCATTAAAAATCGAGATTATCAAAACCTAAAATTAATTGAACAAGAAATAAATTCTTTTAAAGCACAAAATA
>MDTG01376589.1_pt1 | contig 23865 bp, 22 predicted proteins | sample 811421 | NCBI WGS metagenome assembly MDTG01 (sample SAMN05326645, study PRJNA326480) | marine metagenome | isolation source: seawater | place: Pacific Ocean: South East | collected 2011
ATACGCATGTGGATCGTGATGAAGGGCTCGTCTGACATGCATGCGACGTGCGTGGCCGTGCATGCGCTCACGTGGCGAGCCACAACAACCACAAAACAACAGCAGCAACAGCAGCAGCAGCAACAACAGCAGCAGCAACAACAGCAGCAACAACAGCAGCAGCAACAACAGCAGCAGCAACAGCAGCAACAACAGCAGCAGCAGCAACAACAGCAGCAGCAACAACAGCAGCAGCAATTAGCGCCAACCCAAACGACAGTCTACTTCGGGGGCCAGTCTCCGAAGGGGGGGAAAAAAAACCAGTGCAGACGTAGGAAAGATGAGTGGGTGGATTCCGTAACAGATGTAGGACAAGTGGGTTGCGATGTTGGGGCGAACTTTTTGCGAAGATCGTTTTTGAAGGGGAAAAAAAATCCAAAAGGAAAAAGAAGTAATGAAATGGTGGTTCTTGGGAGAGGTAATAGAGAAGGACTTCTCGCTAAAAAAAGGGAGGGACCCCCAGCAAAAGGCAGAATGGAACCAAAAGGCAAACCGACCCCATCCGCATATTTGAGCGCAGTGAAGAGGAGGAACCAGGAGCGATCCTCGCCCTATCAGTCAAGGAGGAAGTCAAGAAGTGTGAAATCTCGAACCAAAAAAATTAGTGTGAAATCTCGGACCAAAAGAAATTATCGGAGCAAATCTAGAAGTAGGAGAAAATCAAGGCAATCACAGCGTAAGAAGTGCGGTGTTCGATGATGGAAGCGTGGTCAATATATGTGAACTCGTATTATATAACTAAGCGTGCCGTACATTCATATGTATGACTGGGATACCGACGGCACCTTCGAGTTTTTTTTTATATCGTAAACTAACATGCCTAAGTCCAAAAAGAATCCGAAAAAAACGAAATCGGTAAAGCGTCGTGGGAGACCTCGTAAGTACGCAGCTTGCGTGACCAGTGATGGCGATACTGGTTATAGAAACTTTTACAAAAAGGGTTTCGATTATTATCCGAAAGTATGCAGGTACCAGTGTACAGTAAGAGGACATCGCCGTTGGGCTGGAAAGTGTAGCTACCCTAAATATAGCACCAAGAGATATGCGGCTTCGAAAAGTAATTCGGGTGGCAAAACAAGTAAGAAAACAAAGAAAACTACCACAAAAAAGCAACGGCTAGACGACGGGCAATACTACAGACGAAGAAATATATACGCTTAAATGATCAGTTCAGGCCCAGGGAGGGGCGCTTCGCGCCATATGGCGCTTGGTCGATGGTCGCCGTTTCGCTGGACCCACTTCCTGGTGCACTATCTCAACTGCTTGCTCCAACGACCACGGGTTCGCACTAGCTATGCTATTTTATTTTCTTACCGTTATTAAACATGGACCACTTTGGAAAACGCGCGACTTATGGCTCCTTTGATGCTCTCACCACCTCAGAATTTTCGACCGATGCAACGCCATTTTCCTCAGCTGCATCCGCTTCTACGCGCCTTGCGCAGCGGTTTTATTCAGGCGTGCAAATTGACATACCAACACTTACAGAACAACTTGACAACATCGAATCAGCAATTAAAAATCTCCAACAGGGAGTAATAGATAAGGTACAATGCCTAACGCTATTGACTAAAACATTGGATTTACCTGTCCAAAGCACACTTTACCGTAGCCCAGAGACTCCCCCATGGCAACATGGGGATTCTAGATTAGGTAGCGTACCATTTACCTTTACACCAACACTTGAGGCGGAGAAAAAACTTGTTGACCTTGACGTGTACCACATGTGGCAGCAAAATCCTGCTACTGCTATGAATTATATCCTTAGGGATCTAAGTAGCGTCTCATACTTTAACGACGTCTCGTATAATAATTCTACTAATAGTGGCAAGAGAGTCACATTTATTCGAGAGGATAACAGCGACGAAATGAGTGCATTTCTAAACAATCGGCCTTGGGTAACTTCAATAAGTACGCTTTACATCGGGCAAAATCCTCCTGCGTGTGGAGAACAGGTACCAATGGAACTGGTTCCGACAGCTCTGCATGATATGTTTTACTATGATAATGTAACATTTCCTCTAAACCTTGCTACGTATATATACGACGATGAAATAGACGACGTGGTATGGTCGAGTTATGATATGAATACTGTAAATCTAGCTAAGGTCTTCGGTAGTAGTAACTTGTATATAAGTAATTGGGACGTGTTCTATTCTTCTTTTACAATATCAGAGGTCGGGCTTCTCGATTCTTTACCAGATTCAGAAAAAATGCCAGCGCATAAAGGTACTAGTAACCACACGTCAATATACATCAAATTTGAAGACGCTACGGGCGCCGATCCCACCGTGGGGTACTTTTACTCGTCCCCCCTCGAGGGTCTACCTTCTTTTGGGGTTACTGATACTATTAAAACTTTATTTGATGAAGTCTGGTCTTTGAAAGTCAGTGTTATGGATCTTAATATGCTACCTGAAAAAATTAATCATAGCCCTGGGGCTATTTACTTCAGGGGAAGGGCGGCTGGGTACGACGAGTATGACTTTTTTCAAACATGGCCAGTTAATGCCTTTGATGCCGAACGTGTCGGGGCACTGTGGAGGGCTAAAGGGGTTCCTGTGATACGTCCAGAGAGGCTAAGTATAGGGAATAGCTTAAAGTTGCCTCCTACGCTTATCAAATCGACAGAAATCGGGTCTACAGCAGATGGATCTTCTGTGGATGATTGTCCTTCAGTGCTCGATTCTGTGCTTTCTTCGATTTCAATTGATTTACCGGCAATTATTGCATACGGCGAAGCCCTGGAAAAAGAAGCCATTTTCGCAGACAGCCTCTGAGCCGTGTAGGCACTTTCCAGTGTAAGGTGTCGGGGTGCCCACTTGAAGCTCCACAAGAAGTCATTAAGAAGATATACTCGTACCTCGGGACGCTGGCGGTGTATGACTTTTACGCGCAGCAGTGCTTAAGTTCCTGGAGGAGCTACTCTTTTCTTCGCAGCAGCAAAGCTGAGCAGCAACTTCTGATCGGAAAATTGATTCTTGTAAAAGACACGGTTACGCAAAAGCCCACGGCAGTAGTCGTCCATAGTTTCGACGAAGATGGACATTTTAGCGGACCAAGTTTTCCGTTGAGTAAAAATACCGAGAATGTCTACACGTCCAAATCTTTTGACGTATGTGGATACAATTTGTGCGGTATGTATTTTGCTGAATATTGCAGACAGGCTACCGACTTAAGTCTGTCGCTAGAACATTTCTGTAAGATAGCACTTTACGATTTCGAGAATCTTACTGACCCCCACGAGAAGGGTTTGACGAATTCGTCGACGCTGGATACGGACGGAAGCGATCTACTCCCACAGCGAGGTTTTAGGGATCCTAGCACAGCCTACCCGCAACCGGGAACGTACAAGGTCGGGGATCTGCCTCCTTTCTGGGCGTATGTGAATGGCCAAAGGGTATGTAACCCATTGGCCGTAAAAGAAAAAAGATTTCAAGGGTATGTAACCCATCGGAGGCACGTGCACCCAGTCTGGCGGACGCGTGATAGTGATTGTAGTTTCTACGCAGTTGTGAGTGATTTCAAGCTCCACAGTAGTAGAGATCGTGGAGAGGGAGTCTTTTTCAAGATAACTCATAAGCAGTCAAGGACTCTACTTGTTCCTTACTTCAGCAAACTTCCTGCTGCAACGCATCGTCCTTTTAACAACAGCATTTCCGAACGAGATTTTTCCGAACGGTTTGCTCATATACGTGAGGAATTTTACGTTGAAGGACGCAAGAGATCCGTCAATCTAGTCACAACCGACTGGGATAACGACCTGAAGGTGTTCAAACGTCGTCTCTTTGACCGCTACGGCGCTGAAGTGGATAGAGAGGAACTTGTTTGCATACCTCTTGTAGGGCAAGAGGATGTGCGTGCTTGCAAGGATTTTGAAGATTTTCTTTGCACTACGAGGCGCCGAACTAATACTATTGTTGTAATTTCAAGTAGAACTCCTGACGATCTTCGTAGCGTGGAATACTGCTTCCACGGGACAAGCGTTTCCTCTACTTATTCGAATGGGAAATTGAAGGATTGGACACTGTTCGTGCTTTCTAAGCTAATTGAACTTGAAAAATTGGGTGGTGAGTACCTGATCGACGTTTGCCGGAAAAACAGAGAGGCGCACCGAGTGGAGGGGTTTTCAGTACACTTCCATTATAGAACACCGTTCATATCCTTGGTCAAGCAAGAGTCAACTTGTAAGTCAGTTCCCGGGACTGCAGGGACGCTTCATTGCTACGGTCCTGACCACTTTCGCACCTTACTTGATGCGTTTAAGGTAGCTTCCTGGCAGGACTCTGACTTTTTCGCCAAGCAACTTCTTTTTGAATCATACGAGAGCCATTTGCTTTCCGATATGTGTTTCTTGCACGCCCATGTTCACGGTCAGAGGGGTGCCTGCCGGTGCACGCAAGGGAATGGGTATGATAATTGTTATTGGTCAGCGTAGCTTCTCGGAGACTTTTCTTTTTTCGATTTACTCCGATGCTCCGATGCTTATCATCTTATAGCGGTCGAGCGCGCGCGGTGAAAGGGATCCTTTTTTTGCAACTTTTCTTAGATCTACTTTGTCTTTTTGCTTTTTTTCTTGACTTTCTTCTTGTTTTTCGCCGACGAAATTGATGCAACGATTTTTTATGTGGAAAAGTAAGATCATCATTTGTAAGTTTGAGATTTTTATTGTGATTCACATAGTCTAAATAATTCAAGGCATTTTCAAGTGATGGCTCGACACCAATCGATTCCCAGTCAATAAAAGAAGATGATCGTTCGATTATAAAATCATCGAATGACTTACTATATCTATTATTGTCAATGAGTTTTTTATATCTAGCCTTCGCCATTTCGAACTCATCTTCAAAATAAAAGTTTATACCTGTTTCGGCTCTTAAAAATTTATTATATTGCTGAACCTGATAATCAATATCAGAAAGGTTTTTAATATGAATAGCCTCGGAAAAATCTATAAGTACTACTTTATTTTTACTATTGACCAGAACGTTATCTCTTTTTATATCCATATGGAGATAACCTTCTTCTGCTAAGTTTATCAATATTTCTTTTAATTTAATGAAGTAATTTATTAGATTCGTGATATCAAAATTCACTTTAAAATCGCTACTAAATCTGCTCAACGTTTTTCCTTTTACCTCTTCCATTATTACGTAATATCTATTGTCGTACATGTAATGATCAATATACTTTGGAACAGGTATATTAGGTAGTTTACTCAGATGTTGTAAGAAAAAAACTTCTTTTTGAGCTTCTTGTTCATCCGTTAATTCCTTTTTTGCATAACTTTCTTTTGTACGATAAACCACGCCTGACTGACCAGTACCTAATATTTTCACGTTTTCATATATGTCGGCAAACACAGGATGAAAGACAATATTATAGGACATATGTGATTATATATATTTAGAAAATAATATACATGTATGACTTGTGCTCAAGGTGCCTCTGACGGGATGGGTCCTAAAAAAGAGTTTTTCACACTCACACTTGAAGGTAATCTCAATGATGATCCAACTAAAATTGAGGAAGAAATGAGAAAGAAGCTCGAGAAAGAACTCACCGACAGGAATATCCGACACGGGTCCTTACGGATCTCCAACGGGTACACTATGGCCAACGCTCCAATCGTTACTATCGTTGTAGGAGCAATGGGACCGAACGGTTACCGTTCCGTGAAATTCGACATTAAGGCGTCGCGAACGTGGAACCCTATAATAAAGAGGTGGGGCGAGCACCACGGGGTAAAGGATCCGACAAACACTGCAACCTTCATCTTTCTTGGGTACGACCTTACGATGGGAGATCAGAAAAAGATTTTTCCTGGATCTTTCATATCGGAATACTGGGACGGATGTTCGACCATACAAGTTATGGCTCAGAGAAACGGACCGATATATTTCAGGCCTTTCAAGAAATTAACCGGGGAAGATAATATTCACTTCACGGAGATGGCTGCTACACACACCGAAGACGACTGGACAGAGCATAACACCGATGAAATAGCATTACTGGACAGCTTACGCTCGAAATGCTTCGACATCACACGGTCCCGCGAAAGAGATAAGGTTCTTATTGAGCGATTTGTACAGAGCAAGGAGAAGACATATCGCAACCTTCGTCTCCGCTACTTCATCTACTGGAAGCGACTACGCGCCTTTACGTGCCGCGCTTCCAAGGCGTGGAGAGATGATGATTCCAGACCTATTTTTACGAGGGATATCATCTCGGTTTCTGAGAATATGTACGATATATTTCAGAGAACATATATGAGAACAGCGACGACATATTTCAGGCTCTTCAAGAAGGTTATCGTCGCTTTGCCGAAAGACGATGCGCCACCGACTCCGATTGGACCCATGCGCCCCCAGCGCGGATTTGGTCGACGTCGAATGATCGAGTTGTGGGCGAGAGCCGCTACAGTGCCGGATGCTACGGTTGCGATGAAGAGTGATCTCGACGACATCAAGAACTTCATGAAATTGTCGTCAAATATTGACTACTCTAAGAATGACTCTGATGATGACTCCTCTGAGATTGCCTACTCTGATCTTGAACGCGATCTTTGAATAGCGCGTTTACCTCCGATCTAATTTTTCTCCCATTTTCCTTCCATCTTTTCTCGCCATTTCAGACCTCTTTCTCCGTGTCCGTGAGCGTGGGTGATTGACCAGAGGTTTTCACGTTTACAGTGATTGACTCCCGGTTGTACTAGCCACAATCATAGTCAATGTGACGAGTATGAATACAATGAAACTGCTCATAGGTAAAACCTGCTTGTGATGAACAATCATGTGCATGAATTGATCGAATGCAGATAAAGAAGCAGCTCCGTTAGGAGGCTTTATTTGTTTAGCTGTAGGGGTGAAAATAAGCGGCACAAGTAAAGATACAATTACGTTCACGACCGCTCCCACCGAACCCACATACAACGCTTCAGAAAGGATTGTCATTTGTTAACGATCCCAAAGAAAAAAAAGCCAGTGGATTATTGTGGACATCACGATTACTAGGTGATGACTAAAGCGCTCAGAGTGGGCCTTGGCTGCCATGGGGTCCCTGGGGGAGAGTACGCCGCCGAGATCTAACCAATCCACGGTCGGCGATTACAGCTTGAATCTGGCTAGTCCTCGAGGCAAGTTAATACCAGTCGAATTTGAAACGCAGCTCAAGGGGTATGTAGAACATCTAGACAAACTCCAGTGCAAATTCGCTGATAAGCCAATCTGGACATGTGATACGCAAATGTTGAAGAGTAACATCGAGTTGTGTTTCAGCAAATTAGTAAGGACCGTCGAGGATGATTCGACGCAAAAACAAATGCAGGAACACCAAATTTTACACGACATCTTCGTTTCGAACCAGCTTTCGTTTTTTCATATGTTTTTTGCTAAAACAATAGAGTACGACGATGAAAATGGGCGCTTCTTATATGATCCTGGTAACCAAGAAACACAGGTGTCCGCGATTGTTTCTTCTTTCGTCACAAGTGTTGATCATTTTATGAGAAAAGATAAATGCAACGGTATAACGCCGACGACCTTCAAAGCACTACAGGATTACATGATCGACATTTGGCCGCAGTTGGTCAAGGCAGATTACATGTCTTCTCGCGATCGACCACTTTCTGACCACAACCCAAACTTCTCCGCCAACATAACCTTCCACAGTCATGTAATGAAAAATATAATTGTCTCGAAATTCTGGGAGACACGCCAAGAAACTTTCATAGAAGAGAACATCAAAAAGCGACAACAAATTCTTGCGGACAAGATACATGACCATATTTTTCAAAATTTGAAACGTCCACATGCGCTCGAGGACTTCGAAAATAAATATACACAACTTATCAAGGCGAATTTACAGTGTGCTCCAAAATCTCTTAGGGAGTGGCTGGACAAACATTGCCCTACGGGAGGGTGGAATGAGGACCTCGAAACTCAATTAGGTACACTAATCGGCCATAACGGGCGGCTGGGTATGCCTACCATCTCGACATGGACTGAAAAAGGTGAAAAGGGGGAATGTGGAGATAATACTCCAATGCGAGTTCTTTTACCGCTTTTGCGCCAGAACGAGGAGTACAAAAATGCCTTCGCCGAGGGCATCAAATTATATCGTGACAAACGTCCCGACTTCGCCTGGTACCACTTCAAAATGATTGGCGGTGACAGGGTGTGTACTGCTGTCAAGCTGAATGACAAGCAAAAGAACTACGTGCCAAAGAGGGTGGATGATATTTTGAAGTCGTTAATTGATACGTGGGACACTTTGTGTGCCACTAACGAGTGGGACCCAAATATCTCGGTTTTCGATTTCAAAAAGGAAACATTAAAACTCCAGTTTCGAGATGATAACGGCTCACATACTTACGCCGCGTGGGAATGGGGGTTTTGTCCGTATGCTGCTTCTCTCAAATTTGGGTACTTCCCAAAATGTGTTTTCCTTGAACAAATGCTTGACGATGAATACGGGTGGGGTGATTTTTTGCACTACATTGCGACCACGCAAAAACAAAAGTATCCACAATCCTTGTTCTCGATCCAAGGTGACTGGATTACTTTCGAATCAACTGACCCAACCGTCATTTCAACCCATAAATTGCTTATTTCGGATTTCCATTGTCTAACGTTTTGCTCCATGGGTGACAATTTGTTAAAGTCTTACATTTGGGCTTTTGACCGAATCCTCGAGCATTCACCAAAGACTATAGGTCATCCTGGGTCGTACAGCGGAGCGACTCAGCTTGTTGATATGCTTAGGCAGACGATCCATCTTGCGCTTACTCCTAATTTCAATCAGTCTGTTAAGAACTTCTGGCTTGGAACGCGAAAGAAGAGAAAGAGGGTGCAATAGACACATACTTCTGCAGTGACGCGCCGGGCGCCGCTCGTCAAAGTCCGCGCTAACGCGGATAAAAGCCAGCAGCATGATTTTTTTTGCGGAGCATTCAAGAAAAGACAACGAACGAACTATTTCCTTAACATTTTCACGCACTTTCGCATATTTTCAATAGTACTTTTTTGTGGCGAGTGAAGTGAGTTTTTTTGTATCATAGACACTGGAACCCCCCCCCAGTGTCTTTCTTTCAGGCTACCTGTCCCAGACTCTTCGTCTGGGGCAGGTGAAAAAAAAGAGGTATCGAGGAAGTTGGGCGCGGAGAAGAGACTTTTCAACATTTTTTTGCGGTCGACGTGAAGGTGGACGCTTTCAAGGTCAGCTGTTTAGCTGGCGGAGTATCACACAGTACCGACTCGCCCAGTATATGTTTGCAGCTTTGCCCTAGAACCAGAAGATTTCAGGCCATCAGGAAGCTTGAGGTATTGCGACCCTTCCAACCCGCCCTTGTCCCGATTGACATTCGAGTCTCGGTACAATGTAGTCTTGCTACCAGCTGCTTTTGCTATTCAGTTGATGCAATGTAATGTGTGATTGGCACATTTGGAACATTGTATTTTTCAACCTAGTTGCGCGCTTTGAAACGGAGCAGTCCCAGTCCTTTTCATTATTTTCATTTTGTTACGAAGAAAGATTCATGTTTCCGCCGGATTGCCGCTTAAAACATAAATCCATATAAAAAGAAATCATGTACAACTACGTGCCACAGAGTAAATAACGCAAGATAAACGTGCTTCGTCTCAACAATTGCTACTTCTGTTAAGTAATACATTGGAACACAACATGCCAATAACAGTATTCTAACCAAATTTTTCCTTCCTGATCTAACTAGCGGTACAAAAAACAGCTGCAAAGAAAAATATGTAATTAAAGCTAGACTGACTGGTAAATTCAATGCTGGTGAATCTATGGAAGCGATTTGTATAAAGTTTGCTATATATGCAAGACTTGCCATTGTAAGCATGTACATTTGTAGTCCTGTTGACTCGATGTTACCGAATAGCTCCAAAGTGGGGCGCTGTCTGATGTAAAAGTACCAAAGAATGGTGTTCATTATAATCCATGTGTGAACGGGTTTTATCATTTTTTTTCCACGAGATTATTTCTTCCTGTGCTCGTGGTCTAGCTCCGTGGCTATATGCTCGCCTGGCGTCTGCTCGCTCGATAGACTTCCGTGGGTCCGCTATTTTTTTTTTTTCTCATTCAATCAAAGATGTCCAGAACGCTACAATTTTACGATTACGTTGGAGCTGATGATATTGCTGACAAAGAAGATAGCGACAAAGATAGCGACAAAGCTAGCGACAAAGATAGTAGATACTTCTCGGTGATTCGAGATATGCTTAGTAAAAAGATGGATATGCTTAGTAAAAAGATGGATGAGAGTGATTCTTCGGACGACGAGAAATTTCAAAACTTTGCCCCTGGTTCTGTTGACGAAGACGAGGATTATAATTTCAAAATAACATGTTCTATAATGTGAGGTATGACGACGGTATACAATCCAAGGGATCTGGAGGCAGCTGGGACGTACACTGGTCACCTTCTCTACCTGACGCAACTGAATCCAGGTGGGCCTCAGAGCATTTCTCGATTCATAAAGGCTAAATTTGACTCCTTGCACACACGCATGGATGATGCTCTTGTCAATACTCTTTTCCATGAAGCTCCTCGCTGCCAGATTTACAAACATGTCACTGAGTGCCGGGCCTGCCGTAAAGTGGGTAGTGACGTTTACGAGCATCTTCGCAACGTTTTTTTCAGAAACAACACCGACAATTTTGTCTTCGAGGTAACTCTTCACCCGAGTTGGCTAATCCCGCTTCTTCACTTCCTCAAATTGAATGCCCAGCCAACATATGTTTCTGTTTTCATGCAAGGTCTCATTAATGGTGTATACTTCGACGATCGTAATGTGGATTATGAGATTTTCGAAAAGCCGTGTACATGCACTGTCGGTCTCAAACAAATGCAGCCTTTGGGCTGCACTACACCTGGGTGTTGCTACATTCATGGAAACCAAAGTGCAGATTTGTCTCTAATGAATGAATGCTTTGGGGGCCAATTACATGAACTTGAACGGCGTGGTGATTATAAACTCATGCCTCAAAGACACCTAAATGTTTTGTCACAACTTGTTAGATCAAAAAAGAAACTTGCATATATTATATCATTGGAACTGAAGCTACGGGATTTCATGGCACGTCTTCACTCAGAAGACGTTATTCGCTTGAATAAAGATCTTGTAAAAATGGACAATACTGTTGACGAAATAAAAAGAGAGTGCGAGGCAGAAAAATACAATGCGGCTAAAACGCGGTCGCAACTAAAACAAGCGAATCTTTTACATAAAAATAAGGAGTTTGAATTTAACAGAAATAAATTAATGACCGAGAGTGCTCTAAATGACTTAAAATCCGCTCAGGCTTTGCTGGTGCAGAAAAACGGAGAATACCAGAAAGGTAAGAGGTTGGCGGAAGATGAACTTAGGGAATCCGTGAAAGCACTAAAATCAAGGGAATTACTCCAAAAACAGACTGAAGCAAAACTCCAAGAAGATATTAATGTCTTCAAAACGGCTGAAACACGAAATCTAGAAGAGCTTGAAGTTTGTCGCTCTAAATTGGAGGAATGTATCAAATGTCTTGATGCGGATATCACCTCTGAAGACAAAGTTAGATTTTTTGAGAAAGTGATGAAGCAAAAGGATACAGTTTTCATGTTTTCACAGTTTCATGTGGATTCCGGTATTGACAAGTTTTCAGAATATGGAGGTGAGGGGTCAGATTCGGCCTCTGGCTTAGAACCGGCGGAGGAGGTGGTTCAGAAAAAAAACATGTTTTTTTTCGCAGACGGGGTAAAGGACGATCTAAGTGGCTGCGACGACTGTGACTACTGCGACGACTATGACTACAAACCTTGGGGGTGAGGGGCCTTTATGATCATATTTTCAAATTTTCCTTTTTCCGGATAATTCAGATTTCTTTAATTCTTTGTCATTATGCGATCGCGGTTTTCTGGCTGCGTTGAGCACTCGGTAGGATGACGTCGACGCTAATAAATATAAATATGATAAATGAAAAAGTAATGGCCAGCGAGACACACGCAGCACAAGAAGCTCTTAATGACGCTTCTAAGACATACAGTGATGCTTTGCAGGAGAGACTGTTGCACTCAGATTGGGACATTATTGTAGACAAACAGAATCTGGATAACTACAAGAGAGCTTCGGTAAAGGATAGGGACAATTTTTTTGGTCGCGGAGTAAAAAGGTATCGGACGGGAACCACTTTTGCAACTTTAGGCGGACAATATTCAAGCTTGCCACAGCCAAATATGCACAATGTTCTTACATATATACATCCCGCGAATACAGTAGTAGACGATACAGATCTGGACGGCATTATGGAAAGAGCTGCTGCCGAAATGCAGGAGTTGCAAGCAATGATAGATTTTGTTACACGTGCGAAAGCTGATATACAGGGGCTATACGATGATTGGAAAAGTTTCCGTAACGAATTAATAATAGTTAAAAGACCAATGTACAGCCATGAAGGTGCAATATATCGTAGAAAGGACGGCACTAGAGTAGCACAAACTAAACGAAATAAAAGAACAAAACGCAAAAAATGAATAGACAGGCTCTAGATGTTCCGTTGCGAAGAGCGTCAACTCTTAATTCTCTTTCTTTTTTGTGTGGGAGGGATGGTGGCCTTTGTGGCTGATCAGACACAAACCAGCCCCCCATTATCCCCGACTATCTCCAGCTCGCCACCATCGCCGTCTATGGAGACTCGTGTCGACGCACTCGAAGAAGAGAACGCCAAACTGAGGAAGGAATTGGATGTATTGAAGGAGGAAATGAGTCAATTGAAGCGAAGCGTTGTCTCGCTTCGAAGTGGGCACGACTTAGCTAATGTGCAAAGGAAGGCTAATTTGCTGGCGGAACGCGTCAACCATGGAACCCGGGAATCTTACGAGGGGGAGATTTTCGGCACTGAGAAAGGAGCCTTGAGAAAGCTGAGGAGCCAATTCATTGCGGACTTGAATAGCATCAAAAACAAGGGTCAAATCTCTAACGAACCAGGGTGGCTGGAGCAATTCCGTGATGCTTTCATCTTGGAGAATGAGTTGGATGCCAGCGAACCGAAAAGGGTGTCTATTGTACACGGCAAAATTCTGTCTCTGTACGATGAGAATCTCTTGAATTTCCTAAGTGTTATGCGGACGCAGTGGGGAGAGGAATATGCCGACAACTTGTATTATCGAGTTTATAAGAGATCAACGGACCAGTTTGGACGGAGTTCGAGTGAACTAAAAATGGACTTCAATCGTGAAATCCTGGAATACTCGGTGTCTCGTTGAAAAACTCGTCCTCTCACGTTTTCCGATTTCGGCGTCGCGTGCGTGTTTTGCGAGATCGGCGTCTCGTGCGTGTTTTGCGAGATCGGCGCCTTGTCGAGCGAGCGCGTGATCGACGGGTTCGCCTCCTGATGCGGCGGCGGCGTTGAGATGGAGAGGTTGCGAAAAGTGGGGATTCACCATCACCTATATCAAAACCAGCCTCTTCTTCTCCGGGGGGCGTCGTGTCAGCTAAGAAATCCCACCCATACCCTTCCTCAACTACCTCTTCAGGCGTCATATTCGGAACCGTCATATTCTTCTCCGGGGGGCCAAACGCAGGTGTGGATGGGGGCGCCCCCTTCGGTGTGGAGGGCGCCGTTTTTCCTTGTTTTCCTTGTTTATTATTAGTTTTCTTCATAAGTTTTTTCCCCTTTTCTGATGATAGGTATTTGTAGAGTCCATATCCAGCCGCGCCTGTCCCGAGCCCAGCGGCGAGCATTTTGAGTTTGGATTTACGTTTTGGATTCATTCTTTTCGATTGTTTAGAAAATCTTTTCGAGCGTCGGCGCTGCTTTGGCACGGATCCATATTGATATTCTCGCCAATCTGCTGCAATTTTTCCACGGGGTATGGGGTTTAGATCAGAACCTACTTTTTGTCCTTCCTCCCAATCAATCGCAATTAGTTGTCCATCCCTTTTAGCGTAATTCCCTTCGTGCACATCTACATGCAACCATCCATATTTTTCATCAAGTTCTCTTAACAAAAACATTATTTCTTTTTTCATTTTGGGGAAATCTAAACCTATTGGTTCTACCTTTTCCATTATTATAATGCCTGTCTCATATTTAAAATTCCTGTGGCCTTTATCAACCATTATATAAGCATTTCCATGCAATGCGGGTACCAAACCAGTGTTTTTCAATTCATGTAAAGCTCTAACCTCATTAAAAAAAAACTCATTAACGTCTGAAAATTTAGCAACTAATTTACAATCTTTTGATGTACAAGCCTTATATACAAAGCTATGCTTTCCATTACCCATTTCGTCGTCATCATTTTCGCGATATATATTTACACCATTGGGTAGTTTGTACGGCTCCTTTTTCCTAGCAAGACTTTTCCCATTTCCAAAGGTTCTGTCGATAGCTTCAATGGATGTATCAAGTCCCCAAATTTGAGGAGGGCTTTTCGTAATTCCTTTAAATAAATCTTCCATGTCGTCTAAAATTTCATCTAAATTCAGAGGACCTTTCCTTGCATCATATAGAAAGATGAATTTTGTCATTTATTATTTGCATATATTTTTCGGAGCGCTGCGGCGAAGGGCGCCAAGGGCTCAGTAAAAAAAAATGGCTCTAGTGCTTGGTTGCAAAAAACATCGCATCATGCAGGCTGTAATTGGGGATCACCGTGAGCTTCCTCAAGGTATCTGCTTTTTTTGTTTGAATACGTTTTAAGATAATCGTTTTTCCGTTTGGATGTTGAATCTTTAAGAATACATGAAAGGCACTTCCTGGTGATATCTACGTCGTACATTGCATCGTGTGCTTTTTTTTCGTCAAAATCGATATGGTATCTTTTTGCTAGCGCACACAATTTGGGTCCGCAATATTTTTTGAATCTAGGGTGGAAATATTTCAGACCATGTGTATCGTCTAGCATGGTGCATTTTCTCTCAAGTTGAGCGATTTTTTTAAAATGTTTGTTATTTTCTAACTCATGTTCCTTGATTATAGGTAATAATACTGTGTCCCAATCGTATTCGAGGTTATGCGCTACTAAAGTACATTCCATATCGCCTATGATCGTACTAATTTTTTCTAATACTTCGATTATATCAATTCCCTCGTTCATACATTTTTCGATTGTGATATGTGGGCAATTTTTAATAGTCCAGTCACTTAATTTTTTTGCTCCCCTAATGACGGTTTGAAAACTTTCGATAATTGTACCTGTCTCTGTAATAAGCTGACACGCCAATTGTACTGGAAAATTGTTTGGGCTGCCACCAGTGATGCCAGTCGTTTCGAAGTCGAAGACTAAATAAAACATATCTATTGGGGTCGCAGAAAAAAAAAAAACCGAGGTTTCGACGCGGATGACGCCATTGACAAAAGCACGCCCGTCGAGGAAGACGTTTCACTGACAGCTATGACAAAAATGTCATATGTTTTGAAAATAAATAATTACACTATCTCAAATAAAAAAATACAAGATCTTCTCCGATATTTTTTGTTAAATTACGAAGACAGCTATTTCGTCTTTCTCGCCAGTAGACTCGTGCGGGGTCTCAATGAATTAGACAAAGCTGAACATATTAAACATCGTTCTAATTTTCCATATATGCTTGTCGAATTATGTCTCGAATTGGACCTTTTCTTATTTTCGAAAACTGATCTTCGGAACAAACTGATTGACATGCTGGACGCCTTGAGAGAAACATGGTCAGAACAATTGGCTTTGGATGTTATCCTAGCTATGACCAAAACGCCTATTCGTAGTGGTTATTTGAAAAACATTAAACAAGCAACACTTAATCTAAATTTTAGTCTCGTCAAAAAGACGACGAAAAAACTGATGAATCTTTTACCCAAAACCTCGACTAATATGAGGGATCTGGTAGCAATATTGATTTTCTGCCAAGCGATTCCAAACTTCCCACAATTTCCTGACAGAGAAGAAGTAACTGATGCTTCTATGACGCTGACTGAGTACCGAACCATCGAAGTTTCTATCCAATCAAAAAAACGGAAAAATGCAGAAGTTGAACACCCTTATCCCAAGATCAATGCTGAAATGATGAATAAAATTGAGAATTTCCGAATGTCCTTTGACGACAAAACTTTCGCCCTAAAGGAAATCAATGACCAATTTGAAGCCAAACCAACCGTGACGAAAAAGCAAAAAAAAAAGAAAACAGAAGAAGAACAGGGAAAGGGTTATTTCCTACAAGGTGTTAAACTCCCAACTCTACCAGTGTACATAGCAGAAAAAGCAGACACTTATGGTCCTTGGGAGGGTAAATGTGAAAATCACAATTGGATTGTCTTCAAAAACAAGGCAGGTCACGCTACTGCACTTTTTCCTACAAAATCGCCCGTCGGGGGACCGTACTTTCTGAAAGACATCGGTGACGACAGTGTTAATGAAAATGTCGAATCTATAAATCTTGCTTATCTATTACCATGGGTCTTGAATGCCCCCAAAGTCGAACAGGTACAGGTCTTAAGTCAAAATATGTACGAAGCATTTACCAATCAAATCATATTTCTAATGGAACAAAACGACACAGATGAGGATATCAAAAAACGTGTCAGGAACCACATGATCAAAACTACAAATAAAGGTAACAGACACCATGTGCTACTTTTTACTTGGTTGCAACTGAAAGAATTAAAGGAAATCAATCCCAAGGATCCTCTTCTAAGCAATATGACTTTTTGCGATAGCTTATTTTTTCAAGCTGGTTGTAACTCAGCTTTAAATTTGCTGGAGTTCAACGCACATAATCTTGCGGTGCACGATGAGAAATGCATCAGATACGATCTCCACTTCGACGATTCAGAGTCTGCTCTTACGCGCAGGTCTGATGAACAGCGAGGCCTTTGTACTGGCGGTAAAATACGTCGCGACTTTTTGAAATGTTGCTCCTCGTCAATGGACTCTAAAAGCAATGCAGAATTGTACCAAATGTTTAATCTAATTGGGGAAAATATAGATAAATTAGATGGTCATTTGCAGACCAACGGTCTCTCTGGATGTGTGGGCGACCATTATCCTTTTGATTACAACAGTCTTCTTGACACTCTCACAAAATTGCGAAACTTCTACAAGAACACCACACTTGGTAAAATTTACAAACAAGATGAAAAGTCGCCAGATGAATTGGGGGGGAAGTACAGGGCATTTTTTGATACTATGATATCCGCTTCTTACAAGTTTGGATGTAAGAAATAATTTTCTCGTCCTTTTCTTAAGACTACCGATATCGCCGCTTCTGCCTTTGCGTTTCGCGCGTGTGTGTAGAAAAGTCGGGGTCATTATGCAAAGAGCGTGTGACTTCTGCGTCGGTGATTTTCGTGATCACAGATTTTAGTAAAAAATATGACGAATTTTGTATCGCGTTGTTCATGGAAATAGTTCTTAAAGTACTGTCAGGTGTTCTCGCAAATGATATCATGTTTGTGATTATATTGGGTGCGTATATGAATATAAAAGGGAATAATATACGTACAATGCTTCGATACGCTCTATAGTCAACGTTTAATATATCAGCAATAACTGAGTCGATGTATGATGCGCTGCCAGTCATGAAGCTGAGGGTGGAAAAAACGGTTGCGTATACAACGAGATATATAATAGCTGTGGTAAGAGCTGAATCGTCGCCCATTTTTTTGAGCTTGAAAAGAAATCCATCTGGGGTGAGATTCGCAATATTAGATAATGCTAAAAATAATACGAATGTATCGGGTATTGCCATAATAGCGTGCATCGGTGCTCTTATAAGCACAGTTTTATAAGCTCTTTTCCTCGCCCTTCTCAGAGTCGTATAGACCATTATTTGTTTTTACTCAGATATTTTTGCTCAGGGTTACTTGGTTGCACAAGATGTGGTTGCGGAACCCGTGTTTCAATACACCAATGGCTTCGGATACCCCATGGCCTACGTTTAAAAAGAGGTACCTTTTTAAATATTTTCTCGTGGTTCCGACTTTTTTGTCCATTTACTTTCGTCGTGACATTTCTATCCGTTTTTGTATATATACACTTTTTTTTTGGAAAATCGGACCATATAATTTTTTTTTTTTTTTTTTTTGAACTGGTAAAAATGTATAAAAAAAACACGACATCTTGGTATGTTAGCAGACTGGCCAGAAAAGACGTTCTGGCGTAGTTCCGACTTTTAAATCCCGCTTTTATTCGCATTTGACAAAGGCAAGAGAAGCAATTGTTTCGATATGTACTAGCGCGACCAATCAAATAGAAACCGTTGTTAGCTTACATCTGAAAACAGGCTAGCCCCGCCATACTGCGTCGACAACCAAGCGCCCGAGACGCCCGCGGACTCCTTGCCGAAGTACCAGAAGTACGAGGACGAGCTCGGGTGCTCCAACGTCCCTGAGGCAAGCGGAAGCCGTGTTAGCTCTAAAAAAACAGTTCAACTTTCTAGAATGCTCCACAGGGTCGAAAATCCAACTATTGAAGGGGTTTTACCAAATCGGTGGATGCCGCGACAGTCTGACAACCAATCAACAAAGAAACTTAGCGCTTTACTCGATCAAGTCATGATGACGTGTGACCGGAAAGAAACTGAAATAATACTAAAAGCAGGAATCGAAAATTTTCAAGAAGAAATTCTTATCAATCCTCCGAAAACAACGGTGAGACCATTCTACCAATTATGGGGTGACGAAAAATTTTTTTCCGTGGTGCGCATCTTTGAGGGGCACATGGACGTTCACCTGAAAGAAGACACGCAATATTTGCTACTAAATGCGTATCATGCCCGCTATACCAGTGAAATTACAAACAAAAATGTAAAGGTAGGTGATTTGATTTTAGCACATATTGACCCCCCGGATCCACGGTCGTCCATCGACAGTGAAAGGCGTTTCCACGTCATACGCCCAGTGGAACATTTTCAAAATACGGAAACGTTCAAAGAATATTTCGAGAACTATACAGAACGTCTGTACAACAAATATATCGCTGATGCATTGAAAGAAATGAAGGAGGCATTTTTTTATGACCAACGAGAGATATGCCAAGCAGCAAAGGGGGACGTGACCAACTTGAGAAAAGAAATCTTCGCCCTTAAAGGCAAGTACAAATCAATTCTGGCGGAGTTTTGTTGCTCCCCAGAAATTGAAAATTGGGTCTCCATAAAACAAGAGCAACTTAGACAACAAAAAAGGAAACAGAATTGGAATTCGATAAAGTGCTTTTATAATAATAATAACGCAGAACTGCAAGCACCTCTGTTCGTTCATTGTGCGGACTGGACTTGGAATTGCAATACATTCGGAAACGTTATTGCTAAGAGAAATTATTTCGATTCACACTGGAAACAATCCAACACTCATCAGTTTGAGACCATCCTAAGATCCGATGAACATCTAGCAAAGGAAGCATCTCATTATATCACTGCTCGAAAAATCCTCTGTGATAAAGACAGACTAATACCTACCATTTACGAATTTATTCGTGATGATCGATACTTTACCCACAGGTTCGCATATGATTTCATCTTCAGCGATGAGGAGAAGCTCCGTCGAACAAGGGGGGAAGACAATCTCGGTAAAATTGCAGTTGTGATATCTCAACAAATAATTTACTACGGAAGCAAACACGGTTGGCTGAAGTACAACGCCTCGAGCACAGCACTCTACACTCCAATACAAATTTTTTGGCTAAGATATGCTTATACTGTGGCATTGTCCTTCAAAGAAAGCAATAATTTTTTAAATGTTTTAGCGATGGAGGCCAAAAGACTACCAAATGCGGGTTATGAACGTTGCTACATGGCCAGCAAGAACAATGTACGCGAACCCACATTAGATGTATATTTCGAGGACGAAGACACTCGCCGAAAGCGTTTCGCGGATAAATTATCCCATCGGGAGATGATTGAGGCGAGCTTGGAAAGTGATCCAAACAAGCCTAAGCTCTTTCAAATTAAAAAGTCTGACATTATTTTTTACAGACCAGAACAACGAGCGGTGTGCACGAAAGAAACAAAAAAAAATCAGAAAATTTGAATAAAATCAACATCTATCAAATCATAATTAACCACGTCAAAACCCATATATTCTTCTACGGCGCCAAGATGCTTTACGTCTCTAGAAAGCACGCCCTGAAACAATCCGAACTTATTGAGTTCGTCTAGATACTCAAATTGATAAATGGGCACCCCTGCATCCGACGACCCTACATGTATAATATTTTTTTTTAGTCTCTCGTCACTGAAGAAACGCCCGACTCTTTTTCTCGCATTGTTTGCCCTAGAGGCAACTGCTGAGGTAGCTCGTTGAGCATTTTTTGCAGCTGCCTTAGCAGCTGCAAGCTGAGCATCTGCCACCGCCTTAGCAGCTTTCTGTGTTGTGTCTTTCGCTAATGCTCCGGCCTGAGCTGCCTCGTAACTTACCAGTTTACTCGTGTCTTCAAAAGTTTCTTTAGCCCGTCCTTTGACTTTATCTACGACAGGAGAAGCAAGGTCAGCGACCTTACCAACGACTTTTTTTGCCACCTCTTTTCCCTTATTAGCAACTTTTCCAATAGCTTCTTTTCTTTGCTTGGCAGCCACCATGGCTTTAAGTTTTTGGGAATTACCACAGACGCTATTTCCAGTGTTGCAAAATCGCGTCTGGCGTCCAGTCAAAAAGCTACCCACCCCGCTGTATTCGCTTTTACACGCTTCACATGCTTTATGTAATTCATTCTGCCCTTCTTCTGTACCGTCGCGGAGTTTTTCCAAATCTTCGTCTGTCATGGATTCCCACATTTTGTAACCTGTTTTACCATTTATTTCGAGGTCTTCTTTTTCTTCATCAGTCATCTCTTCTCCAAATAAAGCAGGACCGATAACTGGTATCTTTCTTAATGCACCAACAATTGCACCCCATGCCATATATACAACGACGCCGATGCCTATAAATGGTGCAAAGGGAATAAGCATTTGAATCATCGGGAGAATCATTTGTGGAATCATCATCAATGTACTAGAAAGAGTCGAAGCAACCGAATTTTGTGTAGCCATTTATTTAATGCCTTAGACTTTTTTTCGAGAACCTCGACGTCTGCGTAATTTTGGCTCGAAGGTGCTAATCGCTGCGATGGATAAGTGCTTATGTGTACCTCTTTTTACTGAAGGCGAAGTGACAGCATCGAATGCTGATCTGACGACAGTCCCCTTTAATTATGACGATAAGATTTCTAATGACAATTGTTTGGTAGTGTTTTTTAGAGATACTCTTTTCCTAAATTCTTCTTGGGCAGGAGAATTGCGTAGTATTCTCAAATGCATATCTAGATTTGCAGCGTGCGTGTGTGAGCCACGCATGATGGGCGAAGTGGTTTCCTTTTCATCAAAGACTTCCTCCTTTACGGGTTACTGCAAGCATTCTTCGCATTACAATTCAGTGGTGTGCAGAATAAGCACTTGGACAGTGAAGCACATAGAAACTTTTCTGCTTTGTCACAGAAGTAATTTTCAATTCACGCAGTTAAGCGCTGAACACCGTGCAGAACTTTTCACAATTTTGAACGTCGTAAAGCAGCTTATGATTGACACGTTTTCAATTAATGACAATTGTTTTTATAGTCCACCAAACAATTATGTAAAAATTAATGAAATGACCGAGGAAATGAAATGCTCCAGATCTTCTTTCTACGACTCTTTCATGCAAGGGAAACATAAAAAATTACATAGGAAGCTTCCTGTTATGAGAAACATGTTCATTATGAATCGTACAGTACCACTTGTCCATAAAAATTATAATGTCCCACCAACCCCACCTACTCCTACTTTGTTGTACGAAGAATTCAAAATAGAGAACGGCAAAATGATGAAATTAGGAGAGAACATTGAAATCAGTGGTAAAAAATTTCAAGTCGGAGAGGCGTTCATCTTATTTGGGAAGTCACATGCACTGTTTTTGAGATTTAAGCCATTGTACTTAAATATTCCGAATGAGCTTAAATGTTCATCGATCGAAGACCTTTTTGACAGACATACACCCCACGGCCTAAGTAACGGGTTTTCTGCTGGAATCTCATGGGGTTGGGGGGACCACGTCAGAGCGGTGGTCGATAGAGACACAAAAATTTATACTAAGTACGAAACTGTCTTCACATCACGCAAAATATACGCGGGCAAATACAAATGGGAATGTAACAAAAAACTCCCAGATGCAATTTTTCGACTGGTGGTGTACGGTCTTTTGAAGCGTTGGCTGACCCCACTTGAACGAGGGCACATAAGTGGCGTTGCAACCACGTACCCCTTTATCATTTATTGATCACTTTTCCTTTTTCTGCACCATTTTCTACTTCTTTTTATGAGGATTCTTGTATAAAAGCGCGTGACGACGCGGGGTCGATAATCGTTTCCTCCTCCGCCTACTCCTTTTCCTTCGTGACTTCCTCCGACTGCTCCTGCGTTTCTGCAAAGCTGTATTTACACCATATTTCGACATTTTACTCCCATATAGAAGTCCGGTATCGAAGGAAGTGTACGGATTTTCTATCTCTACTTGGCGATCGATCTTTCGACCGATTTGGTCTGCATCATAGTCATCAAAAGGTTTGCGGTCCCGCCATAAAAGCATGCGTATAAAAGCCGCTTCACTTGTTGGAGGGCCTATGAAAGGCCCCTTCATAGCCCCCCCGACTGGGCCCATTCGGTACATCATGTTGGGCTGTTGTTTTTGGGGCATATATCCTTTCATTCGTTGTTTTCGTGAGGGGAAATAATCTTTCATCATTTCCTTAAATACTTCATCTGGTATGTAAACCTCACCCCGTTGTCTCCGAAACTTTTTCGGACGACCGTCGTCATCGTGTCGTTTATTTCTTTTCAAGGAGAGAGTGTTCATTCGTGCAGTTAAATCATCCATTTGCATTACGTTAGAAATTTAACACCGCTTCCGTGGGTGCACAATGCGCAGACGCTCCCCCCACCCTCGAGACGCCTGCGGCGCGGGGGGGGCGATGAATGGTTTGGTGGACGAGATCATGGCATACGCGGACTTGAAGGACACAGCAGGCTCTGCGGACTTGAAGGATGCAGCAGGCTTTGCGGACAATCCGGCTGCGCATAAAAGCTTAGATGCACTTCGAGCTGAAATTATTTCACACGTAACAACTTACAATCTGTTTAATCAGACACTTCCCAATTGTGAAATTGAGTCAATGAAAATTCTGCAAAACAAATATGAAGAACTGGAGAGCAATGTCAATGAAGTTGTGTCCTTTGAAATGTTCACATTTTTGCATTTGTTCGACCGATATACAAATCACGAAAAAGAATGCTTAAGAAAATCGAAATCCACCCCCCCCCATCCGGCGACGGAGGGTGTCTTCATGTGGGATTTTCAGTGTAACGCTATAAGGGGAGATGTTATTTTGGGAAATGGTAGAGAAGTGCCCACAGCATTTTTTGAAGCTTGCTTGAAAAAATATACATCATCCACTCTCACAAACAAGGCCTTTGCATACCATCCTTTGGGGAGATTTGCTCACCAAAGACCTGGTGCCAAAACGAAAGAATTTTATCTATTTCCACTGGTAACGAAAAAAAATGAAAATTACACACTTCATGAGACGTACCTGATTAACAGAAACTTTTTTACAACCATCGAATGGTCTGACATTGCATATTTACATATCCCAGAAAGTCTGCGAAACCAATTTCTACAGGCCGAACAAATTTGCATGATGAACTGTTCAACAACACGACCACACTCACACTTGTATCATTCTTTTACGCATGTGTCCTTCTCTTTCTTCGTACGACATGAAGACAGTATTTCAGAAGGTGTGTATGGCCTTGAGGATGAATTTTTTGAACACAGGGGTTTGAAG
>MDTG01298044.1_pt1 | contig 23860 bp, 31 predicted proteins | sample 811421 | NCBI WGS metagenome assembly MDTG01 (sample SAMN05326645, study PRJNA326480) | marine metagenome | isolation source: seawater | place: Pacific Ocean: South East | collected 2011
CTCATATTAAAATTTTTAACACTTTCATAAAAATGATAAAAAGTACGTAAAACGATTCGAAATGAATACAAACTTTTTAAATAGTTTAACAAATTTTATAAAAAAGCGAACCTTTGAATTATTGGGAATATTACTTGTTTTAATCAGTTTTACTCTTGCTATTGCCTTTTCAACTTACTCGCCTGATGATCCATCTTTCATTTACGGTGATGCGAACTTTGAAATTCAAAATTTTTTTGGAATTTATGGTAGTAGTATTGCAGATTTTCTTTTACAAAGTTTTGGCTTAGTTTCATTTTTGTTGCTGATTAATTTTTTATTTTGGGGACTGGATTTAATTATAAGAAAAGAATTAAACAGAATTATATTAAAACTATTTTTAGTTATTTCATACCTCCTAATGGGAACTGTTTTTATCTATATTACTTTCAATAATTCTTTTTGGCTTATCGATAATGGAAATTCTGGATTTGTTGGGGAGATTACTTATAATTTTTTAAAGGAGTGGGCGCCGTGGATAGATCATAGCTATTCTATTTATGGAATTCTTTTATTGACTTTTGTCTTCTTTTCTTTCTCTGCTGAAATAAATTATAAAAAGTTGTTATATTTAATTATCTCCCCTTTCAAAAAGGAGTCTAATGCAATCGCTAAAACAGATGTCGGTAGAACTTTTGAAGAAAATAAAACTGAGATGAATTATAAATCTCAACAATCTTTTTTATTCGACACGCATGTTGAGACCAAGAAAGAATTAGATAATTCTAAAAATAAATATAAGTTGCCTGATATAAATTATTTAGAGAATAAATTAAATAAATTGAGTTCATCTGGTGAAAATAAAAACCGTCCAAATTCTGAATTTATGGAAAGAATCCTTTTGGACTTTGGTATTGATGGAAAAATTAAAGATATAAACAGTGGACCAGTAGTAAGTTTATATGAGTTTGAACCAGCGCCAGGAGTGAAAGTATCAAAAATTATAAATCTATCAGAAGATTTAGCAAGAAACACTAGTTCAACATCCACTAGGGTTTCTGTGATCCCTGGTAAAAATACTGTTGGTATAGAGATACCAAATGAGGAAAGGGAAAGTGTTAGTCTAAGAGAAATAATTTCTAATGAAAAATTTCAAAAGAGAGAAATAAAACTTCCGATTGCACTTGGAAAAAGTATTTCGGGAATGCCGATTATTGGAGATTTAACAACGATGCCACATTTGTTAATAGCTGGAACAACCGGCTCTGGAAAGTCTGTGTGTATCAATACAATCATTGCATCTTTACTTTACAAATTAAACCCAGATTTATGTAAATTTATTCTTATAGATCCGAAAATGTTAGAATTATCAACTTATGAAGGTATACCACATTTACTCACCCCAGTGATTACTGATGCTAAGAAAGCTACATCAGCTTTGTCTTGGACAGTAAAAGAGATGAACAGCAGATATAAATTGATGAGCAAAGTTGGTGTGAGAAATATCGACGGATACAATAGTAAACATAAACTAAAGATGCCTTACATTGTAGTAGTTGTTGATGAAATGTCAGATCTCATGCTAGTAGCGGGAAAAGAAATAGAAAATTATATCCAGAAATTATCTCAAATGGCTCGAGCTGCTGGAATTCATATTATAATGGCAACACAACGACCGAGTGTTGATGTAATAACAGGAACAATTAAAGCAAATTTTCCAACTAGAATATCATTTCAAGTAAGTTCTAAAATAGATAGTAGAACTATTTTAGGAGAGCAGGGAGCTGAGCAATTATTAGGGAAAGGAGATATGTTATTTATGTCTTCTGCAAATAGGATAATTAGAATTCATGGCCCTTATATTTCAGAGCATGAGATAGAAAAAATAGCTAACTCTTTAAGAGCCCAAGGGGAGCCAGATTACATGGAAGAAATAACTGCACAAGAAAATACTGATAACTTAATGGCGTCTAACACTGAGGATGGTGAGGATGAATTATTTAATCGAGCAGTTGAGATCATTAAGAGTGAAGGTAAAGCTTCTACAAGTTTTTTACAAAGAAAACTACAAATTGGCTATAATAGAGCTGCTAGAATTATCGATATGATGGAAGAAAAGGGTATAGTTAGTAAAGCAAATCACGTCGGTAAACGAGAGGTTCTTTAGTTTTGAAGTTTAAAAGACTTTTTTTAATTTTAATATTATTGTTATTTTCTTTTAAATTATTTGCTAATGAAAAAAATCAAATATCAATTCAACTTAATAATTTAAATTCCCTGGAATTTACATTTAATCAATTTATTAATGAACAAACAGAAAAGGGGAGCTGTTTATTGCAATTTCCCGGAAAATTAAAATGTGAGTATTTTGATGATAAACAAAAAGAATTAGTAATAAATGATAAAAGACTAGCCATAACACAAAAAAGGTATAATAAAACTTACTATTATCCTATATCCGACTCACCTTTTATAAATATTTTATATAAAGATAAACTTTTGGAAATTGTTAACTCTGGTAAACTAGAAGTAACTGATAAACTAATTAAGCTAATTTATTCAGGCGAAAATAAAATTGCTGTATTCTTTGACAAAAGTAATTTAAATTTAAAAGGTTGGGAAATAATAGATCAATATAATAATAATATAAATTTTTCTTTGAATATTGTTTCAAAAAATGACATTTATAATAAAGATATTTTTAAAATTCCAAATAATATAAAATAAGCTTTTTAAGCAACAAAATCTATTTCTTCCTCTTTGAATATCTCAAAGCCTTTCGACTTGTAGTTTTTTAATGCGTACTTGTGATCTAAGCTACAGGTATGAACCCACATTCTATTTGGATTTTTTCTAGAAGCACTAGCAATAGCATGGCTTAAAAGTGTTGAGCCTAATTTTAAACCTCTAAACTCCTTCAAAATTCCCATATTTATTAATTCTACCTCGTTAGTCTCAGGATGATACTCTTGCTCATAGAATCCCACTAGTTCTTCCTTTTTTTTAAATATATGTGTTTCTAAATTTTTATTTTTTGAGTATCTTAACCATTCTTTATCAGACCATGCTAATCTGTCTCTCCAGTAATGGTCTACGCCAATTTGTTTGTAAAAAAACTTATTTAACTCAAAATCTTTTTTATCATCTAAAATAATTTTAAAACTCTCAGGGATATTTAATTTAATAGGATGAGAAAAGTCTTTTATCTCTAAAAAATATCTTTTTACCCTTGAAATCATTAATTTACCATTTTACCTATTTTTTCCCCAGCAAATATGTGAAAATGTAAATGAGGTACTTCTTGCCCTCCATCAATTCCAACATTTGTTAAAGCTCGATAACCGTTATCTTCAGCCCCCAACAATTTTGAAACATGTGTTAATGCTTTACTTAACTCAATTATTTCTTTGTCAGATGCTTTATTGTTAAAATCGTTTAAATCAACATACTCACCTTTCGGAATAACTAAAGCATGGATTTTTTTTTGAGGATTTATATCGTGAAATGCTAATACATGATCATTCTCATAAATTTTTTTACAAGGTATTTCACCTTTTAAAATTTTTGCAAAAATATTATTTTTATTATAATTCATTTATTTTGTCTTTTTTTAAGCTCATTCATAACTTCTTCAATTTTTATATTATGAACTTCTAAATAAACTAGTAGATGATATAATACATCAGCAGCTTCGTGTATTTTATTAGTGTCTTTTTCCACAGCTTCAATAAGTTCGCCAATTTCTTCTCTCACTTTAGCAACTGTTAGATTCTTGTCTTTAAGCAATTTTTTGGTATAGGAATCACCATCAGAAGTTGTTTTTCTCTGCCGTATAACTTTAATTAAATCTTCTAAATTTTTAAGCATATTATAACCTTATAGGAACATTTTTTGATTTTAAATATTCTTTTGTTTCTTTAATAGTAAATTTACCATAATGAAAAATTGATGCAGCCAGAACCGCACTTGCTCCTCCAGTTTTTATTGCTTCATATAAATGTTCTAATTTACCTGCTCCACCCGACGCAATTACTGGAATGCTTACCGATCTTGTAATTACATTTAAAAGTTCAAGATCATAGCCAGTTTTAGTTCCATCTTTATCCATTGAGGTAAGAAGAATTTCGCCTGCTCCGTTTGCCTCTGCTTTTTTAGAAAATTCTACAGCATCAATTCCAGTTTTTTCTCTTCCTCCATGTGTAAATATTTCCCATTTATTGTCTGAGACTTTCTTGGCGTCAACAGCTACTACCATGCATTGTGTTCCAAATTTTTTTGAAGCCTCTTTAACAAAAGTAATGTCCTTAACAGCTGCAGTATTGATAGAAACTTTGTCGGCACCGGCTAATAATAATTCTCTTATATTATCTGTTGTTCTTATACCTCCTCCTACAGTTAAGGGAACAAAACATTTTTCAGCAGTTTTGTTTACTACTTCTATAATTGTATTCCTATTTTCGCTGCTAGCAGTTATATCAAGAAAACATATTTCATCAGCTCCATTATTGCTATATATGCTTGCTTGTTCAACGGGATCCCCAGCATCTTTCAGGTCTACGAAATTAATTCCTTTAACAACTCTTCCATTTTTGACATCTAGGCATGGTATAATTCTATTTTTTAGCATTTTTTCTTTTCTTTGCTTTACTTGGTAATAATCCTTTATTTATTGCTCTAGCCCTTTCAGAAAATCCGAGCTTCTCACCATTTCTAATTTTCCTTCTTATCGTAGATAATTTTGCTACCATTTTAAACTTCTAATTCTTTAGCTAAATCTTTAAGATTTATATCACCATCGTAGATAGCTTTTCCAACTATTATTCCTTCTATTTTTTTATTATTTAACGCTTTAGCTTTTTTTATATCTCTGATAGACGACACTCCTCCAGAGATAACCACTGGACAATTTGATATTTCAGCAATTTTAATTGTGTCTTCAAAATTTGGACTTGATTTAGTTCCATCTCTATTAATATCTGTATAAATTAATCTACTCACTCCAAACATGTTTATCTCTTCCAGAAAATCAATAGTTTTAATATTTAATGTTTCTTTCCAACCTGAAACTGAAAGATTTCCATTTTTAGAGTCTAGGCCTAAAGCAATTTTATTTTTAAATTTAGAGCATGCTTCTTTTAAAAACTGTTGATTTTTTATTGCTGCACTACCTAAAATTACTTTTTCTACACCTATATCAACATACTTCTCAATACTTAGAATAGATCTTACACCTCCACCAATTTCAATTTTTAAATCGTACTTATTTACTATTTCTTTAACAATATTTAGATTAACTGTGTCTCCAGTCAAGGCTCCATCTAAATCCACAATATGTAAATTTTTAAAACCATGATCTTTAAATTCACCAGCTTGATCAATTGGTGAGTTTTTATATTCTGTCTTATTTTCAAAGTTTCCTTTTACCAACCTTACACACTTTTTATTTTTAATATCTATTGCAGGTAATATTTTCATTAAAGGTTTAAAAAATTAGCTAAAATTTTTATTCCAGTGCTCTGACTTTTTTCTGGATGAAATTGTGATCCAAAAATATTCTCGAAGGATACGGCCGCTATTACATCTTTACCGTAATTCGTAGTTATAGAAATATTTTTTTTATCTTTTGGAATAAATTCATAGCTATGAATAAAATAGGCATGATTTTTATTGACTATATTTTTAAAAACTTCTGAATTATTTTCAATTTTAAGTTCATTCCATCCCATGTGGGGAATTTTTAGTCTTGATGAGCCTAAATCTAATTTAATAACTTCACCTGGTATCCAATTTAATCCTGGTGTCATCTCTTCTTCATATCCCTTAGTAGCAAATAATTGCATTCCTGCGCAAATTCCGTAAATTGGTTTCTTCTTTGATAATACACTTTCATCTAACTCTTCTTTCAGTCCCTTAATACTATTAATTCCATTTTTACAGGCTTTGAAAGAACCTTGGCCAGGTAAAACAATTTTGTCTGATCTTTTTACGTCATTAACATCCGAACTGACTTTCACTATATAATTTAAATTATTTTCAGAATTCGCTTTTTCAATAGATTTAGCGATTGACCTTAAATTGCCAACTCCATAATCAACAACGGTTAATAACATTTATAATTACAGCTTGCCTTTTGTAGATGGTACTGAATTTTTAATTCTTTTATCAATAGCTAAAGCATCTTTAAGAGATCTAGCTAAACCTTTGTAGCATGACTCTATTTTATGATGACTGTTATCGCCATAAATATTTTCAATATGCAAAGTAATTCCAGCAGACTGTGAAAAAGCCTGAAACCATTCTTTAAAAAGTTCTGTATCCATTTCACCTAATTTTTCAACAGCTAAATCTACTTTCCAAATTAAATATGGTCTGTTAGAAATATCGATTGAAACTCGACTTAATGTTTCATCCATCGGTATCATGGTTGAAGCATATCTTGTAATACCTTTGCGATTTCCTGCTGCTTTTTTAATTGCTTCACCTAAAGCTATCCCTGTGTCCTCGGTAGTGTGGTGTAAATCAATATGTGTATCCCCTTTCGCTTTAACCTCTAAATCTATTAATGAATGTTTTGAAAGTTGTTCGAGCATATGGTCTAAAAATCCAATACCAGTTCTTATCTTATACTTTCCTTTTCCGTCCAAATTTACAACAACTGAAATACTTGTTTCTTTGGTTTTTCTCGTAATTTTTGCTTTTCTATTCATAAACTAATGTCGATTATCTTTGATATATATATAATTGATCATTTTATCAATAAATCAGATCTCGCTATTGAAGATCTAAAATTAATCTCTACATATAATGCTATGAATACAGCTGAAAAATGGCACGGTACAACAATTGTTCTTCTTAGGAAAAACGGAGAAACTGTTGTAGCAGGAGACGGGCAAGTTAGCCTTGGTAATACGGTATTAAAGAGTAAAGCAAAAAAAGTTAGAAAAATAGATTCTAGAGGTGTGATAGCGGGTTTCGCTGGATCTACAGCAGATGCGCTTACTTTATTCGAAAGACTTGAAGCAAAGCTCGAAAAACATGCGGGTAATCTACAAAGAGCTGCGGTAGAATTAGCAAAAGACTGGAGAAGTGACAAATTTTTAAGAAGGCTAGAGGCGCTTATGGCAGTAGCGGATAAAAAACATAGTTTTATAATTTCTGGAACTGGAGATGTTTTGGAGCCAGAGGACGGTATTATAGGTATTGGTTCTGGTGGAAATTATGCGTTAGCTGCAGCAAAAGTGCTTATAGAATCAGATTTAAAAGCAGAGGAAATCGCAAAAAAATCAATAAAAGTTGCGTCTGATATTTGTGTTTTTACAAATAACAACGTGACAATAGAAAAAATTTAATATGACTAAATCAAATAAAGTAGCTAACTTAAACTTAGTAAAAAATTCAAAAAATAATACTTCAAAAGTTAGCGCTCTCTCGCCTAGAGAAATAGTTTCAGAATTGGATAGATATGTGATAGGCCAGAAAGAAGCCAAAAAAGCTGTGGCTGTAGCTTTAAGGAATAGATGGAGAAGACAGGCATTGTCTGATGAAATGCGAGATGAAGTTTTACCAAAAAATATTTTAATGATAGGTCCTACTGGTGTTGGTAAAACTGAAATTTCAAGAAGATTATCAAAACTAGCAGAGGCTCCATTTATCAAAGTTGAAGCAACAAGATTTACAGAAGTTGGGTATGTCGGAAGAGATGTTGAACAAATTGTTAGAGACCTAATTGAAATAGCTATTGCTATGGAGAAAGAGAAAAGAAGAAGAGAGGTAAAGGCTAAAGCAGAATTAAAGGCAGAAGATAAGGTTTTGGATGCATTGGTAGGTAATAAAGCTAGCGTAGCTACGCGAGAAAGCTTCAGAAAAAGATTAAGAAATGGTGATCTTGATACCAACGAAATCGAAATTGAAGTTCAAGATAAAGCCTCGGGCTTACAAAATTTTGAGATACCGGGAATGCCTGGTGGAAACATTGGAATGGTTAATCTAGGAGATATTCTTGGAAAATCTATGAGTAATAAGAAAGGCAAAAAGAAAAAAATGACTGTGAAAGAATCACATGACATTTTGGTAGCACAAGAATCAGATAAAATGATAGAGGAAGATAAAATAATCAAAGAGGCTAAAAAAGCTACTGAAGAAAATGGCATCGTGTTTTTAGATGAAATTGATAAAGTTTCTGCACGAAGTGATAGAGTGGGTGGAGACGTATCAAGAGAGGGCGTACAGAGAGATTTGTTGCCGTTAATAGAAGGGACAACTGTAAGCACCAAACATGGGCCAATAAAGACTGACCACATTCTTTTTATAGCCTCTGGAGCTTTTCAACTTGCTAAACCATCAGATCTTCTGCCAGAATTACAAGGTAGATTACCAATAAGAGTTGAATTAAATGCATTAAATGAAAACGACTTTAAAAGAATATTGAAAGAACCAGATAATAGCTTGATAAAACAATACAAAGAGCTTTTAAAAACAGAGAACGTTAATTTACAATTTTCAGATGATGGTATAGACATGTTGGCAAAAATCTCTGCTGAAGTAAATTCATCAGTTGAAAATATTGGCGCAAGACGTCTTCACACAATAATAGAGAAAGTTTTAGACGATATTAGTTTCAACGCTACAGACAAAGCTGGTGAAACAATAATTATAGATAAAAATTATGTTCAAGATAATTTAGGTAATTTGGTAAAAGATACAGACCTATCAAAATTTATTTTATAATTTTTTAAGCTTAATAAGTATAGCTCCTTCACCGCCATCTTTTATTTCAGCCTCGTTAATAGATACAACAAACCTGTTTATTTCTTTATTAGATCTTATGTGTTCAGGAACTGAAAACTTGAGTTTACCAAAATCTTTTGACGTGTAAACATCACTTTCGTTTGTAGAGTGAATTCCCTTTCCAGTTATGAGCAATATTTCTTTATAATTTTTTTTAACACAAGAAAGTATTATATCCCTTACCTTTATATTTGCATCATCTAACGTAAACCCATGAAGATCAAATTTGAATCGAAGTTGTTTTGAATTGTTTTTAAGATTATTTTTATCTTTATCGTAAATATCTGAAGGGTTTTTAACAAAATCTTCCCAAGTTTTTTTATCTTCTTGAGAAAGATCCTTTTTTTTAATCACTGGTTGATAATTTCAGATAGATACCAATTTGGACTTTTATTTCTTATGTTTTTAGTAAATTTCCAATTATCAGTTACAAATTTTATTTTATCAGGATTTCCTTCGATTATCTTGTTGTTCTTGTCTTTTTTCACAGAAATCACTTCTGCAACAAATTTCACTCGAGCAAATAAATTATCTTTAATTTTCTCATATTTTTCTACAGAAGATTCTTTTACACCAATAAATGTAAACTCGGATTTTATATTTTCTTTGTTTCTTACTTTTATAGCATCAGAAAAATTTGAGAACATATTCGGAGACAATAAAGATTTTAATTTTATTAAATCTCCATTTGCAAAAGATGTTAAAATACTCTCGTAAGCTATCTCAGCACCTCTTAAAAATTCTTTTTTATCTTTACCCTCTAAAACTTCCAGGTTTTGCTCTGCTGGCTTAACTTCTTGTTGAGGCATACTAAATTTTTTTTCAGCAAAATTAGGATAAACTTTGGACTCATGTCCTGTTTTTCTTCCTAGGATGCTTCGTAGTCTTAAAATGATAAAGCCTGCTATCATTCCCAACAAAATAATATCTATATATCCAAAACTATTGCTCATTAATTTGATAAATATACATTAATATTATAATTTTGTATCTGACAAATGAACTCATTTTTATTAATTTTTATAGGTATACCGGCCTTAGAGCTTTTCATAATGATTAAAATTGGAGCACAAATTGGGGCCTTGAATACAATCTCACTTATCTTTTTAACTGCAATTATTGGAATTTACTTTGCAAAACAGCAGGGTTTAAAAACTATTAGATCAGGCATTCTTAATTTATATCAAAACAAGATTCCAATTTACGAAATAGCTTCAGGTGCATCTATAGGTATCGCAGCACTTTTATTAATAATCCCAGGTTTTATAACTGATGTCTTGGGTTTTTTAATTTTAATACCAATTACAAGAAAAATTTTGATTAACTCTTTAATCAATAAAAATAAAAAATTTCAAGAAAATCACAAAAATAAAATTCTCGATGGAGAAATAGTCGAGGATAAAAACAAAGATGAGCTATAAAATTATTGGAAAGTATATTACATCATTGAATTTTTCTATTCCTGATCCGAAAACTTTTTTTCTATTATCTAAAGATATAGCAAACTATAAAATAAATATTGATATAAAAAGTAATCAAATCAAAGACAAGCTAATTGAAGTACAAACATCAATTAATCTAATGCCTACTAAAGATAATTTCGGTAAAATTAATACAACCATTATTTACTCAACAGTGATAGAGCTAGATGATAAGTTAGTAGACAAAAAAGAAATAGAAAAAATAATTTTAGTAAAAGTTCCAACAGCTATATATCCAGATTTAAGAAAAATATTTATCTTTGTATTCGAAAGTTCTGGGTTCAAAGAAATAAAAATAAACGAAAAAGTTGATTTTCAAAAGTTATACGATCTAAAAAAGTTTCAATAAAATTTTTTTTTTATTTCAGACTTTAAAAAAGTTTTATGTTTGTTTCTATCTGCATCAGATATTTCCAATACTTTCTTATTATAAATTTTATTAATACTTGTGGCTTGGTTTGATGAAATATTTTCGGAAGATAAATTAAATTTAGGTTCTTTTACATCAAGTAGATTAATGTAAACCTCTCTTAGTAATTCGCAATCTAATAATGCATTATGTTTAGTACGTTTTGATAAATCAATATTAAATCTCTTGCAAAGTGCATCTAAAGAATTTGATGCGCCAGGAAATTTGTTTCTTGCAATTTCTAAAGAATCAATCACTAATTCATTTTTAATTAAATTTTTTTTTAATAAATTTAATTCCCCATTCAAAAAGCCAAGATCAAAACCTGCATTATGAATTATAATTTTTTTTCCATTAATAAAATTTAAAAATTCATCGGCTATTAATTCAAATTTTTGCTTGTTGCTTAAAAACTCCTGAGAAAAACCATGCACTTTAAATGCCTCCTCAGGCACAGTTCTATTTGGATTAATTAATTTATGAAAAATTTTATTAGTAGGAATTAGATCTTTTGTTTCTATACAAGCAATCTCTACGATTTTGTGTCCGTCTGAAAACGACAACCCAGTTGTTTCTGTATCTAAAAAAATTTCGTTCATATTCTTCTAATTATATTTAAAACATTTTTTTTTAAAAATAATAAAGATGTATTATTAACAACTGTGTAATCACAATATTTTGCTTTTTTACTATCTTTTAACTGAAAAGAATTAAGCAATTCAAAAAATCTAGCTTCGCCGCCTTTAGATACATATCTTTTGAGCCTTAAGCTTTTTTTTGATTTAATTAAAATTAAAACATCAAAATACTTAATAAGCTTGTTCTCGATTAATAAAGGCACTTCACAAAATAAATATTTTTTGTGTTTATTTTTTTTAAAAAAATCAATCATTTTTTTCCTCACAAATGGATGAATTATTTTTCCTAATTTTTTTAAGTTTGTTTTATTTTTGAGAATATTTTTTTTGAGCTTTTCTTTAAAATTTGCTGAGGTTGTGAATTTGAATTTTTTAGAAATTTTTTTTTTTATAAACTTATTTGTATATAATTTCTTTACCGTATTATCTGCGCTGAAAACAGGCCATTTTTTTTTACTCATTATTTTGCTAACTGATGTTTTTCCTGATGCGATCGAGCCAGTTATACCTACTTTTATCATTTTAAATTTGATGTTAATAAATCAATTAATTCATCATCGATTTCGGGGTTAATTTTGTTCCACATATAGAAAGACTTTTGTCCTTGATAAACAAACATATCTAGCCCATTAAAAGTCTTTATTTTTAGTTTTTTTAGATGACTTAAGGTCTTTGTTTCTATTGGGTTATATATTGTGTCAATAAATATTGCGTCTTTCTTAACCTTCTCAAATTTAAATTTAAAATCTTTTCCATTTTTTAATCCAAGACTTGTTGCATTTATTATAATATCAAAGTCAGAAATATGTTGAATTAAATTTTCCCATTTTAGTACGTTGACAAAATTAAATTTTTTTTTAAGGAATATGGATTTATCATAAGTGCGATTAATGATAAAAATATCCTTAATCCTTGATTTTCTGAGAGAAAAAACAATTGATGGAGATACTCCTCCCGCTCCTATAACTAAAGCACGTTTTTTTTCTGAGTTCGTAATTTCCTTAAGATATGCTGCTTGCACTCCAAAGACATCCGTGTTTTCTCCAACGACAGTTTTAGTTTCATCTAAATAAATGGTATTAACAGAATTTGTAATTTTTGCGTCATTAATTAGTCGATCTAAGTAAGGTATTATTTTTTGTTTGTACGGAAGTGTTACGTTAATACCACTAAGTTCTTTGTTTCTTACTTTGCTAATTACATCATTCAAACCTTTTTCATCAACGTTTAACAAATTATAATTTGCATCAATTTTATATTTTTTAAACCAATAATTATGCAAAATAGGCGATAGAGAATGCTCGATTGGATTACCTATAATTGCAAAATTTTTAGTCATTTCTATTTTTATTAATATAATTTATAATTTGTTTAATTGGCAAACCCATTATAGAGTCTCTGTCTCCTTTGATATACTCAAATAAATCCAAACCTTTAGCCTCGATTTGATAAACACCATAAGATAATAAAGTCTCGGTTTTAATCCTATCTAAATATTTTATTAATTCTTCATCTTTAAATTTTTTCATTTTAAGTTCTGATTGATCTGAGTAATTCCAGATCATTGAACCATTTTTAGAAAAACAAACGGAGCTAATTAAGTAATGTTTTGAATTGTTTAGTTTTTTTAAAATATTTAATGCTTCATCTCTACTTTTTGGTTTGTTGATTATCTCATCGTTGAGTGAGACTACACTGTCCGCACCTAAGACCATTCTGTTTGGGTGCCTAGAACTTACCTTTACTGATTTTAATTCAGCTAAATTTTTTGAGATTGATAAAGGGCTAGCTTTTTCTGCTAACAATGACTCCTTAATTTGATCTTCGTCTACATTTGAGACAATCACATCTGCATTAATTTTGTATTTGTCTAAAATTTTTTTTCTTACGCCACTTTTTGAAGCTAAAATAATTTTCATCTATTTTTATTTATCTCAAATATTTTTAAAATTGATGCCGCAGTTTCTTCCACAGACTTTCTTGTAACATCTATTGTAGGCCAATTATATTTTTTAAACAATTTTTTAGATTTATTTACCTCTTCTGTTATCGAGTCGATATTCGTATACTCCTTAATATTATTGTCTTTCATTATAGCTACTCTATTCCTTCTAATATCTGCTAATCTTGTTGGGTCAGCAACAAGGCCGACTGTGCAAACTTTGTTATTACTAGACTTTAATTCATCTGGTATTTTATGATCTAAAACTAATGGGATGTTAATCGTTTTAAAGCCCCTATTAGCCAGATAAATGGACGTCGGAGTTTTACTAGTTCTGCTAACACCTAAAAGTACTATGTCTGCTGAAGCAACATCGTCAAGTTTTTTGCCGTCATCATGGCTCATCGTAAACTGAATAGCTTCTATTCTTTTGTAGTATTCATCATCTAATACATGTTGAGCGCTTGGTTTGTGGATTGCTTTTTGATTTAAAAGCTTAGAAAAACTAAGTATTAAATTACCTAGAATTCCAAAACAAGGAACTCCATTCTTTTGACTAGAATTAGAAATGTACTTCGCTAACTTAGTTTCAACAATTGTATATAAAATTATTGCATTTTGTAATTTTGTGCACTCTTTGATAATTTTATCAATCTGCTGTTCAGTTCTAACAAATGCAAATTCTTTTTTTTCGTAATCAAAATTTGCAAATTGAGATTTTAAAGATAAAAATATTCTATCTAGGGTTTCACCAGTAGAGTCAGACACAAGATATACATTGTATTTTTCGTTCATATCCCTGTTAATAAAAATTTAATAACTGATAGTTTTATACTTTTTTATAAAAAATTTGAAAAAAGTTAACATTAATTAACATTATTTAAACATTTTGTTCGTTGTTAGTAAAATTGTCTTACAGGTGTTTATAAGATGAATAGGCCTTAAAAATCAAACAATTTCGTTAAAAGATTTTAATTAGAATATGTATAAAAAATGTATAAAAGGTTATATTAGCATTTAACATCACCTACTATCTATACTAATTTTATATAAAATAAATTATTATGAGTAATCTTAAAAAAATATTACTGGAAAAAGTTTCTTGTAAATCGGTTTGGTTTATGAGACAAGCAGGTCGATATCTCCCTGAATTTAGAAAAATTAGATCAAATAATACAAATTTTGTTGAATTGTGCTTGAATAGTGAATTAAGCTCCTTAATAACACTACAACCTATTGATAGATTCGACCTAGACTCCGCAATAATTTTTTCTGATATTTTAATAGTCCCATATGCTTTAGGTCAAAAGGTTAACTTCATAAAAAATTATGGACCAGAATTAAGCCCCTTTGATTTGGAAGCTTTTCTTGATGTTAAAGAAAGAAATTTTGTAAAATCTTTAGATCCAGTGTACAAAGCCATCGAAATTACCAGAAGAAAGCTAAGCAAAAAGAAATCATTAATTTGTTTTATAGGAGCACCATGGACTTTATTGATTTATATGCTGGACCATAAAAGAAAAGACGTAAATACAATTCTTAATTATCCGGATATACATATAATAATAAAAAAATTAATTAAATTTTTAAACATACATATTGAAAATCAAATAAGTGCAGGAGCAGATGTTGTCCAGGTTTTTGACTCTTGGGCGGGCCTATTGCCAGAAAAAGAATTAGAATCATTTTGTATAAAACCTAATTTAAATATAGTTGAATTTTGTAAACAAAAAAAAATTCCAAATATTTGTTTCCCAAAAGGAATAGGAAAAAATTATGAAAAATTTAATAATATTGTTAAACCAGATGGCTTAAGCATAGATTATGAGATCGATCCAGAGTGGGCAAAATCAAAACTTTTAGATACTGTCATTCAAGGGGGAATGAAACCAAGCTCATTACTCAAAGAAGATAACGAGATGTTCGAAACAGCGGCTAAATATCTAAAAGCATTTAATAAAAATCCTTATATTTTTAATTTAGGACACGGTTTACTACCTGAGACGGATCCTGATAAGGTTAAAAAATTAATAAAATTTTATAGGAATTTTAATGGATAAAAATCATCCTGATGTAAGATTTGGCAAGACTGGTATATTGTTGATAAATTTAGGCACTCCTGACTCTACTAATTGGTGGGATATCAGAAAGTATTTAAAAGAATTTTTATCTGACAGAAGAGTTATTGAGGTAAATCCAATTATTTGGCAAATTATATTAAACTTATTTATTTTAACTTTTAGACCAAGCCGGACTGCCCATGCATATAAAAAAATTTGGAGAAAAGATACGAATGAGTCGCCCTTGTTATTTTTTACAAGAAATCAAGCTACCAAGCTGAACAGTAAAATTGGAAATGAAAAAGTAATCGTTGACTTTGCAATGAGGTATGGAAATCCAAGCATTAAATCACGTCTTGATAAACTCAAAGAAGAAGGTTGTGAGCATATTGTTATTATGCCTTTATACCCTCAATACGCAGCGGCAACCACTGCAACAGTTTGTGACGAAGTATATCGCTCTTTGATGAGCATGAGGTGGCAACCAAGTCTACAAGTTATCCCTCACTATGAAAGTGAACCAAAGTACATAGATGCTTTAGTAGAAAGTATAGAAAAAAAAATTAAAGAAATAAATTGGAAACCTGATTTGATCATTTCTTCCTATCACGGAATACCAAAATCATATTTTGATAAAGGCGATCCTTATCAATGTTATTGTCAAAAAACCACAAGACTAATGAGTGAAAAATTTAACAAAGTTTCAATTAAAACTACTTTTCAATCAAGATTTGGACCACAAGAATGGTTAAAGCCTTACACGGATAAGACGTTAGAAAGCTTGCCAAAAGAAGGGATAAAAAATTTATTGATAATTTGCCCGGGCTTTGCCTCTGACTGCGTAGAGACTTTAGAGGAAATAAATATAGCTGGTAGAGAAACTTTTATAAATAGTGGAGGAAAAAATTTTGATCTTATACCGTGTCTTAATGATAGTTCAAAACATATAGATTTATTTGAATATTTAGTAAAAAGATATGTTTTTTAAAAAGATATGAATGCTTTAATAATTTATTCAACTACAGATGGCCAAACTAAAAAGATTTGTGAAACGATTAAGGATAATTCCATAAATAAGAATAATTATGAAATTCTCTCTTTAAAGGAAGCATTTAATAAAGAAATTGAAAAATATGATCAAATAATAATTGGCGCAAGTATTAGATATGGCAAACATAGTCCCGAAGTTTATAAGTTTATTGACAACAATAAAAATATTTTAGATAAAAAAAAGAGTGCATTTTTTTCAGTCAATGTTGTTGCTCGAAAACCGGAGAAAAACACTCCTGGCACGAACCCTTATATAAGAAAATTTTTAAAAAAAACAAAATGGCAACCAAAAAAACTTGGAGTATTTGGTGGTAAAATAGATTATCCAAAATTAAACTTTATAAATAAAAATGTTATTAGATTTATAATGTTCATTACCAACGGACCTACAAACATCAATAATATTTACGAATTCACTGATTGGGGCAGTGTAAAAAAATTTACCAAAGAATTCGATGAAATGTAAATCATTAAGTTCAAGTAAAAATGAGAGAATTTCTTTACTTTTTTAAAAATCTATTAATAATCCTTTAATTAAATGCACAAATAGCTAAATTTGGACCTTTTTTCGTAAATTTAAATAAATCTCAGACTTGAATTTTTTCAAAAAAAACTTATATTTTAGATACTTTCCTAATATCAAAACAATCACATGAATTTACAAGAATTAAAGCAAAAAAACCCTGCAGAGCTTATTAATGAGGCTGAAAAACTAGGAATTGAAAATCCAAGCACATTAAGAAAGCAAGAAATATTATTCGCGATTTTAAAAAAATTGGCCGAAAAAAACGAACAAATTACTGCGACTGGAGTATTAGAGGTACTTCAAGACGGATTTGGATTTTTAAGAGCTATAGAGTCAAATTATTTACCAGGTCCTGATGATATCTACGTGAGTCCAAGTCAAATAAGAAGATTTGGTTTAAGAACTGGAGACTCAGTCGAAGGAGAAATTCGAGGACCAAAGGATGCAGAAAGATATTTTGCATTATTAAAAGTAAACAAAATAAATTTTGATGACTCAGAAAAAGGAAAAAATAAAATTGCTTTTGATAACTTAACGCCTTTGTATCCAAATGAAAGAATAAAATTAGAAGTCGAGGCCACAAAGGTTGAAAAAAAACCAGACAACACCGCAAGGCTAATTGATCTTGTCAGCCCTATTGGTAAAGGCCAACGTTCTTTAATTGTTTCGCCCCCAAGAGCAGGAAAAACAATAATTCTACAAAATATAGCTCAATCAATAACAGCAAATCATCCCGAGTGTTATTTGATGGTATTGTTAATTGATGAAAGACCCGAAGAAGTAACTGATATGCAGAGGTCTGTCAAAGGAGAGGTTGTAGCCTCAACCTTTGATGAGCCAGCATCTAGACACGTGGCTGTCGCGGAGATGGTAATTGAAAAAGCCAAAAGATTAGTCGAACATAAAAAAGATGTTGTTATCCTATTAGACTCAATTACTAGACTTGGAAGAGCTTATAATGCTGTTATTCCAAGTTCAGGAAAAGTTTTAACAGGAGGCGTAGACGCTAACGCTTTACAAAGACCAAAAAGATTTTTCGGGGCTGCTAGGAATGTAGAAGAAGGTGGATCACTAACAATAATCTCAACAGCATTAATCGACACAGGAAGTAGGATGGATGAAGTAATTTTTGAAGAATTTAAAGGTACTGGTAATTCTGAATTAATATTAGATAGAAAAGTAGCAGACAAAAGAATTTACCCAGCTTTAGATATAACTAGATCAGGAACTAGAAGAGAAGAATTACTTTTTGAAAAAGATGACCTTTCTAAGATGAATGTTCTTAGAAGAATAATTAGTCCAATGGGGACAATGGATGGTATTGAATTTTTAATATCTAAATTAAAAAATACAAAAAATAATTCAGATTTTTTTGAGTCAATGAATAAATCCGCAGGGTAGGTGAAATATATTACTGTATAGTTGAGTTTTTTAAATTACCCTCGTGCAAATAAAAATCAATTATACTTTCCAAAGTTTTTACTTTATCCGAAAGAGATGTGGATTCTAATAACTTTTGTTTTTCCTCATTCGTCACAGGAGCTATCATAGAAAGAGTATCAATCTTTTGTACTATTTCAAGTTTTTCGAATTCTTTCCAGTTTAACAAAAGTCCTGATTTTTTAAAAAATATTTTTACCTTATCCATTAAAGAAAATATTTTTACTTCTTCAATGATGGGTTTTAAATCTAAGCTAAATTTTTCATATTTTACTTTAAATTCTCGATATAGTTTAGTATTTTCCACCTCTTGCAAAATTTCAAATCTTGTAATTCCAGTTAAGTTAATCAATAATCTCCCATCACTATTTTTTTGGTAATCACTAATCTTTCCTAAACATCCAACATTATAAACTTCTTCTCCCATCTTTTTTGCTTGTATCATACCCATTAGTTTATTTTTTTTAATAGCATCATTTACTAAGCTTAAATATCTTTCTTCAAATATGTTTAGCGGTAAGTTTGTTTTAGGAAAATATATGACACCGCTTAAAGGAAAGACTGGTATTAGATCAGGATATAAATTCATAATAAATTAGTATATTAGAATTTTTTATTAATCTATAGCGACATTTTATTAAGGTTGACCATGTTGAAATTTTTGAGATATACTTAATTATTGCGGGCATAGCTCAGTGGTAGAGCGTCTCGTTGCCAACGAGAAGGTCGAGGGTTCAAGTCCCTTTGCCCGCTCCATTTTCAAATAAAAAAGGAGATCCATGAGTGAATTATCCAAAAAAAAGTGTGTACCATGTGAAGGAGGAATACCATCTTTTGATATCAATGAAATACATAAATATTTAAAAAAAGTAGACGGCTGGGATGTTCTGAAAGACAAAAATAACAATTATTTTATAGAGAAAAACTTTAAGTTTAAAAATTTTGTTGAAAGTGAAAAGTTTGTTTTAAAAATAGGAAAATTAGCAGAATCAGAAGGCCATCATCCAGATATAAACTTTGGATGGGGATATGCAAAAATTAAAATTTCAACTCATGCCATCAAAGGTTTAGCAGAAAGTGATTTTATCTTAGCCGCTAAGATTGATGAAATTTAATTAATGATTAAAATGACGAAAACCAGTAAAAATCATTTTTATTTTTGCTTTATTTGCTAGTTTAATTATCTCTTTATCTCTTATTGATCCACCCGGTTGAACAATGGTTTTTACACCAGCGTTTATTAGAGTTTGTACTCCATCAGGAAAAGGAAAAAAAGCATCTGAAGCTGCTATTGAATTCATTAACTTACTAGGTTGAAATTTTTTAGCTTTAGAAACGGCTATTTTACAACTATCCAGCCTATTTTGTTGCCCTGCCCCAATGCCAATAGTTGAAAAATTATTTGTTATTACTATAGCATTAGATTTTACATATTTACAGACTTTGAAAGCAAAATCTATTTCTTTAATTTCTCTAGTATTTGGCTTAATTTTTGAAACAAATTTTAATTTTTTTTTATTAAAAACAATATTGTTTTCATTTTGCAAAAGGAAGGATTTACCAAAGAATTTAATCGAAGCTTTATTATAGTTTTTTATTTCGGAAATATCAATTATTCTCATTTTTGTTTTTTTCTTTAAAATTTTTAAAGCATTCTTATCAAACCCTTTTGCTAGAATGACTTCATAAAAAGTTTTATTAATTTCATTTGCAATTTGACTTGTAATTTTGAAATTACAAACCACTATCCCGCCGAAGGCACTAATAGGATCACTTAACTTGGATTTTTTGAATGAATTCAATGGATATTTATCTGACGACACACCACACGGATTTGCGTGTTTAATGATAACTGTTGTTGGTAATTTATTACTAGAAAAAAGAATATCTAATCCTGCATAAATATCGTTATAATTATTATAACTGAGCTCCTTACCGCTTATTTTTTTTAAGTCCAAGCTATCGCTAGTAAGATTGTTTAAATATATTGAACTTTTCTGGTGAGGATTTTCACCGTACCTTAATTCACTCAATTTTTCCCCAAAAACAGTCTTTAATTTAGGAAAATTAATTTTAAGATTTTGATTAAACCACTCAGATACTACAGAGTCATAAAAAGCTGTAAGCCCAAAAGCTTTAGAAGCCATTTTTTTTCTAAACATTAAACTAGTCTTACCTTTGTTTTTTTTTAATTCATTTTCCAGATTTGAATAGTCATTTTTATCAACAATAACAGTTACATCATTGAAATTTTTTGCTGCGGCCCTCACCAAACTAGGTCCACCAATATCTATATATTCAACTATTTTTTTTTCACTCTTAGATTTTTTTAAAGTTTCTTTAAATGGATAAAAATTTACAATTATTAAATCTATTTGTTCATATCCTTTTTTTTTCATTTGAGATATGTGGCTATTTTTTTTTTCTATTAAATAAAATTCCAGCATGAATTTTTGGATGTAAAGTTTTCACTCTTCCATCAAGCATTTCATCGAAATTTGTAAAATCAGAAATTTCAGTGCATTTAAACCCTTTATTTTTTATATATTTATATGTACCCCCAGAACTTATGATGGAGACTTTCTTTTTTGCTAAAATACTTAGTATTGCGTCTAAATTAGTTTTATCAGAAACTGATATTAGGGCTCTTTTTATCATTCGACTCATTTAAATATTTTTTTTAATTTCCCAATGAATAGTTTTGCTTTTATTAACTAAATTACCAAATATTGTTACACAAGTATTATCTAATATTTTATTTCCACCAAAAAATACACCTTTTTCTAAAATTATCGACTCGCTATTCGTCACAAAAATTAAGGATTTATTTTTAGACAATTGAAATAATACGCTATTCCCACCCATTGTTCTTACAGCTGTTAAATCAGGAGACAAGTGAAATCTGATATAAAAATTTACTGGTTTCCCATCTTGTTTTTTAATTAGAGTATCATTTCCAGAAAGTTGGCCACTAGATTTGTTGATTGAAATTTCTCTTCTATGAATACAGCCAAGTTTCTTTTCATATCCGTTATGAGAAGCTACAGATTTGAGATAATCACCCTCATCAATATATTTTAATTCATTAATTTTAAAAGAATCTTTAATCGAATTACCGAAAATTTTATTGATCATTTTATTTTTCTCAAACTTTGTAACGGATATATCATCTAATGTAATTGTTGATTGCGCAGAAGTTAGTCTACTTAATAATTCTGCTTTTGATGAAATATTCGATCCAAATCCACAATTTGTTATGATTTTTTTCCCCTCAAGATAATATTCAAAAGATAATGGCCCAGATTGATATTTTGAAGAAAATTGTTTGGATGGTGGTTGCCCAACATCAAAAAAAACTAAATTGTTTTTTTGTTTAAGAATTTGAATACCGCCACTAAGATTTTTATCTGATTTGTTTTTATAATCTAATTTTTTTTCAAATTTAGTTAATTCTTCTAAATTTTCTTCTATACCTCCATTAAATAATGGAATAGAGCGGTTCGGTGTTAATATATTGTTTAAACATTTGATATTATTTTTAATAATTATCTCTAAAAATTCTGGTAAATATTGCTGAGCATCTTTGATGCACTCTTTACATATAATAAGATGTTTTAAGACAAAAACTAAATCGCTAGGATTTCTCGAGAGGGGGAAACCCTCGACATCAAAAAAATTTTTAACTAATTTTTCTAGTTCTTTTACAGCTATTTTAAAATTGTTATCATATTCCTTAAAAACTAAACCAGATAAAAGTAATGCAGTTAGTATTTCAATTTTTTTTAAATTATCTTTCTCAAATTTAATATTTTTTTTTAAATGAGTAGTTTGTGAAATAATACTGTTAAAGAAACCTCTTTTAAATTCAAATAGCCCATTGGTTAAAATAATTTCTGAATTTAAAATCCAGCTTATTATTCTTTTACTTAGCACCGAACTTTCCCAGAGGTTTTTTTTGTAATTAGAATTTCTCAAAATCCATAAATTGATTATTTTTTGTATTGATTTACCATCATTTTTTCTGTCTATTAAATTAAGCCAAACGAAACTATGTAGATTTTTCTCTTCTTGAATATTCTTATTTTTCCCCCAAAAGATATTTGGATTAAAATCTTTAATTTTAAATAAATGATTTTTAAAATTAGTTATTAAAGAAAGTAAAATAGGATTAGGATAAAAATAAAACTGTTGGGGTGTTTTGGATATTAGAGACTTATTATATAAGTTAGTAGTAAAATATATTTTTTTAAAAAATTTTATTAGACTTATTAAAATCGCAAAAAAGTAAAAATAGATACTTCTTAAATTAAACATTAACTAACTGGTTCTGAGTATTCCTATGTTTTTTTTAAGATCACCTTTGTTTTCTTTGAAAATAGTAGATCCAGATACTAGAACATTTGCGCCAGCCATTTTAGCTTCATTGCAATTTTCAAAGTTGATACCACCATCTATTTCTATATCTATTTTTAATTTTTTTTGAGTAACTAACTCTCTTAATTTTTTTGTTTTGGTCAAAACTTCAGGCATAAATTTTTGACCAGCAAATCCTGGTTCTACGCTCATTATTAAAACTAAATCAATTTGTTCTAAATATTTTTCTATAATTTCTAGCTTAGACTTTGGTTTTAAAGACACTCCAATTTTCTTTCCCTCATTCTTTATTAAATTTATAGTGTTGTTTACATCAGGTGTAGCTTCAGGGTGAAATGTTATGATATCTGCGCCAGCATTAGCAAAATCTTTTATATATTTATCTACGGGAGATATCATTAAGTGCACATCAAAAATTTTTTTTGTAATTGGTCGTAAGTTTTTAATTACTTCAGGCCCAATAGTTAAATTAGGTACAAAATGTCCATCCATCACATCTATATGAATATAATCAGCTCCTGCTTTTTCTAGAGCTATAATTTCATCTCCAAGTTTACTGAAATTAGCAGATAAAATTGAAGGTGAAATTTTAATTGGATTAGTCATGTTACTCTTATATTTTAAACAACAAATTTGTCAAAAAAATAAACTGTTAATTAAAAAGTTGATAAAGTTGTCTAGAAAAATCACTTTCTAATGGAAAAGCTAGCATACCCCACACGTCATAACCTAATATGTAAGGCATAGCATAAAATCTAAATAAATAAAAAAACCATGCTACATAAAGCGCTATGAATCCACCAAATAAAAAACTCGGAGTAATCGGTTTAAATAATTTTATTATTGGATTTGTATACTTTACAAAAACTCTCATAAAGAAAAAAGTAGAGTCTTCTCTTTGAAAAATATTCATAAAAGCACGGCCAATTAAGGTCCACATAATCATACCTAAAATATAATCCAGAACTATTGCCCATGTCGGTACCATAAATTGATATTACCATTATCCAGGCAAAAAAAAAGGGGCGAAAAAATCGCCCCTTTAATTTTTTAAAATTAATCTACTAGTGTTGCTTACCTAAGATAGCTTTACCTGTAGGTATTCTAGTGTCGTCTACCATTTTTTGCGTAGCTGCATCTGGTTCTTTAGTCATTAAACTAACTACTACCATCA
>MDTG01122648.1_pt1 | contig 23859 bp, 24 predicted proteins | sample 811421 | NCBI WGS metagenome assembly MDTG01 (sample SAMN05326645, study PRJNA326480) | marine metagenome | isolation source: seawater | place: Pacific Ocean: South East | collected 2011
AATATTAAAGATTTTAATTGTCATCAATTTTTTATTAAAAATCCTTCTTTGTCAGGAAGAGGAAGAGTTGGAGTTCAGGATGTACAAAAGTTAGTTTTAGAATGATTAATTATGTTTTAGGTTTCAAATGAAGTATCCAAAACTATCTAAATTTAAAAGGAACAATATAGGAAGAATTGGAGTAATTGATATTGGCTCTAATTCTGTGAGACTTGTTGTTTTTGACGGAGCTTCAAGATCTCCATCATATTTTTTTAATGAAAAAATAATGTGTGGTTTAGGAGTGGGTCTTAGTAAAAAATTATACCTTAATCCTACAGGAAAAAAAAGAGCATTAAAAGCTATAAAACGATTTATGAATATTACAAAAAAAATGGAAATTTCTAAAATTATTGGTATAGCTACAGCCGCAATCAGAAAAGCAAAAGATGGAAACGACTTCTTACAAAAAATTAAAGATGATACATTTTTAGACGTTTTTATTGCTTCAGGTGAAGAGGAAGCAAGATTATCTGCTAATGGGGTTTTATTAGGTCGACCAAAGACAACTGGATTAGTTTGTGACATTGGCGGTGGTTCTTTGGAATTTGCAGATCTAAAAAATGGGAAAGTTCTTAAATGTTCAACTTGTGATATTGGACCACTTTTTTTATCTAGCCTTAATAAAAATGATACTGATTTAGAAAAATATATTAACAAGTCTCTATTAAATATTTACAAAAAATATAAATGGAATAACGAACAACTTTTTCTTGTTGGAGGTTCATGTAGAGCTTTTGCAAAGATTGACATGATGCTTTCAGACTATCCATTAAAAGTAATTAACGAATATAAAATAAGTTCTGCTGATTTAATAAGAACAGGGATGTGGATAATTAAAAATTCAATTTTCTATTTGGAGAAAAAAACAGATATTTCAAAAGACAGACTGTCTCTCTTACCATTAACTAGTATAGTATTAATTAATTTGGTAAATATTTTTAAAATTAAAACAATTTCATTTTCAAGTTATGGACTACGAGAAGGCATACTTTTTGACCAAATGCCAGAAAAGATTAAAAAATTGAATCCATTGATTGAGGCCTGTAGATATCAGGAAAAAAATGAAGCAAGAACACCCGGTTTTGGAGAAGCTCTAAACAGCTGGATAAAACCTATTTTGAGTAAAAAGGATTGTTATGATAAAAATTTAGTTTTATCAGCCTGTTTACTTCATGATACTATTTGGAGAACTCATCCTGAATTTAGAGCTGATATCTGTTATGAAATCGTAACTAGAGCCAATTTTTCTTCAATTGACCATAAAGAAAGAGCTTTTCTAGTCATAGCTTTGATTACTAGATATAAAAATAGTCTCGAACAAGAAAAATTTTCAGATATAGTAAAGATAATGGATAAAGAAATTTACAATTTTGCAATAATTGTTGGACAATTAATGAGACTTGGTTCTACCTTTTCAGGTGGAATAGTAGAAAATCTCAATAGATCAAAGCTTTATTTTAGAAATAATCAACTATTTTTTCTTATAAAGAAGAACGGTCATTATCTCATGGGTGAGGCTGTTGAAAAAAGATTATCTTTTCTTGGAAAGACTTTGAAACTTGAAACTGAGATAAAGATAAAATATGAAAAATAATTTTTAAATTAACAGATAATCATATATAAAAGAAATATTGTTTTTATAGTGTAAATAAAATTATAATTAATTAAAATACATTCATTGGAATTTGAAATGAGATTATCAAAATATTTTTTACCAATTCTAAAAGAACATCCATCTGAAGCAAAAATTAAAAGTCATCAACTTATGTTGAGGGCAGGGATGATTAAACAGTCTTCTGCTGGTATATACTCATGGCTACCCTTAGGTTTAAAAGTTTTAAAAAAAATTGAGAATATTGTTAATGAAGAGCAAATAAAAGCAGGTCATATCCCGATATTAATGCCAACAATACAATCAGCGGATTTGTGGAAAGAAAGTAATAGATATAATGATTATGGTAAAGAGATGTTACGAATTAAAGATCGTCATGAAAGGGATTTATTATATGGTCCAACAAATGAAGAGCTTGTTACGGATATCTTCAGGTCTTTTGTAAATTCTTATAAAGAGCTTCCTTTAACTTTATATCAAATTCAATGGAAATTTAGAGACGAAATAAGACCTAGATTTGGCATTATGAGAGGTAGAGAGTTTTTCATGAAAGATGGATATTCTTTTGACATTGATAAAAAATCTGCACTTCATTCATATAAAAGGCATTTCGTTAGTTATTTGAAAACATTTGAAAGAATGGGTCTAAAAGCTATTCCAATGAAAGCTGACACAGGTCCAATAGGAGGAGATTTTAGTCATGAGTTTCTTGTTTTGGCTCAGACTGGTGAAAGCAAAGTGTTTTATAATAAAAAAGTTTTGGATATCAATTTAAAAAATAAAAAAATAAATTATGATAGTTTCGAAGAAATTGAAAAAATATTTTCTATATTTACTGAATTATATGCTTCAACCGAAGAAACACATGATAAAAAATTATTTAGTGAAATAGATGAAAGCGAAAGAAAAAGTGCGAGAGGAATAGAAGTAGGTCAAATTTTTTATTTTGGAACAAAGTATTCTGAGTCAATGAATGCTCAAATTGTTCTTAAAGATGGGAAAAAAACTCCAGTTGAAATGGGAAGTCACGGAATTGGTGTTTCAAGATTAGTAGGAGCAATTATTGAAGCCAACCATGATGAAAATGGAATAATTTGGCCTGATGAAGTTGCCCCTTTTGATATAGCTTTGGTAAATTTAAAAACTGACGATGAAGAAGTTAACAATACTTGTGAATATTTATATGAAAAACTAATATCATGTGGTTGTGATGTTATTTATGATGATAGAAATGAAAGGGCTGGTGTAAAATTTGCATCAATGGATTTAATTGGAATTCCATTCAGGATTACAGTAGGTCCTCGAAATCTTAAAGAAGGAAAAGTTGAATTGTTCTCAAGAAAATCAAAAAAAGCTGAAATTCTAACCGTTAGTGAATCTTTGTTATTTTTTGAGGATAAAAAATCAAAAAGTAAGTTAAATGAAAACTAACTTTTTTTCATGGTATGAATGGTTAATTGCTTGGAGGTACCTTTTAGCGAAGAGAAAAGAAGGCGGAATTTCTGTAATAGCATGGTATAGCTTAATAGGGGTTACCCTCGCAGTAGGAACATTGATTGTAATTCAGTCTGTAATGATTGGATTTAGAGAGGAGTTTACAAATAGAATTATTGGAGCTAATCCACATATATCTATTTATATGAGTAACTCAAGCTTATCGACCAAAATTAAAATAAGAAAAAATAATTATAAAAAAGTAATATCTGAATTAAACAATTTGGACTCTATTATTAGTGCTGCTCCTGTTCTTAAGGCTCCAGTTATGGCTACTTCATCAAAAAAGAGTGTTGGGTTACAACTTACTGGTATGAAATTAGAAGATTTAAAAAAAATTCCTTTGATAATAAATGAAGAAAATTCAATTGGAAATGTAGAAGATTATAATGATGGTGTTGCAATTGGAGTTGGAGTAGCTAAAGCTTTAAATTTGACGATAAATGATAATATTAGATTAATTTCTCCTAATGGATCAAAAACTATTTTTGGAACTACACCATTAGTTGGTGATTTTAAAATTAAATATATTTTTAATGTTGGTAGGTTTGATATAGATAGCACAAGGATTTATATGCCATTAAAAAAAATGCAAAACTTTTTTGATATTTATGATCAAATTGATCAAATTGACTTAATGTTAAATAATCCTTTAGAGGTAGATAATTATCTTTATCCATTAAGGAAAAGTTTAAGTCGAGTAAGTGGAGATTATTTTTATTGGACATGGAAAGATTCTTCAGGAGCTTTCATAAATGCCTTAAATGTTGAAAGAAGGGTAATGCTGATAATTTTTTCATTAGTTGTTTTAATAGCTGCATTGAATATAATATCAGGATTAGTCATGTTAGTAAAAAATAAAACTAAAGATATTGCCATACTTAGGACTATTGGGTTTTCAGAGGGCATGATTATGAGAGTTTTTTTTCTTTGCGGATCTTTGATTGGAATTATAGGAACATTTTTAGGAGTAATTTGGGGATGCTTATTTTCTTTTTATATAGGAGATATTCAACTTTTTATTGAAAATTTATCAGGAGGAACCATTTGGAATCCTGAAATAAGGTTTTTGGCTCAAGTTCCATCTAAACTTCGTTTGATAGATATTGCCACAGCAATATCTATTTCTTTATTTATATCTTTTTTTATTACTATTATCCCCGCTAGAAATGCAGCAAAAACACATCCAGTTGAAGCAATAAGAAATGAGTGACAATTTGTTAAAATTAAGCGGCATAACAAAAAGGTTCAGATCTAGAAACCCTCAAGAAGAATTTATAGAAGTATTTTCTGATATTAACCTTGAATTGAAAAAAGGGGAAATCGTAGGTTTAGTATCTCCTTCTGGTGGAGGGAAATCAACACTTTTACAAATCGCCGGATTGTTGGATAGACCAACAGAAGGTTTTGTAAGCATAAAGAAACAAAAAATTACAAATTATGATTCAAAACAAATAACCCATTTTAGAAAAAAAGAAATTGGTTTTATTTACCAATTTCACCATTTGTTACCAGAATTCTCAGCATTAGAAAACATTTCAATTCCTCAATGGTGCTGTGGAAAAAGTAAAAGGGAATCTGAAATATTTTCAATTAGTTTATTAGAAAGCGTAGGCTTGTTCGAAAGGAAAGATCATAGACCATCTGAGCTTTCCGGAGGTGAGCAACAACGAATTGCTCTATGTAGAGCTTTAGCTAATAGTCCTTCAGTTTTATTAGCAGATGAACCAACTGGTAACCTTGATAGTGATAATTCAGAGATAATTCTTGATTTAATCATTAAAAAGGTGAAAGTTTCTGGTTTGTCTGCCTTGATTGCAACACATGATATGCACCTTGCTAGAAAGATGGATAGAATAGTGCAAATATCTAGAAAAACCCTAGTAGACTTTAATTAAAACATATGTTTTGAATTGCTACCCAAGAATGATCAGTTAAATTTATCTCCTTATTAGTTGTTTTCCTTCTTGAAATCATTTCAAGTTCATTGAGTGATTTTATTTTAAGAGAGTTTTTTAATCCTATAACCAAACTTATGATATCTAGTAGAGAGTTTTGTTCAATAATTTTTTTCAGTGGAATTCTTTTTGTTTTTTCAAAATGTATTTGAGAAAGAATAGAAACTAATTCGTATGAATTTTTAGTTTTGTTTAAAAATTTTTTTGAAATCATTAATGTTCCTGATGGAAAATGAATTATGTCTACTGTTTGGTTAGATAATACTATAATATTTATCTTTTTATATGGTTCACCTAAAGAAACTAATAATTCATCAATAGCTTTATTTCCAGAAATAGAATTACATATTGGACCGTAGTTCTTTTTATGATTTTCAAAAGAAGTTCTTGATATTTGTTTTTCTTGAGCATTAGAAATTAAAGGAATAAGGTAGATTTTTAAATCTTTCCAATAGATACCAACAAATATTAACACGGTAAGAACAGGTATTAGGCCGATTAATGGGTTAATCTTTTTTTTTTATTATTATTAGTATTTGAGATAAATATTTCTATAGAATTAATCATTTCTTTATCGTTAACAATTAATTTTTCAATTCCTTCTGGGTCAGGTGAAAAGACTACTCTATCAAAACTTCTAGAAATAATTCTTGTTGATGTTAACGACCAATGCGTTAACGGGTTGTCATCATTATCGGAAATTATTAAAGTTTTTTTACCAAATGAAACTATTACTTCCCTTTCTATTTTTTCATCAGACTCTATCCAAATTGCTGTGGACTCAAGACGAGTATATTTATCAATTGCAGTCATATAATTTATTGGATTTATTTAATTTCTGGATGTTTATAATTATCATTATTCAATTTATCTCTAAGAGCAATCTTAGAAATTTTTCCTGTCGCGGTATGTGGAATTTCATCTAAAAAAATAATATCATCAGGTACTTGCCATTTTGCTACATGCTTACTTATCTCAAGTAAAATGCTTTCTTTATCTGGATTTTTATTTGGTTTTGCAACAATTACTAAAATCGGTCTTTCATCCCATTTAGGATGAAAGACACCAATCGCTGCAGCTTCTGCAACATCAGGATGTCCTACTGCTGCATTCTCAATAATTATTGATGAAATCCATTCTCCTCCTGATTTTATAACATCTTTTGACCTATCAGTAATTTTTAAGTATCCGTTTTCATCGATTGTTGCAACATCACCAGTATCAAACCAATTATCATTATCAATTAGATTTTCATTGTTTTTAAGATAGTTCTTTACTACGGATCCTCCTCTAGACCAAAGTTTTCCTTGTGATTTTCCATCCCATGGTAAATCTTCTCCATTATCATTAGTTATTTTTAAATCTACAGTAAAAGGTGGATGGCCCGTTGTTTCTTGAATATTTAATTTCTCTGTTTTATTTAACTTAAGTATTTCTGGTTTAAATGAACAAACAGTTCCTAATGGTGACATTTCTGTCATTCCCCATGCGTGCAAAACATCAACTCCATACTTTTCTTGAAATTTTTCTATTACAGCTCTTGGACAAGCAGATCCACCGATAACGACGCGTTTCAACGAGCTAAAACTTAATTTTTTTTCTTCTAAGAAATTTAACAATAACAACCAAACAGTTGGAACAGCGGCAGTAATAGTTGTTCCTTTTTCAAGAAGTTCATATAATGCTGCTGGGCTTAGATCATTACCAGGCAAAACCATTGATGAACCCATCATTGGGGCGGTATATCCAATTGACCATCCATTTGCATGGAATAGAGGAACAACAGGCATTATTTTTTCTGTACTAGAAAGACTAAGCATATCTGGCGAACCACTTATTAGAGCATGTAAACAGTTTGATCTATGGGTATATACAACCCCTTTAGGGTTTCCGGTAGTTCCTGATGTATAACATATCCCACAAGCATCTGTTTCAGATCCAGAAACCCATTCAAAATCACCATCATTTTCATTTAAAAGTTCATCATAACATATTACATTTTTAAGAGATGTTTCAGGCATATTTTTTTCATCAACCATAATTATGACATTTTGAACTGATGGACATTTTTCTATAATTTTTTCGATAATAGGAATTAAGTCTAAATCAATTACTAAAATCTTATCATTTGCATGGTTAATAATATATATTAATTGACCAACAAAAAGTCGAGGGTTTAGGGTGTGATTTATTGCACCACACCCCGGAATACTGTAAACTAATTCCATGTGTCTTCTATTATTCCAGGCCATTACACCAATTACATCACCTTTTTTTATGCCAAGCTTTTGAAAAGATTTAGAAATCTTTTTAGCATTTTGATGTATTTCTTTCCAGTTTGAATGATTAATTTCTCCTTTAAAGTCTCTACTTATTATTTCCCTTTTGGGATGGTACTTTGCAGCATGATCTATTATTTTATTTACCCTTAGGGGAAAGTTTTGCATAAGGTCGTCCACAATTTCCTCCTTTTTCTTTATTATGATTTTCTTTAATCAAAAAAGGCTGTTCTATCAACATTTAATGATGAAAAATGGATTATTTATTTTTATTAAAATAAAAATCATAAAAGCTAGTTTGTAAATTTGATAGTTTTTTTATTAATAAAGGGGTTTTGAATCTAATTCCAAATTTTTTATGAAAAATTTCACATTTTTTTTCTATTTCATTGATACCCATTAAATCCATCCAGCTAAAAGGGCCGCCTGCCCATGGCAAACATCCCCAACCTAAAATTGCACCAACGTCGCCTTCTCTAATGTCAACTAGGATATTATTTTCTAATGCTCTTGTTGCTTCTAAAGCTTGAATAAGAGCTAACCTATCCTTTATTTCTTCAAATGAAATATTTTGTTTATTAGATACCCATTTTCTTTTTAATATTTCCCAAATTCCTATTCTTCTACCATTTTCATTGTAGTCATAAAATCCTGCTTTTGATTTTCTTCCTAGTCTTTTGTTTTTTATCATGAACTGTAAAACATCATCGAAAATTGATATTTCATAATTTTTTCCTAAAGCTTTTCTTGTTTCTTTTGCTATTTGATCTGCTAATTGTATTGATGTTTCGTCAATAAGTTGAAGAGGTCCTAAAGGCATTCCTATTTGTTTAGCAGCATTTTCAATCAGTGAAGGTTCAATTCCTTCTCCAACCATTCTAACTCCCTCATTTACGTAGGGAATAATACACCTGTTTGCATAAAAGAATCTCTCATCATTTACAACAATTGGTGTTTTTTTAATAATTTTACAAAAATCCATAGCCATCGCTACTGAATAGTTGTCGGTATCATTTCCTTTGATTATTTCTACTAATTTCATTTTATCAACTGGACTAAAAAAATGTATTCCGATAAATCTGCTAGGCTTATTTGAAAATTTTGATAAATCCGTGATTGGTAGTGTAGAAGTGTTACTAGCAAATACTGCACTTTTTTTTAGATGTTCTTTAACATTTTTTATAATATCAGATTTGATTTCTTTATTTTCAAATACTGCTTCAATAACTAAATCTGCATTTTTGATGTTTTTATAATCATTTGATGGTTTTATTAATGATAGTGTGTAGTTGAATTTTTTTTCATCTATTTTTTTACTATAATAATCTTTTTTTAATTTTTCTTCTATTTTCTCTTTTGCATGAGACGCAATTTCTACTGTCTTATCAAAAAAAATGACTTTTATTCCAGAAAGAGCAGAGACGTATGCAATTCCAGCACCCATCATCCCCGCTCCAATAACAGCAATTTCTTTGATTTCAAACTTTTTTTCTTCTTTTGGTCTAACAACTCCACTTTCTAATGCACTTTTACTGACAAAAAGTGATCTAACCATATTTTTTGTACTTTGCATGTTTAGTAGATAGGTTGCCCACCTTGCTTCAATTTTTAATGCAGTCTCAAAAGGAACCATAGATCCTTCATAAATTGTAGAGAGTAAAACTTTTGGAGCAGGATAGACTCCTTTACTTTTTGCCATAATCATTGCAGAGGCTCCAACAAAAGTCATAAAACCTGTTGGATTATATGGTGTTCCACCTGGCATTTTATAGTTTTTCTTATCCCAGGGTTTTACTAAGTCTTCATTTCTTACTGATAAAATCCATTCAACAGCTTTGTCAATAATATTTTCTTCATCAAATATATCATCAACAATACCTAAACTTTTTGCTTTTTCCGGTTTAAACATTTTTCCTTCTAATAGAATTGGAGCTGATGACATTAATCCTATCATTCTTGATATTCTTGTTGTTCCACCACCAAAAGGAAATAGACCAACCAAAATTTCAGGAAGACCAATTTTAGTTCTTGGGTTGTTTGTTACAATCCTGTAATGACATGCTAAACCAATTTCAGTTCCAATTCCGGCTGAAATTCCATTACATACCCAAACCACAGGCTTTATATTATTCTTAGGATTAAAACTATCTCCAGTAATTTCTAATTTACGAAGAATTTTATGAATTCTTAAGATTTGGTTGAAAGTTTCATCATTTGATTTTTTCTCATTTGAATGGGAAAGTTTGTTTAGCATCTTCAAGTCTGCCCCTGCAGAAAAATCTTTTTTTTGAGAAGTAAAAATGACTCCTTTTATTTCTTGATTGGATATAATTTGGTCAACTTTATTTTCTAACTCATCTATACCTTTTAAAGTTAGAACGTTCATTTTACTTTCTTTTACGTCCCATGAAAGGGTTGCAATGTTATTTTTATCAATTGAAAAATCAAAATCTGACATTTAGTTTCCTTTTAATTATACACGTTCTATTATAGTAGCTACACCCATACCTGACGCTACACAGAGTGTTATTAATGCAGTATGCTTATCTCTTCTTTCTAATTCATCAATTGCTGAACCCAAAATAATGGCACCAGTTGCGCCTAAAGGATGACCCATTGCGATTGCTCCGCCATTTACGTTAATTTTATCGTGTGGTATGTTAAATTCACTCATAAACATTAATACTATTGACGCAAAAGCTTCATTGACTTCGAAGATATCAATATCAGAGATTTTCATATTTGCTTTTTTTAGAATTTCTTTCGTAACTGGAACAGGACCATTTAGCATCATTGTAGGGTTACAACCAATCTTTTGTGTTGCTAATATTTTAACTTTTGGTTTTTTTTGTATAAAACTCTCTAGTTTCTTTGAACCTACAAGAACTGAAGCTGCTCCATCTACTATTCCACTTGAATTTCCAGCGTGATGAATGTGATTTATCTTTTCATATTCAGGAAATCGCAAAAGAGCGACTTTATCAAAACCTGGTAAATTTTCACCCATCTCTTTAAAGCTTGGGTTCAAATTTGATAATGCTTTTAAGTCTGTGTCTGGTCTTATAATTTCGTCTTTATCCAATATTAAAATTCCATTTTGATCATTTATTGGGATCATTGACTTAGAGAAGTAATTATTTTTTGAAGCATTGAAAGCTCTTTTTTGACTTTCGACTGCAAAAGAGTCCACATCATTTCTTGAAAATTTATATTTGGTTGCTATTAAGTCCGCAGAAATTCCTTGTGGAATGAAGTACTCTTTCATTGTAAGTTCTGGGTCTACTGCAATAGCAGCACCATCTGAACCCATAGGCACTCTACTCATCATTTCAACTCCGCCTGAAACATAAGCATACCCTTCTCCAGCAATTATTTGATTAGCAGCCAGATTTACGGCTTCTAGTCCGCTTGCACAAAATCTATTTATAGACAAACCGGGAACACTTTCTTCATAATCTGCTAAAAGTAATGCAGATCTTGACAAACATCCTCCTTGTTCAGCCACTTGAGTAGCATTTCCCCATATGACATCGCTTAAATGAAATGTGTCTAAATTGTTTCTTTTCCTTAATGCTTTAAGAACTATAGAGGATAATTTGGCAGCTGATAATTCATTAAGCGAACCATCTTTTTTACCTTTTCCTCTAGGGCTTCTAATCGCATCATAGATAAATGCATCATTCATTATTACCTCCCAAAAAAATTAAAGACACTCTACATCTAGGCTCATTAGAGTTTTTTCACCTGACAATAACTTTTGAAGTTTAAATTTAGTTTCAGGTGCACTTTTTTGCATATAAAATTTTGCTTTTAAAAGCTTTCCTTTATGAAAACTATCTGAGTCATTATTTTTAATTTCGAATTTAAAAGAAGTTAATGCCATCTTTATCCACATAAATCCTATAAGAAAGTTACCGAAAAGATGCATAAAATCGGTTGCGCCTGATAATACTGCTTCAGGATTTTTAAAACCATTTTCAACTAAAAAGTTTAAAGCTTTTTTTAAATCATCATAACTACTTTTAAAAGAAATCATTAAAGATTTATCAAAATTATCTAATTGATTTATTTCATTTAAAAAATTATCTATAATAGAAAAAAGAAAAAGCATATCTTTTCCACCATTTTTTGGAAGTTTTCTAGATATCAAATCAATCGCTTGAATTGCGTTAGTACCTTCATAAATCATAGCAATTCTAGAATCTCTGCAGTATTGACTCATTCCTGAGTCTTCAACATAACCTTGTCCTCCAAAAATTTGCTGACATGAAATTGTGGTGTCAAAACCTTTATCTGTAATGTATCCTTTAACAACAGGTATTAAAAGATTAGCCAGGCCTCCGCTTTCTTGGTCATTATTTAATTTTTCTTTATCCATTAGAATTGAAGTCCATAATGCTAAGGCCCTAGCTCCTTCAATAAAAGTTTTTTGTTCTAAAAGTATTCTTTTTACATCCGGATGAACAATTATTGGTTCAGCATCCTTTTTTTTCTTCTTAATTCCTTCTATAGACGAACCTTGTAATCTATCTTTTGCAAAAGATATAGCCTGCTGATAAGCTATTTCAGCTTGAGACAATCCTTGTATTCCTACAGCTAATCTTGCTTCATTCATCATTGTAAACATTGATTTCAATCCATTATTTTTTTCACCAAGTAAAAAGCCTTTTGCTTGATCATAATTTAATAGACAAGTTGCATTTCCGTGAATTCCCATTTTATTTTCAAGTTTGCCTACAGAAATATTATTTTTTTTACTATAAGTTCCGTCTTTACTTTTGAGTAGTTTAGGAACAATAAATAAAGATAACCCTTTTATTCCATCAGGTTCTCCTGGAATTCTAGCAAGCACTAAATGAATAATGTTTTTACTTAAATCATGATCTCCAGCAGAAATATAAATTTTTTCTCCACTAATCTCATAAGAACCATCATTTTTTTCTATAGCTTTTGTTTTTATTAATCTTAAGTCTGTTCCACATTGAGCTTCAGTTAAATTCATTGTTCCAGTCCACTCACAAGAAACTAATTTTGGAAGGTAAGTTTGTTTTTGTTCTTTTGAACCATGAGCTAAAATTGTAGAATAAGCTCCGTGGGTAAGAACGCAATAAATATAAAAAGCTACGTTAGCTGACCCAAAAAACTCACCAATTGAAGTTGATATGCTAAGTGGAATTCCTTGGCCACCAAATTCTTTGTCACAATTTAAACTTGGCCATCCTCCTTCACAGATTATTTTAAAAGCTTCTTTAAAACCTTTTGGGGTAGAAACTAGTCCATTTTTTAAATTACAACCTTCAATATCACCAATCAAATTTAGAGGAAACAATGTTTGAGATGCTAACTTATTAGCTTCATCAAAAATTGCTGTTGTCATATCTCTGCTAACAATTTCTTGATCGTAAATTCCTAATTTATCTATTTTTAAAACTTCATAAAGATTATATAAAACGTCTTTTATTGGTGCATCATAAGAGTTCATAAACTATTTATTCCTTTTAATTTGTTGATATCTATTCCTTTGGCTTCTAATAGTTTTTTAACTATTATAAGATTATTTTTTAAGTCATCTATTTTGTTATCTAATTCTTTTCTTTCTTCTTTCATCATATTTAATCTTTTTTTTGCCATTTTAAAAGTTTGACCGAGTTGAGTTATTTGTTTATCATTAATCTGATAAAGGTTAAGAAGTTTTCGAATTTCTTCTAGAGAAAACCCAAAACGTTTTCCTTTGAGAATTAATTTTAATCTAGCTTGATCACTTTTGGAAAAAAGCCTTTTTTTTCCTACTCGTTTGGGGAAAAGAAGTTCTTTTGACTCGTAATATCTTAAGGTTCTTGGAGTGACATTAAAATAATTACACATTTCTGAGATTAAAGAAAATTCTTTTTTAAAATTCTCTTGTTCCAATATATTTATCCTTTATCAATCAATTAATAAGTTTCACAAAAATTAATATTTTTTCAAGAAGAAAATTACTCTTTTTATTATTACTTACGTAACGTAATATTATTTTTTTATTTTTTTGGGGTATTTTTATGAACTTAAAATTGAAAATTGTGGGGAATAATTTTTTTAAATTAAGTAATCATAAAAAACTATTTAAAATTTCTTTACCTATAATTATTTCAAATTCAACTATTCCAATTGTAGGAATGGTTGATGCAGCTGTAATTGGACAATTGAAATATCCTATTCTAATAGCTTCTATCGGTTTAGGGGCTTCATCAATAACTACTATTTACTGGCTTTTTAGTTTTCTAAGAATGGGAACTACAGGTTTAGCATCACAATCTTTAGGAAGAAGATCTGAGATAGAAACAAGTGCAATCCTTATAAGAGGAATGATAATTGGTTTTATTAGCGGATTAATATTAATAATTTTTCAAGATTTAATTTTTTATATAATTTTTAGTTTTCTAAAAGCATCAAAAGAAATTGAAACATTTGCAATAAGTTATATAAATATAAGGTTTTGGAGTAGCCCATTAAATATAATGTTATTCTCTATGATAGGTTGGTTGATTGCAAAGGAAAAAACTTTTATAGTTCTTCTTTTACAAATAATCATGAACCTAACAAATATTTTTTTGGATTTTTTATTTGTTTTTTACTTTGACTTTGGCATTGAAGGTGTGGCTTTTGCAACTTTAACTTCTGAAGTAATTACATTTTTTCTTTGTTTATATTTTTGTTTTTCAGCCTTTAAGTTGATAAACAAAAAAAATTATAGAATAATTTTTTATGATTGGAAAAAGTTTCTTGATGTAAATTCCAATATTCTTTTACGTTCACTTTTGCTTCAATTTGTTATTATTTATCATATTTATTGGGGAAGCACTCTTGACAATTATCATTTGACAATAAATCAAATTTTTATACTTTTTTTGAATTTTTCAGTCTTTGTCTTAGATGGGTTTGCCTTTTCTGCTGAAGTTTTAGTAGGTAAAGCTGTTGGTAAAAGAGACAAAAATGAAATAAAAAGATCTTTCTATATATGTTTTTTTTGGAGTGGCATTTTTGGTATCTTTCTTACTATATTGTATTTTTTCTTAACAGATTTGATAATTCAATTAATGACGTCAGATATTGAGATAACTTTATTATCCCAAAAATATATATTTTGGATAATTGTAATTCCATTATCAGGGTTCCTTTCTTGGACATTAGATGGAGTATTTTTAGGTGCGACAGAAACAAAATTCATGAGAAATGTTATGTTTAAATCTATAATATTTTACTTATTAATGATATTGTTATGTCATAGATTGGAATTTAATGGAATGTGGTTTTCTTTAAATGTTTTTTTTATTTTTAGAGGATTAATGATGTTAAAATATTTTCCAAAGATAACAGAAAAGTTTAGTTAAGAAATCCAATTATTTTTTTTGGTACCTACAGCTTCAGAAATATTTTTAAAACCATTTGCCTTAAGAATTAGTTCTAAGTTTTTACAAATTTCTTTTACTATTGAAGGACCAACAAAAGTTAATGCACTATAAATTTGTAAGGCTGAGGCCCCCGCACAAATCTTTTCAAAGGCATCTTCTGCAGAAAAAATTCCCCCTACACCAATAATAGGAAATTTTGATTTAGATAATATTGAAATTTTTGCTAATGTAATGGTAGATTTTTTAAAAATAGGTTTCCCAGACAGTCCTCCTGGAGTATTTTGCCATTTTTTATCAATATTTTCTCTTTCTGAAGAAGTATTAGTTGCAATAATTCCAGAAAGATTAAATCTTATAGTTAAATCTACAATATTTTCAATTTGATTATCTGTTAAATCTGGCGATATTTTTAAAAAAAGTGGTTTTATATCTAATAATTTTTCTTGTTCGTTTGTAACTTTAATAAGTAAATTTTCTAATTCTTCTCTGTTTTGAAGCTTTCGTAAATTTTTTGTGTTTGGAGATGATATATTAATTGTAGCAAAATCTACGGTTTTATTAAAAAGTTTTAAAATTTTGATAAAGTCTATGGATCTATCTAATGTTTCTTTGTTGGAACCTAAATTTACACCTACAATAAGATTCTTTGGTTTTTTAATTAAATTATTATTAATAGTATTCATTCCTAAATTGTTAAAGCCAAGACTATTAATTATTCCTTTTTCTTCTAAAAGTCTGTGTATTCTTGGTTTGCTATTTCCTTTTTGAGGTATTGGGGTAACTGCTCCTATTTCAACAAAACTAAATCCAATATTCATTAATCCTCTTAAAGCTTCTGCATTTTTATCAAAACCAGCGCTCAATCCAATAGGATGTTTTAATCTTATTCCAGATATTTCAGTTTCTAATAGTTTACTTGATGAAATGTGGATTTTTGGATTAAGATTATATTTCAAAGTAAAAATAGCAATTTTATGCGCCACTTCGGGATCAATTTGTTTCAAGAATGACGTAAGTATTTTTTCTTTCATTTTTAATAAAATATTTTTTTAATTTTGTGATAATCAAATATTCCAATTATGTTTTTTTTATCTAACTTATCATATAAATGAGGAAAAAACATATCATTCCTACTTTTTTCAAATTTTATTTTTTTTGTATTTCTTATATAGATTTTTAATAAAAAAATCTTATCATCTTTTTTAAAATGCTTGCTTACTGTATTTTTTACTTGTGTCCATTTAGAAAGATGTATGTAACCGTCTATCTTATCTTGATTAGTTCCATAAAAAAAATCATTATTGTTTAAAATATTTAAATCATTTTTGTTTAGTACCTTATATAATATCATTGAAATCTATTAATAATTAATTTTTATATTTCTATAGAATTCTGGATCCCAATCACAAGCGAATCCATCTCCATCTGGATCTAGAAACCAGAAGTCGTTTTTAGGGCCACCTTTAAGTAGAAAAAATCTTTGAGCTTGATCATAATTGGGAAAATTTTTACAATTATCATTGGCATTAGTTTTTTTTAATCTATTGTATAGTTTCTCACCTTTTTGGTTCTTAGATTTTCTTGCAAATATTGCAATGTTAATTTTAGAAAAAGAGATATCTTTCAAATTCTGAACTGATGATATTATTCTATTTTCTCTTGCTATATTCATAGCTTCATTAGCTAAAAATTTGTCAATTTTCTGTTGCTCTAATTCATATTCTGACAAATCTAAAATTCCATTATCAGAAGAAAGAATAAAATTTTGTGAAGATGTTTCAGAAGGAAAATTGTTATTTTGACAACTTAAAAAACAAAGTAAAATTGAGATAAGGGATATTTTATACAATTATTTCCACCATTTTTCAGGCTTGTTAACAAAATTTAATTCTTTTTCAAGAATATTAGCAATATTAATTATTTCATCCTCTCGCCAAGGTTTCCCTATAAGTTGTAGGCTTGTGGGTAAACCAGAGCTATCAAGAATTGCTGGAATACTTATAGCAGGTAAACCTGCTAAATTTACTGGAACTGTAAAAATATCATTTAAATACATTTCAATTGGATCTTTATTGATATCTGAATTAAGTGGGAATGCCGAAGATGGAGCTGTAGGTGTTAGAATAGCATCTATACCCTCATCGAAAATAGACTGAAAATCATTATAAATTAATCTTCTTATTTTTAAAGCCTTTAAATAATATGCATCATAAAATCCTGAGGATAAAACAAAAGTACCAATTAAAACTCTTCTTTTTACTTCTTCTCCAAAACCTTCTTTTCTCGTTCTTTCATACATTACTGATAAATCTTCATCCTGATTTATTTGAGCCCTATATCCATATTTCACACCATCATATCTTGAAAGGTTTGAAGAAGCTTCTGCTGGAGCTATAACGTAATATGCGGGCAATGCATATTTGGTATGAGGTAAGGAAATATCAATTATTTCAGCACCGTTTTCCTTTAAAATTTTTATACCAATATCCCAACATTTTTCAATCTCTGGTGATAGTCCTTTTTCTTTGTATTCTTTTGGGATACCAATTTTTTTTCCTTTTATTTTATTTTCAATATTATTTATAAAGTTTGAATTTTTTTGTATTGCAGAAGTACTATCTTTTTTATCATAACTAGCCATTGATGATAAAAGAATAGCACTATCTCTAACATTTTTTGTCATTGGTCCAGCCTGATCTAAAGATGAAGCAAAAGCTATGATTCCCCACCTAGAGCATCTACCATACGTAGGTTTTAACCCCACGATACCATTAAATGATGCTGGTTGTCTTATAGATCCTCCGGTATCAGTACCGATTGAAGCTATGCATAAATCTGCAGCCACTGCAGCAGCCGAACCACCAGAAGATCCTCCTGGAGAAAGATTTTCATCATTTTTTTCTTTTCTCCATGGATTTATTACAGGACCATATATTGATGTTATATTAGAAGAACCCATGGCAAATTCATCCATATTTAACTTTCCAAGCATAACAGCACCACTTTTCCATAAGTTTTCTGTCACAGTGCTTTCATAATAAGGAATAAAATCTTCTAATATTTTTGATGCAGCTTGAGTCTTCACTCCATCTGTACAAAAAATATCTTTAATACCTAGTGGAATGCCTAAGAGATTAAGGTCGACCTTTTTTTGGATTAGTTTGTCAGCTTCAACAGCTTGTGATAATGCCTTTTTTTCAGTTAATTCACAAAATGCATTTAATTCCTCACTTTTTTTTGCTTCATCAATACAATCCATAGTCAGTTCAAAAGATGAAAATTCTTTGTTAATTAATCCTTTTTTTGCTTCTGCTATTGATAGTCTAGAAAGATCTCCCATTCTATTCAATAACCTTTGGAACTGAAAAGAAACCCTCTATACTAGAAGGTGCATTTGAGATGATTTTTTTTATCTCATTACCTTCTTTTACAATATCTTCTCTTAAGTGATTATCTTCAAAATTCATATTTTGAAAAGGTTCTATATTATCTACTTTTACTTCATTCAATTGATCAACAAAATCTATAATATCTGAAAGCTCTTTAGATAAATTTATTAGGTTTTTATCGTCTATTTCGATTCTTGCTAGCTTTGCAACTTTAATGACTACATCTTTGTCTATCATTCTAAAATCCAATCTGTTTCTTTTTTAATACTCTTCTAGATCTTAAGGTGCAAGATTTTTATTTCTCAATTCACAAAAAAACTTTTTCATTAACTCTTCAATTTTTTTTTCTTCAAAACCATTATAAATGTTAGGCTTAAAATGTGTTTGAGTATGAGAAAAAATTTTTGCTCCATTTTCAATACCACCAGATTTAGGATCGCTAACACCATAATATATATTTTTAATGTGAGATTTAGATATTGCAGATGCACACATTGAACAAGGCTCTAATGTAACGTAAATTGAACAATGATTTAAATGAATTCTTTCTAATTTTTTGCAAGCCTCTCTTATACACAATATCTCTGCATGTGCTGTTGGATCCTTCATCGACATTACTTTGTTATAACTAGCAGAAATAATATTATTTTTATTGTCAATTATTATAGCGCCAACAGGTACTTCTGACATAGAGTATGCTTCTACAGCTTGTTCCAAAGCTTTTTTCATGTATGATTTGAAATAATGCATTTTAAAACCGGTTTTGATATTTATGACAAAAAATATAACGATAATCAATGAGAGATTAGCAAAAAGGCTTTCAAGGTCTGGGGTAGGTTCAAGAAGACAATGTGAGGTTCTGATAACTTCTGGAAGAGTTTTAGTAAATGGAAAGAAGATAACTTCTCCAGCTATCAATGTTTCCTCAAATGATAAAATTGAGTTAGATAATAATGTGGTCGTTAGGAATAATGAATTAAGAATATGGAAATATCATAAGCCAACAGGGTTAATAGTGAGTAAAAAAGACGATAAAGGAAGAAAAACAATTTATGACGAACTTCCTAAGAGTTTTAGTAATGTTCTTACAATTGGTAGGTTAGATTATAATTCTGAGGGACTTTTGATGATGACTAATGATGGAGATTTTAAAAGAAAAATGGAACTGCCATCAAATAACTATATTCGCAAGTATAAAGTAAAAGTAAAAATAAATAATAAAAATTTTAATGAAGAAATTTTTGAAAAATTTAAAAAAAAATTTAGTTTGGGTAATGAAATTTTGAAACCTATGAAGATAAAAATAATTAATAAAAATGAAAAATCAGCTTGGTTAAAAGTTGAACTACGTGAAGGAAAATATAGAGAAATTCGTAGATCTTTGATGTCAGTTGATTTGTATGTTATTAGATTAATTAGAATTAGTTACGGAAGTTTTTATTTGGGAGATTTACACAAGGGTAAATTCGTAGAGGAAAAAATTAAAAACTTCTAAATTATTAAATTCAGTTGATCTTATTTTTAAAATTGTTTTAATAATATTGCGGATGGTCGGATGGTTGCATTATTTTTTTAATGAGGAAAGTCCGGACTCCATGGAGAATTAGTGCCGGATAATCACCGGCCAGGGTAACCTGAGGGATAGCGCAACAGAAAATAAACCGCCTTTTAAGGTAAGGGTGAAAAGGAGTGGTAAGAGCACACCGCTTTTATGGTAACATAAAAGGCATTGCAAGCCCCACTAGGAGCAAAGTCAAATAGGAAGTGTATGGACTTAGTCCTAATATCTCCAAGAAAACACTTCGGGTAGACTGCTAGAAATTATTGGTAACAATAATTCAAGATGAATAACCATCAAAGCAAATTGCTTTACAGAATCCGGCTTATAGGCCACCCGCATTTTTTTATTTTTTTTTAATTTTTCCCATTGATTCCCATAGAATACCATGTTATACCATTAATATAACAAATATAAAAATCAGTTTGAGGGGTTTTATACAGGCAAAACATCAGATTGAAATAAAAGAAAAATTTACATTAAGGGCGGACTGTTAAAAAAACGGCCCGCCCTTAATGTTTAAAAACTATTAGGAGTTACCTTTGAGAAGGTTTAGAGGAGAGTCAATTCACAAAGTAGATAAAAAAGGTAGAGTATCGATACCAGCACCTTTTAGAAGAATTATCGAAGATGGAGACTCAGATAAATTAGAAGGAACAAATGCTAGTTGTGTTTTAGTATACGGCAGGAAGGGAAGAAATTGTTTAGAGGGATATTCAATAGATGCTATTGAAGAAGTAGATGAATTAATTTCTAAATTACCCAGGTATTCAAGGAACAGAGAAATATTAGAAAGAATTATCAACACTCAATCTATTTATTCACAAATTGATGATAGTGGCAGATTAGTTTTATCTCAAAAACTTCGAGAAATAATCGGTTTAGTTTCTGAAGCTGTTTTAGTGGGAATGGGAGATAGATTTCAGATATGGGAACCAAAACAATATGATATCGATATGAAATTAATAGAAAACGAAGTATCTGATCTAGATGATTTTAATAGTCTTTTTTTAGTATAAATGAGGATAGTTATTAGAAAATGAAAGGTGAAAGTAAAACTTTTTCTCATATACCTGTTTTGCTTGACAAATTTCTTGAAATTTCTTCACCAATTGATGGAATTTGGGTAGATTGTACATTTGGAGCAGGAAACTTTACTAGAGGACTCATTGAAAAAGGAGCAAAAAAAGTAATTTGTATAGATAGAGATCCAGAGATAATAAAAAACGCAAATACTTTAAAAAAGAAGTTTGGAAATAGAATACATTTTTTTAATGAAAAATTTAGTAAAATACAAAAAATTACTGATGATTTATCTATAAATCAAGTAGATGGAGTAGTTTTAGATATAGGAATGTCATCAATCCAACTTGAAAACCCCAACCGAGGTTTTTCTTATAGACATAATGGTCCCTTAGATATGAGAATGTCAAAGAATGGTTTTTCGGCTTATGACATTGTAAATAAAGCAAAACTGAAAAGTTTAGAAGACATTATTTTTTTTTATGGCGAAGAAAGAAATGCTAAAAGAATATCAAAAAATATTGTTAAAGATAGAGATAAATACCGAATAAATACAACAGAGGACTTAAGAAAAATCATTGAAAAAAGTTTTCAAGGTATAAAAAAACAAACAAAAAAATCATTTTACACAAAAACATTTCAAGCTTTAAGAATTGCAGTTAATGATGAATTAAATGAATTAATTCATGTGCTTTACTCAATTGAAAAAATTTTAAAATGTGGAGGAAAGTTTTGTGTAATTAGTTTTCACAGTTTGGAAGATAGGATTGTTAAAAATTTTATTTCAAAAAGATCAAAAATTAGACAGACTAATAGATACTTACCAGAATTAGAAAAAGTATTACCATCTTTTGAAAGTCTAACACAAAAAGTAATTATCCCATCTCAAGATGAAATTGATAGTAATCCTAAATCAAGTTCTGCAAAAATGAGAATTGCAAAAAAAATATTAAATAAGAAGGATTATGAAAAAAATTTAGATTTACATAAAATTTCTCAAATTAAATTGGAATGGATTGATACAAAATGAAAACTTTTTTTTACATGCTTGGTTTTTCTTTAGTATTCTTGTTAGCTTCATGGTCATATAAAATAAATTATGAGACCCGAGAAAACATCAAAACTGTTAAAAAATTAGAATTAGAAATCAAAGATCATACAGAACATTATGAAATACTTAAGGCTGAATGGGCTTATTTGAATAGACCTGAAAGATTAGAAAAACTAGTTGAGAGATATTTTTTTTATTTAAGATTAATGCCCATTTCTTCAAGGAATTATATTGATATATCTTCTTTAGAATTTGAAACTGATAGTCTTATTTCTGAAAATTTTGAAAATGCTGAATGAAATCAATTTAGAATTACGAGGTAAAAATTTTAAGTTTTTTTGAAAAAAAAATTAATAAAGAAAAAAATGATGTTAGGATTAAACGAAGAATAATTTATTTATTATTCTGCTTTTTTGTTTCTTTCTTTACAGTAGGAGTCAAGATCTCAAATGTTGCAACATCAAATGTAGTAAATACATCTCTTTCCAATAATCTGTCAGTTTTAAACAACAATAGAATTGATATTGTTGATAGAAATGGAGATGTTCTTGCAACTAATATAATAACATATTCTCTTTATGCTCATCCACATGAATTTATAGATGCTAATGAGGTTGTAAATAAGTTGATATCAATTTTCCCAGATTTAAATAATGAAGCTCTTAAAAAAAGTTTAAAAAGTGAAAGAAAATTTGTTTGGATAAAGAAAATACTTTCTCCTGAACAGCAAGAACTAGTGAAAGATTTAGGAGAACCAGGATTATATCTAGGACCAAGAAAAACTAGATTATATCCCAATGGCTCTTTTGCATCCCATATTTTAGGAGGAACAACTTTTGGTAAAGAAAGCGTTAATCATGCAGAAATAGTAGGAGCCGCGGGTGTAGAACTTTTTTTTGACAAATATTTAAGAAATAAAAGTAAAGAAAATGACGTTCTTGTTTTATCAATAGATCTTCCTATTCAATCAATTGTTGAAAAAGTTCTTTCTAGTGGCATCAAAATTATGAATTCCAAAGGAGGTTCAGCAGTTTTAATTGATGCAAATAATGGAGAAATAATTTCATTGGCATCATTTCCTGACTTTGATCCAAATAAGAGACCAATTCCTCAGCAAAATGAAGACTCTTCCCAAAGCCCTTTGTTTAATCGAGCAGCACAAGGTCTTTATGAGTTAGGTTCAACTTTTAAGGTCTTCACTGTTGCCCAGGCACTGGATGAAGGTTACGCAAACACTGAAACTATAATTAACACTAAAGGTCCTTTAATGTTAGGAAAAAAACCAATCAATGATTTCCATTACTATGGACCATCATTATCCTTGACTGATGTTATTGTTAAATCATCAAATGTTGGAACAGCAAGAATAGCTTTGAAAATAGGTTCAAATGATCAAAAAAGGTTTCTTGAAAAATTTGGATTTATAGATTTAACCAAATTAGAATTACCAGAAGCTAATAGTGCCAAACCTATAATTCCATCCAGGTGGTCAAAAATTTCTACAGCTACTATTTCTTATGGACACGGCATTTCAGTAACACCTGTTCACTTAGCTGCTGCTTACTCATCACTTGTAAATGGTGGATTAAAAATTTATCCTACCTTATTAAAATTAGAAAAAGAAGAAAATAAGACTTTTAATTTAATTTCTCCACAGACATCATATAGTTTGAGAAAAATTTTAAGAAAAGTTGTAACTAATGGGACAGCAAAAAGTGCTAACATTGATGGCTATCAAATTGGTGGTAAAACTGGAACAGCCGATAAAGTAGATCCCATTAACGGAGGATATTTAGAAGATAAAGTTAGAACAATTTTTGTAAGTGCATTTCCTATTTTTGATCCAAAATATGTTTTAGTTGTTATTTTAGATGAACCAGAAGATAGACATAAAGACATTCCAGATAGAACAGCTAGCGCAACAGCCGTTCCTGTTTCTGCAGAAATTATTAGAAGAATAGCTCCTATTCTTGGATTAAGACCTCACAGAGATGAAAGTTACTTTGAAGAAAAAACACTAAAAGTTGTGAATTAAATGAAAAATAAATTAAAGTTAAAAGAA
>MDTG01271796.1_pt1 | contig 23857 bp, 26 predicted proteins | sample 811421 | NCBI WGS metagenome assembly MDTG01 (sample SAMN05326645, study PRJNA326480) | marine metagenome | isolation source: seawater | place: Pacific Ocean: South East | collected 2011
CGGATCGAGCGCGAGGGCGAGCGCAGCGCCTTGAGCACGCCCAAGGGCGACCAGCTGAACTTGTAGCGGAAGGGGTTGGGCACTTTCGGCACGCCGCCACAATAGGAGGTGAACGACAGGTCATTGCCCGCGTCGAACGCATCTGATGCGCGATACTCGGCCACCAGATGATGCGCCATCAGGTGGTCGATGCCGGGATCAAGGCCGATCTCGTTGACAAAACACAGGCCCTTGTCGCGTGCGGTGGCGTCCAGCGCCCGCATCTCGGGGGCGATGTAGGAGGATGAGACGAAATGCGCATCCTTGGACAGGCACAGTTCCGCCAGCGGCACGTGCCAGTCGCCGGGCAGCATCGAGACGACCACGTCACCGGGCTTTAGCACCTCGGCGAGCGCGTCCTTGTCGAAGGCGTGGATATTGCCGGTCAGGTCGCCCACGGCTGCCTCTGCCTTGTCGGTCGAGCGGTTCCAGACGGTCACGTCATGGCCCGCCTCGATCAGCCGACGCAGGCCGGGAATGGCCGAAAGGCCGGTGCCGCACCAATGGATTGTCATGTCTCAGACCTCCTTCATATGTGTCTTGTAAATCTCCTCGGCCCGCGCCCAGACCCCGTGATAGAGCGCGTCGAGGGTTAGCAGGGATGGCAAAAGCTGTCCTGCGTAATCCTGTGAGGATTCCACCGGCAAGAGCGAGGGCAGGTTGTCGATGGCCATCACGTCGAGCGGCGGCGCATCGTGGACGCGCATCGCCGGTTCTGCCCATGTGGTGGCGCGGTCGTAGACCGGCACCGGGTTGTAATCGCTGTCCGGGTCGCAGGCGACGTCGCCGATCACGGTCAGGCGGCGGGGGTCGGTCAAGGCTGATTTCGGCACGAAGACCGGCGTGCCGGGACGCGCGAAGATGCAATTGAGGAAAATCTCGTGATCGAGGATTTCGGGGAACGGCCCGCCCTTGGCGGTCTCGGCCATGTCCCACCTTGTGACGGTGACGCCCATGGCCTCGCACAGATCCGCAGCGCCGGTGCCGACGCGGCCAAGGGCGCCGATGACGATGGCCTTGGGGCGGGCCGCGCCGGTGGCGTCAAGCTGCGCGCCAAGCGCCGAAAGCAGCGCATCGCGTCCCGGATAGGTCGCGACCGGCGGGCAGGTGCCGCCGCCCTGTTGCGCGGCCCATGTCATAAGCGCCACCGCCGCCCCCGCATAGCCCGCCCAATAGCCGAAGGCGGCGACGCGGCGCCCGTCCTCGTCCACCAGATATTCCAGATCGTAGAGCGTGCCGCCGCCGGCCTTGAACCGCTCGAGCAGGCGCTTGCCCGCGTGTTGCCCCTTGAAGGCATGGCCGAACATGATGTGGCGATGCGGCAGGGGCGTGCCGTCCTCGGGCAGTTCCTTCAGCCCGAAGATGATCGCGTCGGCGGGGGCGGAGGGCCAGGAATTCTCGGCCGCGATCTCGCAACCCGCCGCCCGGTAGCCGTCAATCGGAATGGCGCGGTTGCGGCTTTCCTCCACCGTCACGCGGATGCCCTTAGCGATCAGCGCCGCCGCCCCCTCGTGCGTGATCCCCACGCGTTCCTCGTTGGGCCGCTGCTCGGCCCGGACCCAGAGATGTGTCATGCGGCAGCCCTCAGATCATGTTGTCGGCAATGACCTGCGCCACCGACGCACGCCCGCGCATCGCCTCGATGAAAGCAGTGATCTTGGGGTAATCGGCGACGGTCACGCCGTCCCCCTCCAGCCAGCTACAGGCGACATAGAGGTAGGGATCGGCCAATGAGAACGTCTCGCCCAGCACGTACGGGCCCTTGAGGATGTGGTTCTCCACGTGATCGGCGCTGTCGGTCATGGTCTGCACCGACTTGGCCTTCATGTCGGCGAAAGAGCGTTCCTCACTCGCCCACCTATGGCCCCGCATCTTGTGGGCGTGGTTCACATGCATGGTCGAGGCAAGATAGCACATCGCCTCGCGCATCTTGGCGGCGTCATACAGGTCCGAGGGGCGCAGCCCGGCGGCAGGGGCGATATCGGCGATGTAATCGAGGATCGCACCTGTTTCGGTCAGGATGCCCTGATCGGTGACAAGCGCCGGCACACGACCCTTGGGGTTGATCGCCTGATACTCCGGCCCGGTCTGCTCTCCGGCACGGAAATCGAGACGCACCGGCTCGAAATCGAGCCCCGCCTCGTGCAATGCGATGGCCGTTGCAATGGCGATGGTGCCCTTGGCGTAATAGAGTTTCATGGCGCGGTTCCTGTTGTTCAGATGAAGGTACGGGCATGCGCCCGGTCGGGTGTGTCGAGATGGGGCGTGGCGTTGAAGGTGCCCAGCATCAGCATATCGTGGACATGTTCAAGCCGGTGTAATGAGCTGTTCATCACTTGCAGCATGACCTTGGACATGCCGGGAATATCGAGGCCGAGCGTGTGCCGCATCACCATGCCGATCACGCCCCCTGAGGTGACGATCAGGACACGCCCCGGATGATGGCAGATATCGTCGATCAGGCCGGTGATGCGGGTGGTGAAATGCTCGAACGTCTCAGGCACATCCGCGAGATCCCCGCGCGCCCAATGCTCGATCACCTGCGGCAGGTAGCGGGCGAATTCAGTGGCGTCCGCGGGCGCGGGGATTCCGTGCTGCGCCTCGATGGCCTGCGCGAGGGCGAAATAGCTCAGCTCATCCAGCCGCGCATCCTGTTCGGTGACGTGATATCCCATGGCCCGCGCGGTGCCGGTCTGTCGGTGCAGCGTGCCGGTGATCACGTGGTCGAAATGCGGATTGGTCTCGCGCAGATGCGCGCCCAGCCATTCCGCCTGCTGCACGCCAAGCGGCGACAGCCGGTCATAGCCCGCCTCGTCGGTGGCATGGCTGTTGGCCTGCCCGTGCCGCACCAGAATGAGTTCCGCCAAATCGCCGCCTCCCCGCTTGCCGCGCGACGTTAGCGCCGCACGACAGAGGGTTAAAGGTCCGGCACGGGAAATTATTCACCGGCCCCGATCCACCGCGCCTGACGCCTATACGAAACATCGTGCCCCGCCGTGGCGTAAAAATGCGGTGAGGGGTCGGGATTGGTGGACTCGGAAATGCCCGCGCATGGTCTAAGATCGCCACGGACAAGGAGGCGCGCGCATGTCTGAAACGATCAAGATCACACTCGATGGCCAAGAGATCGAGACCGAGGCCGGTCTGACGATCTGGGAGGTCGCCCATGGTCGCGGCCTGAAGATCCCGCATCTGTGCCACAAACCGGCCCCCGGCTATCGCCCGGACGGCAACTGCCGCGCCTGCATGGTCGAGGTCGAGGGCGAGCGCACACTCGTGGCGTCGTGTATCCGCGAGGCTCGCGAGGGCATGGTTGTCACCACAAATTCGAACCGTGCCGAAACAGCGCGCAAGATGGTGGTCGAGATGCTGCTTGCCGATCAGCCCGAGCGCGACGCCTCGCACGATGCCTCCAGCCACCTGTGGGACATGGCCGACGCCAATGGCGTGACCCATAGCCGCTTTCCAAAGCTTGAAAAACCGCGCGTGCCGCTGCTTGATGACAGCCACGTGGCGATGCGCGTCAACCTTGATGCCTGCATTCAATGCAACCTGTGCGTCCGCGCCTGCCGCGATGTGCAGGTCAATGACGTGATTGGCATGGCCGGGCGCGGCCACGATGCCTATCCCGTCTTCGACTTTGACGATCCGATGGGCGAGAGCACCTGCGTCGCCTGCGGCGAATGCGTGCAGGCGTGCCCAACCGGCGCGCTGATGCCCGCCTCGGTGATGGACGACGCACAGCAAGGCGACAGCGCCGATTATGACGAGGAGGTGCAGAGCGTCTGCCCTTTCTGCGGGGTCGGCTGCCAAGTCTCGCTCAAGGTCAAGGACGGCCGCGTCAAATATGTCGAGGGGATCAACGGCCCTGCCAACGAAGGCCGACTCTGCGTCAAGGGGCGCTTTGGCTACGACTATATTCACCACCCGCACCGCCTGACCAAGCCGCTTATCCGGCGCGAGGATGCACCCGAGAAGGGCCTCAATGTCGATCCCGGAAACTGGCATGAATTCTTCCGCGAGGCGGAATGGGACGAGGCGCTCGACTTTGCCGCCGGTAGCCTCAAGCGGCTCAAGGACACCCATGGCGGCGCGACCGTCGCGGGCTTCGGCAGTGCCAAATGCACAAATGAAGAGGCGTATCTCTTTCAGAAATTCATTCGTCAGGGCTTTGGCCACAACAACGTGGATCACTGCACGCGACTGTGCCATGCCTCCTCGGTGGCGGCGCTGATCGAGAATGTCGGCTCGGGGGCTGTGACGGCCACGTTCAACGAGATCGAGAATGCCGATGTGGCGATCATCATCGGAGCCAACCCGATCGAGAATCATCCCGTCGCGGCGACCTATTTCAAGCAATTCACCAAACGCGGCGGCAAGCTCATCGTGATGGACCCGCGCGGGGTGGGCATGCGCCGGTTTGCGACGCATATGTTGCAGTTCAAGCCCGGCGCGGATGTCTCGATGCTCAACGCGATCTGCCATGTGATCGTCGAGGAAGGGCTCTACGACCAGCAATATATCGAAGCCTTCACAGAGAACTGGGAGGCGGAAAAGGCGCATCTGGCGCAATTCCCGCCCGAGAAGATGGAAGCGATCTGCGGCATCCCCGCCGAAACCCTGCGCGCCGTTGCGCGCGAGTTCGCCACGGCAAAATCGGGCATGATCTTCTGGGGCATGGGGATTTCCCAGCACATCCACGGCACCGACAATTCGCGCTGCCTGATCTCTCTGGCGCTGATGTGCGGACATGTCGGCCGCCCCGGCACCGGGCTGCACCCGCTGCGCGGCCAGAACAACGTGCAGGGTGCGTCCGATGCGGGGCTCGTGCCGATGTTCCTGCCCGATTATCAGACCGTGACCGATGACGGCGTGCGCAATGCCTTTACCGAGGTCTGGAAATCGGGCGATTTCTCGAACCAGAAGGGCCTCACCGTGACCGAGATCATGGATGCGGTGCACGAGGACAATATCAAGGGCATGTATATTCTGGGCGAAAACCCGGCGATGTCCGACCCGGATGTGGAGCATGCCCGCGATGCGCTCGCCAAGCTGGAACATCTGGTGGTGCAGGACATCTTCATCACCGAGACGGCAAACTATGCCGATGTGATCCTGCCCGCCTCGGCCTTCTACGAGAAATCCGGCACCGTCACCAATACCAACCGGCAGGTGCAGATGGGCCGCCGCGCCGTCACCCCGCCGGGCGAGGCGCGCGAGGATTGGCAGATCACCACGCAGCTTGCGAACCGGATGGGGTTGCAGTGGCAGTATGACAGCCCGGCGGATGTCTTCGCCGAGATGAAGGTGAACATGCGCTCGCTCGACAATATCTCGTGGGAGCGGCTGGAGCGTGAAAACGCCGTGACCTATCCCTGCAAGACACCCGATGGCCCGGGCGAGGCGGTGGTCTTTGGCGACGGCTTCCCGCGACCCGAAGGCCGGGCGCGCTTTACCCCCGCCTCGATCATCCCGCCCGATGACGTGCCCGATGCCGACTATCCCATGGTGCTGACCACCGGGCGGCAGCTGGAGCATTGGCATACCGGTTCCATGACCCGCCGCTCCAGCGTGCTCGATGCGGTCGAGCCCGAGGCCAACTGCTCGCTGCATCCGTCTACCTTGCGCAAACTCGGCGTGGAGCCTGGCGAGATGGTGCGGCTGAGCACGAAACGCGGCTCGATCAGCATCATGGCACGCGCCGACCGGGCGGTGTCTCCGGACATGGTGTTCCTGCCCTTCGCCTATGTCGAGGCCGCGGCCAATATCCTGACCAACCCGGCGGTGGACCCCTACGGCAAAATCCCCGAGTTCAAGTACTCGGCCGTGCGCGTCGAAGCGGCAGAGATCGCGGCGGAATAAACGGCAAACGGGCGGCCCGATGGACCGCCCCTTGACTGTTCATAACCGGGTTGCGCCGCGTTTCAGCGGTTCGGCAGGATCACGATCTCCACCCGGCGGTTTTGCGCCTTGCCCTCGGCAGTGAGGTTCGAGGCCACCGGCTGATCCTCGCCGCGGCCAATGGCGTTGATCCGCGAAAACGGCACGCCGCCATTCATCAGCACATCCGCCACGGCGTTGGCGCGCCGCTCCGAGAGACCCTGATTGTAGCTGGCATCGCCGTCGCTATCGGTATGTCCGACGACCTGAACCGTTGTGTCGGGATATCTCTGGAGGCTATCCGCCACCTTGAACAGATCCGTCCGCAGATCAGGCCGGATGTTGAAACTGTCGACCGGGAACAGGATGTCCTGCGGCATGGTCAGGATCAGGCGATCGCCGGTATTGGTGATCTGAACGTCGCTGTCGAGTTGCTGGCGCAGTTCGGCCTCCTGCCGGTCGAGCGCATTGCCGATGGCCGCACCGCCGAGGGCACCGATCGCGCCGCCGAGGAGAGCCCCCTTGCCCTTGCTATCACTCACGGCGGCACCCGTGGCGGCCCCGACCAGCCCGCCGATCACCGCGCCGGACTTGGTTTTCTGACGCGGATCATCGCCTCCGACATAGGCCGGGTTGGTACAGGCCGCGACCAGAAGAAGCGATGCGCCGGAGAGGATGAGAATGGGATTTCGTGCTCGGATCATGGAATTTCGCTTTCATTGATTTCATAGCCCGATGGATCGGGTTCACTGCAATGATATGCAATAACAGCACCTCGCCCAAGGCAAATCCACGGGGAAATACAAGACAGCACGCGCAGAATTCCGCCTATCCTTCGGCGCGCGCGCTTTCCCACGCAAGGATCGCGCGCTTGACCGGCAGACCCCAGTGATAGCCACCCAAACCTCCAGATTTGCGCAGGGCCCGGTGGCAGGGGATGAGAAAGCTGACCGGATTGCGCCCCACGGCAGTGCCGACCGCGCGCACTGCGCGCGGGTTGCCAACAGCCTGCGCGATCTCGGAATAAGTGGTGACATGGCCTGAGGGGATTGTGAGCAACGCCTCCCAGACCTTGATCTGAAATGGTGCGCCGATCACATGCAACGCCGTCTCGCCGCGACCCTCAAAGGCGGCCTCGACCCAGGGCGCAATGCTCTCCGGGGCCTCGACATAGGCCGCCTCGGGCCAACGGGCGCGCATGTCGGCCATGGTCACGTCGCGCCCGAATTCCCCGGCAAAGGCCAGACCGCAGAGACCCCGCTCCGTGCCCATGGCGAGCGTCTCGCCGAACGGGCTGTCAAACCAGCCGTACCGGATGGTCAGGCCTGCCCCCTTGCGTGCGAATTCACCCGGGCTCATCGCCTCCCACCGTAGAAAAAGATCATGCAGGCGCCCCGAGCCCGACAACCCCGCTGCATCTGCCGCCTCCAACGTGGTATGGCGCTGCGCCAGAAGGTCCTTGGCATGACCAAGCGTCAGGTATTGCTGGTAGCGTTTGGGCGACACGCCCACCCAATGCGAGAAAATCCGTTGGAAATGCGCGGCGCTCATGCCCATCTCATTGGCCAGATCCTCCAGCGAGCGCGTCTCGCCGCCGGCGTCGATCAGATCAATCGCACGGCGCATGACATTGTAGTGGTAGGCATTGTCGGATGCATGATCTTGCATTGTGACCTCTGCGGCATGTGATGTCTTTGAAAATAGGCCGTGCAATTTCAAGATACGACCCGAATCATGTGCATTCGCTCCGTGTTGGTTGACCCCGGAGCGGTGAGTAATCATGGTGGATTTTCTCTATTGTTTCGATTTGACGCTCAATTCTCTATGACGCCGGGGCCAGAGGTCCTCCGAAGATGCATTGCCAGATTGGAAAAGTGGCATTTTTGTGACGAAATCTGATTCAAAACATATGCGCATATGTCTATGTGTACTAGACGTTCTCCGGGGAGGTCTGAACCGTGGCTGACTTAGGCAACGCGCAAATACCCTTGGGACATAGGCAGACACCTTCATTGACATCATCCCTGTAATCAGTTGCCGGACATGTTCGGCGGCTGGCAAACAAGGAGTGTTAAAATGATGAACTTTAGACATGCCACAGCCGTCGCTGTGGCAGTATCGGGGTTGATTGTAGGCAGTTCGGGGACGGCTGCCACGATCAAAGGCTGGAACACAGGCAATGTCGAAGTGGCACCGACGCCTGCCGATGGCGAAACGGGGCTCAGCGTCGTCTACCATCGCGCTCTGCCCGATCCGGATGCCATGACCAACGGCCGGATCGCATTTACCCCGCCCGAGGCACAAAGCCCAGGTATCAAGGTTCAGGTTGAAGACTATCAACAGAGCGGCGGAAGTGCCCCTGACCTGAGCTTTTCGGGCTGCCTCATGACCTCAAATCCGGGGGCCACCTGCACCAGCCCATTCCAAAGCGGCAAGCGCATAAAACAGCAGATGACAGGGACTGGCCCAGTCGATCTGGTGTTCGAAGTTGAGAATGATGGAACGGATTCGACATATCAGGTCTTCCACCGCCTGATCAACGATACCAGTGCCTTGCTCGATGGGTTCAAGATCGAGCTTGGCTACGGGATCGGAGACGGCTTCGAAAAGGCCGCCGAACAGGGAAGCTTGAGTTTTTCATCACTCTTTGCCGCACAGCCGCAAGGCAGCGGCTCAGCTTCGACGCAATTTCCGTTCGGCCTGTTCGGGGATGCGGACACCAATCCCAATTTCACGCTTGATGGCTTCTTCGCGAGTGCCCGGACCGGCTTCAACACCGCTTTCAGTGCCGTCGAGATCGCAAGTGATGGTATATTCGGCCCCTATACGGACTTCTTCGACACCTGGCTGCCCGGGCAATCCGTTCCCGCCGGCGTATTCTGGGACAACGACAACGATCCGGGCACGGATGCGCTTGTCATGGCATGGGAACGACCGGACGGCACATGGGAAATCCGCCGCCGAATTGCGAGCCTTGCGGATGGAACCGCCGCCGCTCTTGCGACGCCGGTAGAATTGGCGAGCTTTGACGCGGTGGTTGACTGGTTCGAAGATCAGGAAGGTGGTACGGACCTCACAGCCGTTCTACTGCCGGGGGAAATCGAGGACCTGGCCAATCTCAACGTGAATTTCGCAATCCAGCTTGCCGGAAATCTGTTTGATGCTGCTGGCGACGCATTGGACTCGTTCACCCTGCGCACGACTGTCTTTGCCGCCTCAATCGCGGCGATCCCGCTGCCTGCGGGTGCACCGCTATTACTCGGTGGGCTGGGCATGTTGTGGGCCTTGCGCCGCCGCCGTCAGCGAGCCGTCTGAAACGGTGACAATACGCGCGTGCAACCCCGTAACGGGGTTGCACTTTTTCTCGACTGTGTGGCATCTGAGGGGATGCGCAAACAACTCGATTATCACACGATCCGCGAGATCTTTACCCGGTTCGAGGCCGCCGAGCCGGAACCCAAGGGCGAGTTGGACCACGTCAACGCCTACACGCTGGTGGTGGCCGTCGCGCTTTCGGCGCAGGCCACGGATGTGGGGGTGAACCGCGCCACGAAAGAGCTCTTCAAGATCGCCGACACACCGCAGAAGATGCTCGATCTGGGCGAAGAGGGGTTGACCCAGCACATCAAGACCATCGGCCTTTACCGCAATAAGGCCAAGAACGTGATGAAGCTGAGCCGCATCCTTGTCGAGGACTATGGTGGCGAGGTGCCCAACAGCCGCGCCGCCCTGCAATCGCTGCCCGGCGTCGGGCGCAAGACCGCCAATGTCGTGCTCAACATGTGGTGGCACTACCCGGCGCAGGCGGTGGATACCCATATCTTCCGTGTCGGCAACCGCAGCGGCATCTGCCCGGGCAAGAACGTCGATGCCGTCGAACGCGCCATCGAGGACAACGTGCCGGTGGATTTCCAGCGCCACGCGCATCACTGGCTCATCCTGCATGGCCGCTATACCTGCAAGGCGCGCAAACCCGCCTGCGGCACCTGCCTTATTCGTGATCTCTGCTTATTCGAGGACAAGACCCTATGACAAAATATCAGGCCGTCGGCATCGGCAATGCCGTGGTGGACGTGATCAGCCAATGCGACGATGCCTTTCTGGCCCGGATGGGCATCGACAAGGGCGTTATGCAACTGATCGAGACCGAACGCGCCGAATTTCTCTACGAGAACATGACCGACCGGCGGCAGATGCCGGGCGGGTCGGTCGCCAATACCATAGCGGGACTGGGCGCGCTCGGCCTCTCGACAGGCTTCATCGGCCGGGTGAGCGATGACGACTTGGGTCATTATTACGCAGGCGCGATGGCCGAGGTCGGCACCGATTTCGTCAACGCCCCGCGCGGCGACGGGGCGCTGCCCACCTCGCGCTCGATGATTTTCGTCTCGCCCGATGGCGAGCGGTCGATGAACACCTATCTCGGCGTCTCCACGGAACTCGACGAGGGCGACGTGCCCGAAGCGGTGGCCGGGCAGGCCGGGCTCTTGTTTCTCGAGGGGTATCTTTTCGACAAACCCAAGGGCAAGGCGGCGTTTCAGGCGGCGGCGCGCGCCGCGCGCGCGGGGGGTGGCAAGGCGGGGATCACGTTGTCCGATCCGTTCTGCGTCGAGCGCCACCGCGCCGATTTCCGCGGACTGCTGCGCGAACTCGACTACGTGATCGGCAACGAACACGAATGGTGCGCGCTCTACGAGACCGAGGATCTCGGCGCGGCATTGGAGCAGGCGGCGCTGGAAAGCGGGCTGATTGTCTGCACCCGCTCGGGCCATGACGTAGTGCTGGTCGAGGGTGCGGAAACAGTGACAGTGCCCGTGCACCGGGTCGAGCCGGTGGACACCACCGGCGCGGGCGATCAATTCGCCGCCGGGCTGCTTTACGGCCTTGCCACCGGGCAACCGCTGGCCGTGGCCGGGCGCATGGGCTGCATCGCGGCAGCCGAGGTGATCGGCCATTACGGCGCGCGGCCCGAGGCGGACGTCAAGGCGCTCTTTGCCGCCGAAGGTCTGATCTGACCCGAAGGCGCGCCCCTGGCGAAGGTCGCATCACGGGTATTTTCGCCAAGAAGAAACAGCGATGCGCGCCCGCCCCCGGCGTCGGTCGACGCTCTGTCGATGCAGACCGGGGACGGGCGCGGCTTCTCCTTGGGCGGTCATCGGCTCCCCAGCCTCAACCGCGCCCGTATCGTCGCATGGCTAGGTTAACGAAACCTTGCCCTCTTCTTGGTCCCAAATACCCCGGGGTGAATTGGCCGCAGGCCAAGAGCGGCAGCGCCCCTCCAGACCCCAAGGCCGCTTACTTGTCGCGGAACTGCGCCTCGCGCTTTTCGGCGAAGGCGGCCATGCCCTCTTTCTGGTCCTCGGTGGCAAACAGCGAGTGGAACACGCGCCGCTCGAATAACAGCCCCTCGCGCAGCGTCGTCTCGTAGGAGCGATTGACCGCCTCCTTGGCTGCCATCACCGAAATCTGCGATTTCTCGGCGATCTTCTGGGCGGCCGACATCGCCTCTTCCATGAGCTTCTTGGCGGGCACCACGCGGCTCACCAGCCCTGCGCGCTCGGCCTCTTCGGCATCCATGAAGCGGCCCGTCAGGTTCATGTCCATCGCCTTGGACTTGCCCACCAGCCGGGTCAGGCGCTGCGTGCCGCCCAGCCCTGCGATGACGCCGAGATTGATCTCGGGCTGGCCGAATTTGGCGGTGTCCGAACAGATGATGAAGTCGCACATCATCGCCAACTCGCAACCGCCGCCCAGGGCATAGCCCGAGACAGCCGCGATGATCGGCTTGCGCACGCGGCAAATCGCGTCGCTGTCATCGGTGAAGAGATCCTCGAGGAAGACGTCGACGAATCCCTTGCCGCTCATCATCTTGATGTCGGCCCCCGCCGCGAACGCCTTTTCCGACCCGGTGAGCAGGATACAGCGCACCTTGTCGTTCTTCTGCGCCTCGCCAAGCGCCTGCGACAGCTCTGACATGAGCTGATCGTTGAGCGCGTTGAGAGCATCGGGGCGGTTGAGTTTGATGAGGGCGACGTGGTCTTCTATTTCGACGATGATCGTCTCATAGGCCATGAAATCAGCTTTCATTTGTTTCCATCAGACCGATTCATTACCACTGTTGGCCGCGCGTTCAACCTATCTTTGACAGCGCGGGCAATAGAAGCTGGAGCGCCCGGACTGTACGATGCGCCCGATCACGCCCTCACATCCCTCGGTCCGGCAGGGTTCACCCTCGCGCCCGTAGACGTCGAAACTGTGCTGGAAATAGCCCAACTCGCCATCCGCCTGCCGGAAATCCCGCAGCGAGGAGCCGCCTGCGGTGATCGCATCCCGCAGCACGTCGCGGATGATCGGCACCAGCCCGCTCGCGCGTTTGCCCGAGATGTTCCCGGCGCGGCGGCGCGGCGAGATACGCGCCCGAAAGAGCGTCTCGCAGACATAGATATTCCCGAGGCCTGCCACGATCCGCTGATCGAGCAGCGCGGATTTGACCGGCGTGTTGCGCCCCTTGAGCATGGCGGCGAGATAGGGCGCGTTGAAGTCATTGCCCAAGGGCTCCGGCCCCAGTTTCGCCAGCAGCGGATGCGCCTCCGCCCGATCCGTCGGCATCAGGTCCATCGCGCCGAACCGGCGCGGATCGTTGAAGGTGATCCGCGCGCCGTTCTCCATGTCGAGCACCACGTGGTCGTGCTTTTCCGGGGCCGCGTGCTCCTGCACGAAACGCCCCAAGGGATCGCCCGAGACCAGCATGCGCCCCGACATGCCCAGGTGAATGAGCAGCGTCTCACCCGAGGCAAGATCGGCGAGGATGTATTTCGACCGCCGCCGCAGCATCAGCACGCGCTGCCCGGTCAGCCGCGCGGCCATGTCGGTCGGAAACGGCCAGCGCAGGTCAGGGCGGTTGACGGCGGCGCACGTGATCACCTGCCCCTCCATCACCGGGGCAAGGCCGCGGCGGACTGTCTCAACCTCTGGCAATTCGGGCATTTGTCCCCTCGATCAACACAAGCGGCGCATTGTAACCCCCCGCCCGCGCCCTATAAGAAGGGCAGGACACAAGAGCGGCAAGGCCCATGAACGAGAAAACTACCCATTTCGGGTTTCAGGATGTGCCCGAGTCGGAAAAGGCCGGGCGCGTGCGCGGGGTCTTTGGCAGCGTGGCCAGCAAATACGACGTCATGAACGACGCGATGAGCATGGGGATTCACCGCATCTGGAAGGATGCGATGATGGATTGGCTGGCGCCGCGCGCGGGGCAACGCCTGCTCGATGTGGCGGGCGGCACCGGCGATATCAGCTTTCGCTTTCTCAAGCGGGCGGGTCATGGCCATGCCACTGTGCTCGACCTGACCGAGCCGATGCTGATCGAGGGGCGCAAGCGCGCCGAGGCCGAGGCCATGGCCGACAGTCTCGATTGGGTGGTGGGCGATGCGATGGCGCTGCCCTTCGAGGCCAACAGTTTCGACGTCTACACGATCAGTTTCGGCATCCGCAACGTGACCCGCCCGCAAGAGGCGCTGAACGAGGCGTTTCGCGTGCTCCGGCCCGGCGGGCGGCTGATGGTGCTGGAGTTCAGCCAGATCCCCAATGAATTGATGCAGAAGGTCTATGACCTTTACAGTTTCAACATCATTCCGCGCCTCGGGCAGGCGATCGCCAATGATCGCGACAGCTATCAGTACCTGGTCGAATCGATCCGCAAGTTCCCCGATCAGGAGACGTTTCTGGGGATGGTGCGGCAGGCCGGGTTCGGACAAGCAAAATACCGCAATCTGAGCATGGGCATCGCCTGTCTGCATTCCGGCTGGAAGATCTGATGCGCGGGCCGCACAATATCCTGCGGCTGATCCGCACCGGCGCGACACTGGAACGCACCGGGGCCATGGGCCTGATCATGGACGCGTTCGAGGCGCCACCACTGGTGCGCGGCACCATGCGGTTTCTGGCCTGGCCGTTTCAATGGATGGGCTACAAGGGCGACGAGACGACCCCGCCTGCGCCCCGCGCGCTGACCGCATTGGGCCCGGCCTATATCAAGTTCGGCCAGATTCTCAGCACTCGCCCCGATCTGGTGGGCGAGGAGCTGGCCGGGCAGTTGCGCGTCTTGCAGGACAAGCTGCCGCCCTTCTCGGTCGATGCGGCCAAGGCGAGCATCACCCATGAGCTGGGCCATCTCGTCGAAGAGATGTTCGACGATTTCAGCCCGCCCGTCGCCGCGGCCTCGATCGCGCAGGTGCACAAGGCACGGCTGCGCGACACGGGCGAGGCGGTCGCCATCAAGGTGCTGCGCCCCGGGATCGAAAAGGCGTTTCGCCGCGACATTGACGCGTTTTATTTCGCCGCCCGAATGGTGGAATTGCTGGCCCCCGGCGCACGACGCCTGCGACCCACAGAGGTGATTGCGCATTTCGAGGGCGTGGTCATGGGCGAACTCGACCTGCGGCTCGAAGCCTCCTCGGCCTCCGAATTTGCTGCAAACACATCCGAGGATGCCGGTTTTCAACTACCCTCCGTGCAATGGCATCTGTCATCGCGCCGGGTGATGACGATGGGCTGGGCCGATGGTGTGCCGCTTGGCGACAATGCGGCGCTCGATGCGGCGGGCCATGACCGGGCCGAACTGGGCGAGCGGGTGCTGCAACTCTTCCTCAACCACGCGCTGCGCGACGGCTATTTCCATGCCGACATGCATCAGGGCAATCTCAAGGTGGCGGGAAATGGCAATATCATCGCCTATGATTTCGGCATCATGGGCCATATCGATGAATACACCCGTCGGGTCTATGCCGAGATCCTCTACGGCTTCATCAAGCGCGATTACCGCCGCGTCGCCGAGGTGCATTTCGAGGCGGGCTATGTGCCTGCCGACCGCGATGTCGATGCCTTTGCGCGTGCCCTGCGCGCGGTGGGCGAGCCGATTTTCGGGATGGATGCGAGCCGCATTTCCATGGGCAGCCTGCTCAGCTATCTCTTCGAAGTGACCGAGCGGTTCGGCATGGAGACGCGCACCGAACTCATCCTGCTGCAGCGCACCATGGTGGTGGTCGAGGGCGTCGCCCGGAGCCTCAATCCGCAGATCAACATCTGGCAGGTCGCCCGGCCCGTGGTCGAGGATTACATCAAGAAGACGATCGGCCCGCGCGCCGCATTGCGCGATTTCGGGCGTACAGCCGCCGTGCTGTCACGCTACGGCCCGCGCCTGCCCGGTCTGGTCGAGGCCGCGCTGATTCGCCAATCCGCGCCACACGCGCCCGTGCCCCCGTCTCCCTGGCCGATGCGCATCGCCTTTGCCGGGATCGGCGCGGCCCTGGGTGCGGGCGGCGCGACTCTGGCTCTGGCGCTTATGTAGCATCTCGCGTTCCGCTGTCTGATGGGCGCAGACCAAGCACCGCACTTGCGGCGACGCTTTGCCCGTTCTCCAACACAAGCCTTGTTTCTCCTCCCTCCTGACGGGCTTCGACGATGCGGCTGTGAACATGTGCGTCCTGGCGCGCGATCACCTCACCCCCGGCAAGGGACTGCACCGAAACCTCGTAAGTCCCCTTTTGCAGCGGCAGACCGGCGGCATCGCGCCCTGTCCATGTGATGCGGCCACTTTGCGAGGTGATATCCTGACGTTGCACGATAATGCCCGCTGCATTTGTGACCACCAGTTGCGCGGCATCTGCCAGCGGATCGACCGTCGCCGTCAGCGGCACCGGCGTCCCGTCAAAGACAATCGGCGTTTTCGCCTCTGCCTCAAGCCCGATCCAGCCTGACAACTGACCGAGACCAAGCGCACCCATCTGCGCCCCAAGCCCGGTCAGCAGGTCATTGGTCAACACCTGCTGCTCGACGGTCGAGAAGGTCGCCAATTGCACGGCGAAATCGGACGACTCCACCGGATTGAGCGGGTCCTGGTTGCGCATCTGCGTGGTGAGCATCTTCAGAAAGGTTTCGAAATCCGAACTGAGCGCGTTGCCACTGCGGGGCGCCGCAGCCGCCGTCGGTGTGGTCGATTGGGTCGAAGAGAGAACGTCCATGGTCAAACCTTTCTAAAGACGGATATCCAGGCGATCACCAAGGTGAAGCGCGGAAGCGAGATAAGCCGTGCCACCCTCGTCTTCCGACAAGGGGCCGGGCGAAGATACCGTTGCCCGCGGGTGCTGCTGCGCACCGGGCTGTTCGTGGCCGAAGGAAAACTCCGCCGACTGATAGCCGATATCCAGAAACTCACCCGCCAGAAGGTCGATGTTGCGCCGAAGAAGATCGAGCGTTTCGGGGCGCTCTGCCAACACCGAAACCGAGAGCCCGGCGTCGGATTGGCTCAGGCTCAGGCGCACCTTGCCCAGTTCTTCGGGGTTGAGCACGAGGTCGATCACCCGATCTGCCCCGGATGCACCGCGCTCTATGGCAGCGGCGATCTGCATGACCACATGATGCGGTTGAGCTGGCAGTGCAGCCGCGCCGAGCTGAGTGAGACCTTGCGCGTAGACGGCAGGGGCGCGCGGCCCCGAATAGGCCTGAATATCGTCTTCGGCGAAACGCGGGACGCCACGCAGCGCCGCGCCCTCCGGCATAAAGGGCATCACCGGCAGGGCGGCTACGGTGGCATTTCTACCACCGACGGCGCGCAGCCCGCCGGGCATCTCGGGCAAAACCCGTGTCATGTCCCCGGCGCGCACGCGATCACCCGTGGCGCGTTCAGGCACTCGCCCCGCCATGACCGCGTCCGGCACATGCGGGGCCTTTGCCACCACCGGCAACGCTGCCAAAACCGCGCCGGCTTGCACCCGTTGCCCGTTCAGAAGACCAGGTGAAGAGGCCGGATTGCGCGCAGCCGGCCAATCAGGCGCGATCTCTACCGTTGCAGTCGTCCTGCCCTGATCACCTGTCGCCAAAACAAGCTGTGGCGCTGCGGTTGCCGGATTTGTGGCGATCAACAATGTCCCGGCACGAGCGGGCGCAAGATCACCGATAAAGGTGCCTCGAGACATAGCAGATCCAGACCTCTGACCCGCATCAACCGGCCAGGGATCACCACCCGAACGCACCAGATCAACATCCGGAAGGCTCTCGTGCCCCTCTCCGACCATGCGCGGACCCGCGATTGGTGCGGGCACGCGCGCCGCCTCGCCCGAAAGCACAGCACCATCCGGCAACCCCTCCTCACGCACCTCTTGCGGATCGGTCAGGGCCATGTCCGCCGAGGCATTACGTAACACCCCGCCGGTCTCGTGATCGCCGCCAACACCCGGAACCGCCACCACATCAGTCTCATCCAAACTGTCCTTGATGGATGAAAGATCGTCATTCTCCGGAAAAACGGGCGGTGCATCGTCTGTCGCACGGGCGTTCCCCGAATCGGGCTCACCCAGATCGCCGTTGCGAAAATGGCTCTCGAACAAAGGCTGCTGCTCGCCAGACCCATCCACAGGAGGGCGGTCTGTCTCCGTCTGCCCCGCAACGGCTCGCCTGACAGGTGGCTGACCTTCTCCCAAACCGGCCAGTGCATGCATATCGATCCTCCATGCAGCATCCTCATTGCCGGAACCCTGACAGATTTCGGTTACCGGTTCTTTACCGCTTTGCTGTCTCATGCGGCTTAGTTCCATCAATTGGAGGTAATCCGGTGACAGACTCTTTACCCGTATCGACACACCTGACAGGACCCCGCCCGACAACGCCGAAGCCAGATATCCGCGTCGCCGCCGAACGACTCGAGGCAAGCTTCTTGGCCGAAATGCTCAAATCCGCCGGCGTTGGCGAACAGGAAAATACCATGAGCGGCGGTATCGGCGAATCGCAGTTCGCCTCGTTCCACCGCGAGGCGCTCGCCCGCGAGATGGTCGTCCGGGGCGGTATCGGGCTCGCCGATATGTTCGAGGCAAGCCTGAGGGGCAAAACCAATGAGTGAAGAAACCGATACCCGGATCATCGCACAACTCGACGCCCTGCTCGAGACCGAACGCGCGGCGCTCTTGCGCGGAGATCTGCAGGCGATTGCGGATACTGTCGCTCGAAAGGAGCAATTGATCGGCACGCTCAACACGGGTGTCGCCCGGCAGGCGGACCTGTCCGGATTGCACCACAAGCTGAGGCGCAACCAGGCACTGCTCGACGGGGCCCTGCTGGGTATACGCGCCGTTTCGGCCCGCATCGCAGCCTATCGGCAGATCCGGAAATCGATGGACACCTATGACCGTGACTGCCGCAAGCTCACCATCCCCGGCGACATCAGCCGCAAGGTGGAGAGACGGGCTTGAGGATTTGTATCAAATGCACCGGACATGACGGTGGAAGCTTAGCACTCCCTTAGGAAATCCCGGGCCATGGTGGCCCTGCATCCGCGACCGGATGGCGCTGCCCGGCAATGATGCCACGGCGGCACCTGTCAGAACGACATCAGCATTGCCTGTCTCTTGACAGCGCACCACGAACCCGACGCAAAGCGTCGCCTTCAAAAGGAAAAACCTATGTCCAGCATTCTGACGAACAACAGCGCCATGGTGGCCCTGCAAACCCTGCAATCGGTCAATTCCAACCTGGCAAAGACACAGGATATGATCTCGACCGGCAAGGCCGTGGCAACGGCCAAGGACAATTCCGCGATCTTCGCAATTTCCAAGGTCATGGAATCCGATGTCAGCGGGTTCAAGGCCGTGTCGGATGCCCTGTCCTTGGGCGAATCAACGGTTGCCGTGGCCTCTGCCGGGGCCGAGCAGATCACCAATATCCTCAACGATATCAAGGAAAAGGTGGTCGCCGCGACGGGCGAGAACGTGGATCATGCCAAGATCCAGAACGATGTGGACGAACTGGTCAACCAGGTCACGTCTATCATAGGGGCATCGCAGTTCAACGGCGCGAACCTGCTCAATACGGCAGGTGGTGACATCACCGTGCTGTCTTCGCTCGACCGTGCGGCGGATGGCTCCGTGACGGCCACCAATATCACGGTCGCCTCGGTCGATTTCGAAGCAGGTCTCGACCTCAGCGATATCGACGTGAGCACCGCGGCGGCCGCCGAGACCTCCCTCGCCGCGATCGAAACGCATATCCAGACTGCAGTCGATGGGGCCGCCGCGCTCGGCGCGTCCGCCAGGCGGATTGGCGACCAGAACGAGTTCGTCAGCAAGGTGACGGACGCGATGAAGTCCGGCATCGGCGCCCTGGTCGATGCCGATATGGAAGAGGCCTCGGCACGCTTGCAGGCACTTCAGGTGCAACAACAGTTGGCGACGCAATCCCTCTCGATCGCCAATCAGGCACCTCAGGCGATCCTGTCGCTGTTCAGGAACTAAGGCGCTGTCAGGGGTGCCGCTAAGGCCCCCCTGATACCCCGCTTGCCACATGAACAAGGATCTCTTGAAAGGACATGACGTGAACGCGACTTTACAGGCACAGACCGCCTATCGCGCCCAGGCCCGGACAATCCGGACGACACGGAGTTTGGAGTACGACACAATGGCGCGCGTGACGCACGGGCTGAAATCCGCAATCAAGGATCAAACGACGGGTAGCACACGACAACTCGTGACGGCGCTCCACGACAATCGCAGGCTTTGGACGATCCTCGCCGCCGACGCCGCCAACCGCGACAATCCCCTGCCTGCCGAGCTGCGGGCAAGGATTGTGTATCTGGCCGAATTCACCCAACAGCACAGCAGCAAGGTTCTGCGCGATGGCGCCGATATCAACCCCCTGATCGATATCAATGTCGCCGTGATGCGCGGCTTGACCGGCACGGGGCATGGCTCGTGAGTGGCCTGGTGCTCAAACTCGGCCCGAAAGAGCGCGTGTTGATCAATGGCGCGGTGATCGAAAATGGGGATCGCCGCTCGCGTCTGTCGATCATGACCCCGGATGCCAACATCCTGCGTCTGCGCGATGCCATTCACCCCGAAGAGGCGACGACACCGGTGCGCCGGGCCTGCTATGCCGCGCAGCTTGTGCTATCCGGCGATTGCGACCCCGATACCGCGCGACACCAGCTTTTGCGGCGGATCGAGGAATTGAGCCAGGTGTTGCGCGACGCGGACAGCCGGGCACAGCTCACCTGCGCAACCGCTGCGCTGCTGGACGATCAGCATTACCAGTGTCTCAAGGCGCTTCGCGCCTTGCTCCCGCGCGAGGCGCGATTGCTGGCCCATGGCCGCGCGACATGAATTTCGAGCCGGTTCTTCCCTTGGGCGGTTTACCCGGCTGGGCCCTGCTCAATCGCACACTCGCGCAGCAGACCGACCTCTTCAACAAATCACCGCAAATCGTCAGGGATACCGACTATTTCGAACAGACCATCGGCAGCATTCGCACCGCCGAGGATCTGGTCGCGGACCGGCGTCTGTTGCGCGTCGCACTCGGGGCCTTCGGATTGCAGGACGATATCGACAGCCGCGCCTTCATTCGCACGATTCTGGAAGAAGGCACGGTGCGCGACGACGCGCTCGCCAACCGCTTGGCCGATGAGCGCTACCGACAACTCGCCGACGCTTTCGCCTTTGCCGACCGGTCGGTTCCGCGCACGCAACTCTCCGATTTCGGCAGCCTGATCACGGCCCAGTTTCGACAACGCGCCTTCGAAGTGGCCGTAGGGGATCGGGACGAGGCCTTGCGCCTTGCCCTGAACGTGCGCCGGGAACTGAGCGATGTGGCTGGCGATGACGCAGCCGAGGATACCCGATGGCTTCGCATTCTGGGCAACGCACCGCTACGGCGTGTGTTCGAGGTGGCACTTGGCCTGCCGGAGAGTTTTGCTCAACTCGACCTCGATCGACAACTCGACGAGATCAAGGACCGCGCGTCCCGGCAGTTGGACATCTCGAATCTGTCCGACCTGACGGAGGATGACGCCCAAGAGGCCTTGATCCGTCGCTTCCTGTTGCGCGACCAGGTGGCCGACTTCACCGCGCAATCCTCCCAGTCCATCGCCCTGACGCTCCTGCAAGCCGCGCCTCGCGCGTTCTGAGCTGCGCCGCAGCCACGGCACGACACCGACACATCACACACCCGTCTGGCCCGTCGATTGGTCGAAATACCAGCGGCCCTCATTGATCGGGCGGCCACCCCTCCCCTCCCTGAGACGCCATCGCCGCACCCTGTGCGCCACCACCGGCGCGACGCAAGATCACGGCCAGCCGGGAAAAACTGTTGCGCGCAGATCCGCGCTCCAGTTCGGCCAGGTATCCGTCCATTTCCGGCCAGATACGAATCGCCTGATCCAGGTCCGGATCACTGCCCTCGGTATAAAGACCAGCCTTGATCATCATTTCTGATCGCGCATAACTGCCCAAAAGCCGTCGCGCCTGCGACAAGAGCGCATTCTCCTCATCACTCGCCGCTGCGGGCAAGCTCCGCGACACCGATCGAAGCAGATCTATCGCCGGATAGCGGCCGCGTTCGGCAATGGCACGGTCGAGCACGACATGCCCGTCAAGCACGCCGCGCAGGATATCGGCCACAGGCTCTTCCATGTCAGAGCCCGCCACCAGAACCGTCAGCAGCGCCGTGATATCACCTGCCCCCTCCGCACCGGGGCCCGCGCGTTCGCACAGCGACATGATGGTATGCGCGGTCGAGGCGGGAAATCCGCGCAACGCGGGCATCTCGCCCGCCGCCGTGGCGATCTCGCGATGTGCCTCGGCAAAACGGGTTACCGAATCGGCCAGAAACAGCACATGTCGCCCCTGATCGCGAAAATGCTCTGCCACCGCCATCGCGGTCCAGGCGCAGCGACGGCGCACAAGAGGCGACCGATCCGAGGTTGCCGCCACGATCACCGCACGCGCCATCCCCTCCGACCCCAGAACATTTCGCACAAACTCACCCAGTTCGCGCCCCCGCTCCCCGATCAGCGCGACCACGACAACGTCGGCCTGCATATGCCGCGCAAGATGCCCCAGCAGCATGGATTTGCCGACCCCCGATCCGGCGAACAACCCGATGCGTTGCCCCCGAACGATGGGCAGGAAGGTATTGAACACCGCCATCCCGGTTTCCAGTCGGCCACCAAGCGCCCGGCGACAGGCCGCCGCCGGCGGCGCCGCCCGGATCGCTCGATCCTGCGCACCGCGCAACAGCGGCCGCCCGTCCAGCGGCTGTCCGTAAGGGTCGATCACGCGCCCGATCCAATCCGCCGAGGGCGCGATGGTCGCGGCCCCCAACAGAATGACCCGATCACCAAGGGCCACGCCCTCCACGGTTTCCTCGGGCAGCACCAGGATCGACGCCTCTTCGAGTTGCAGCACTTCGCCCGTCAGAACCGACCCGCTGCGCGTTTGGATGCGCACGCGATCACCGAGGCGCGCCAGTGCCGACAACCCAGCTACGCACAACGCCCCACCCTGAACCGCCGAAACGCGCCCCACAGTGTGCACCGCCCGCAGGGCCGATATTTCGGCCCGCAGGCCATCCAGCTGTGTTCGGGTCATCCGTGCGCTCCAATCATGTTCTGAAAACAATTTCTAAAGGAATCAGGGTTAAGCCTTGATTGAAGCCGATCGAGGGAGAAGCCCCGTTGTTTGAAAATCTCGACATATTTCGCATGTCGCACGCGATGGCGACCCATGCCGGGGCCAGGCAGGCCCTGGTGGCGCAGAACATGGCGAATGCCGACACACCCGGATACGCGGCCCGTGATCTCTCACCCTTCCAGCAGGTTTATCGGCACGACGGCTCCCCGCATCTGCCGCATGCGACCCGGGCCGCCCATCTCTTTGGACAGGGCAATCCCGTCGCGTTCGAGCCCCGCCTCGACGCCTTGGCGCAAAGCGATCCGAACGGCAATTCCGTGTCCATCGAGACCGAAATGCTGCGCGCCGTCGATGTGAAACGCCAGCACGACCGCGCCATCGCGATCTATCGGTCATCACTGACGGTTCTGCGCACCGCCCTTGGGCGCGGATAAGGGGGCCACCATGAACGATTTTTCCAATGCGCTCTCGGTGTCGGCCAGCGGTCTCAAGGCGCAGGCACAAAGGCTCACCCATGTCTCCGAGAACATCGCCAATGCCGATACACCAGGATACCGGCGCAAGGTCGTGGCCTTCGAGACCGAACTCCACGGCCCCCGCGCGACAGGAGAGGTCGCAACCGGCCGCGTTCGCCTTGATCGCAGAGACCTCTCGCGCATCTACGAACCCGGTCACCCGCTCGCTGATGCGACGGGCCATTTCGATGGCTCCAATGTCGATCTGATGATCGAAATCGCCGACGCGCGCGAGGCGCAGCGCAGCTACGAGGCAAATCTCAAGATGTTCGATCAGGCGCGACAGATGTCATCGCGGCTCATGGAACTGCTCCGCAGATAAACCGCTCAAAGGAGATCCAGAATGGATATCGCATCGCTCAACGCGGCCGAACGCTACGCGGCCTTCAAACCCGCAACCGAACCCAGTGGCAATACGGGCGCAGGCTTTCAAACCCTTGCCCGGGATTTCGCCGAAACCCTCCGCGCCGGAGAAGAGACCGCAACTGCGGCAATGACCGGCGGTGCCGATCCGCATGCTCTCGTGCAGGCACTCGCACAGACCGAACTCGCGGTCGAGGCGGCGGTGACGGTGCGCGACCGTGTGGTCGAGGCCTATCAGGAAATCCTGCGTATGCCGGTCTGAGGCAATGCTGGATGAGGTGCTCTTTTTCGACACCCTGCGCGAAGGGCTTTGGATCTCGGTGATCATATCCTTCCCGATCCTCGCCGTGGCACTCGTCGCGGGGCTGATCGTGGGGCTGTTCCAGGCCCTGACCTCGATCCAGGAACTCACCCTCACCTTCGTGCCGAAACTCGGGGCCATCATCGTCGTCTTCTGGCTGACGATGGGGTTCATGACCCAGACGCTGGTGACGTTCTTTCAGGACCGGCTCGTGCCGCTGATCACAGGAGGATAGACATGGAAGCCGCAGGCTACACCACTCTGACCCGTCAATCGGGCCTGTTGCGCGAAATGCAACTGGTCGCGAA
>MDTG01023871.1_pt1 | contig 23848 bp, 19 predicted proteins | sample 811421 | NCBI WGS metagenome assembly MDTG01 (sample SAMN05326645, study PRJNA326480) | marine metagenome | isolation source: seawater | place: Pacific Ocean: South East | collected 2011
CATTGTTTCTTGATTATTGATGAAATACGGCGACAGATAACCTCTGTCAAACTGCATTCCTTCTACAATATCTAACTCGTTATCAAGACCAGAACCTTCTTCAACAGTTATAACACCTTCTTTGCCGACTTTATCCATTGCTTCAGCAATGATCTCACCAATAGCATGGTCGGAATTAGCTGATATGGTTCCTACTTGAGCTATTGCTTTGGTGTCCTTACAAGGTGTTGAAAGTCCATGTAATCCATCAACAGCTGCGGAAACTGCCTTATCAACTCCTCTTTTAAGATCCATAGGATTTACACCTGCTGCAACAGCTTTCAAGCCCTCTCGAACGATTGCTTGAGCAAGGACGGTGGCAGTGGTTGTTCCATCACCTGCAACATCAGATGTTTTGGAGGCCACCTCTTTGACCATTTGAGCTCCCATATTTTCGAATTTATCGGCCAATTCAATTTCTTTGGCCACGGATACTCCATCCTTAGTAACAGTTGGAGCTCCAAAGCTCTTTTCGAGTACCACGTTGCGACCTTTTGGTCCAAGTGTCTGTTTTACTGCATTAGCAAGTACATTTACTCCGTTAGCCATTCGGCTACGTGCATCATCTGAAAAACGAACTTCTTTCGCTGACATTTGTTTTTTCTCCAATTCTTATTCTAAAATATTTTTAACCTTCAAAGACGGCCATAACGTCGTCTTCTCGCATGACAAGTAGCTCTTCGTCGTCTACTTTTACCTCTGTGCCTGAGTATTTTCCAAAGAGAATTTTATCTCCTGCCTTGACGTCTAATGGCCGCACCTCGCCATTTTCTAATATTTTTCCATTGCCAACAGAAACTACCTCGCCTTTTGCCGGTTTCTCTGTAGCTGAGTCTGGTATAACTATACCGCCTGGGGATGTTTTTTCTTCATCCCATCTTCGCACGATTAATCTATCGTGAAGAGGTCGAATTTTCATTTGTATGGTTCTCCAAATAATTCAAAAAATTATTAAATTAATATATTGAAGCAATATTAGCCTACAATATTAGCACTCGCAATAGAGTGGTGCTAACAATAATACGTTACAGATAATGTGTCAAGTGGGTTTATAATTAAATTTTGGATAATCAATATGCGTTTAACTCTAGGTTTTATTTCTTTATTTATTTGTTTTCAAAACTGCCTTTCCGAAAATCATTTAGCTGAGAGAATTTTTCAAAATTATATAGTCAAATTAGAACAGTCATCAAATCAAGCCTCTAAATCTAATGAATTATTCATTTCCGTCTCTAAAAATGATCTTCCTGTCACCAAATTACTACTAAAACATGAAGGTGATTTAGAAGATTTTTTGGTTCTCGATATAAACGAAGACAATAGTCTAGAAATCATTTTGATTTTAAAGAATACCCTCAACAATATCCGCATTTTTTCTCTGAAGGGTTTTGAATTAGTGGAGCTGATTACTGTGAACCAAGGTATCACCAGTAGTAAAGTTAAATTTTTAAAAATAGAAAGAAAAGTGGATGACGTTTATAGAAAGTTGGAGGTAACAGACGATAAAGGGGCATACGAACTAGTTCAACGGTTTTGTTTTAGAGATTTGCAGTGGTGTGACCGTACTAATAAAGACCTAATGATCAAATGAGTTCCTATAACTGAAAATACATCCGAGTTTGCCGTCTGCTTCATTATTTATTTCCAAGATTGTGCTGAAAACGTAGTGTGAATCTGCCGGTTGTAAAATGCAGCGTAAATGATCCTTTTGCTTGTTAACTTTCCTTAAAATAACATTTGATCCTGCAAGGGATCCGCAAAGAAGGCCTGATTTAGACCAAGCTGAATCTGGGACTGGCACCAGTTCATTTAAGACTCGAAGAGCAACTGGCCCTACGATTGCGAATTCACAGTAATCGGCACGTTGCGCAACGAAATTATCATGATTGGGCGAAAAAGCATTTTTAAAGCCATCAACTAAGGTTTCATCATATGAGTTAACTAATATTATTTTCTCTTGGTTAAGACAAATGATTCCACCGGTACCAACGGCGACCCACTGAAATGGCTCTAAATTTTCAAGTTCGAAATAACTTTTTGTAATCAGCGAAGCCTCTTTGCCTATAATAATTAATTTTCGGAGACAAGACAGATCAAATACATAACTAGTTTCTGGTGTAGCCCGGATGGTTTCTTTAAGCGCGCTGATTTGACACGATTGAAATATTTTGGTTTCAACCGAGTTTCCATCGAAGAAAGTTCGCAAAGGACTTACACTATTAAAGTCACCGTGTACTTTACTCATATGTTTTGCCTTTCATTTTTAGGGTCATAAAAGTTTGAGGATACAATCGATGCATCTAGAGTTGAGCCATCATCGAGTCGAACTTGTATTGATTCATTTTGATGGAATGGAGCATCTACCATAGCTAAACCTATAATTTTTTTAAGAGTTGGACTGTAATTTACACTAGTGATTCTGCCTGTGATATCGTTCTTGAAAATAGTAAGATTATTTTCTTTAATTTCAAGTCCTCTCAGATCAATCATTTCAAAACCTACAAGTTTTCTTGTGACAGTCTCTTTAAGATTTTTCAGGCTATTTCTTCCATAAAATCGGTCTTTCTTTAAATTCACCCCCCATCCTAGGTTTACTTCAAAAGGGTTAGTGTTGCCATCTGTGTCTTGGCCGAAGATTAAATGACCTTTTTCTAAACGAAGTAGTCTCTGTGCTTCTACTCCAAAAGGTTTGATATGGCTATCTTTGCCTGCTTCAAGCAATCCTTTCCAAACATTCGTTAAGCTATTTGTTGGCATGTGAATTTCGTACCCGAGTTCGCCAACAAATCCAACACGCATTATTCTTGATGTTACTCCGCAAACCAGTCCCTCTCTGTAACCTAGATAAGGAAATTCATTTGCGCTTAAAGATAGATCTGTAACTTTTTCTAATATATTTTTTGAGAAGGGGCCGGCTAAATTTATAGCGCCAACTTGACCTGTGTGATCCCAAATTGTAACGTCTAGTTTTAATTGAGCTTTAAAGAGCTCTAGCAGCCTTACAACAGTTTGAGAGTGACTGCTAGTTGCCGTGATATAAAAATGATTTTCTCCGAGCCTAGCAGCGACGCCATCATCTACTAATGTTCCGCCAGCGTCTACCATAAATATATAACGGGTCATATCCAGTTTCAATTTGTCAAACTTACACGTGTAAGCATATTCTAATAATTGCTCAGCATCCGGACCAAATAGTTCGATTTTCCCAAGTGTTGAGACATCAATAATACCAACACCATTTCTTACGACTGAGTATTCTTTAGCTACCAGCTCTCTAGAGACAGGTCCACCATAAGACATCGGGCGGCGCCAAATTCCATTTTCCTTGATGTCTGCCCTTTTATTGCTATGGTAATCATCAAGACTAGTCCGTCTTTCTCTTCTGATTCTCCTACCTGCGAGTTTTCCAATTGGTACAGGATAAACAAATGGTCTTGGTGTTACGGTGCCTACATTACCTACAGGTTGTTTATTGAACTCAGCCACAATTCTAATTCCATTTAAATTGGATAGTTTGCCCTGACTGGGACCCATTCCAATGGTGCTATATCGTTTTAGTAGTTCAATTGAATCAAATCCTTCTCTCATCCCCGTTATTAAATCTTTTACTTTAAGGTCTTCATCTAAATCAACAAACTCATTTCCTTTTGAGTGAGGAAATATTGGATAGGCATGGCTCTGGTTTTCAGGCACGACTTCATGACTATTAGAATCGACTTTTCCCTCCAAATACGCCTCAGAGGCTGAGGCGGCGACCTCGCCATCAATTAATCTACTCTTCAGATCATAAACACCCCTCACTGTTCCTGCGGCAAAAATGCCTGAAGGTAATCCACTTGGAATTAGTTGGTTGATCTCATCCACGTATTTTAGTTTACCGCCCGCTTGTACAAGCAAATTAGAAGCGGGCGACCAACCGACACTTAATATCAGGCCATCACAGGAAATTTCTTTGGAAGATGGGTCATCAACGGTCCGATAAACGAATGAGCTTAGACAGCCGTTTTTGCCTTTTGCTTCGGTGGGTATTACATTACTTATTACTTCAATGCCCATGGACTCCGCTTGTTTTTTGAGAGACTCCTTAGCTTCAAAGGGAGACAGCTGTAGAAAACAATTTATGTTCACCCCTTTAGCCTTAAGTTTTATTAGACGTTTAATCCCAATTTCGTTTGCGACCAGCGCGATCGACCTTTCAAATGGATCGACCGAATATCTATGAGCCAACCTAGCCACAGCAGACCCTAATACAACCCCTGGAAGATCGTTATTCCGAAAAACAGCAGGTTGTTCATATGCTCCGGAGCATATGATTATTGCTTTCGCAGAAACCAATTTACAACCCTTTGGCCCCTCTAAAATTATGGAATGATCGTCGTAATATCCACTTGCAAAATGTTGGTCTAAGTAAGTAATGTTCGGTGCAGCGATTCGTTCTAAATTACGTTGTATTTTTTCTGTGAGATCTTCTAGTTCGAAATCAGAACACCCCCCAAGTCTCAGATTTTCGTCTGCGATTATTATTTGATATTTTGATTTTGAAAAATACGCGGCTGCAGCGGTTCCTGAGGCACCTCCACCAACGATTAGAACATCGCAGAAGAGAGTCTCGGAGGCATATCGTTTTTTAGTGTAATTTGTTTTAACTTGCCCTAAGCCGGCTAACTTACGAATTAGTTTCTCCCAATATGGCCAGAGGAAGGCAGGTTTAAAAAAGGCTTTATAGTAAAACCCGACAGGAAGTATTGGTGCAAATAAGCCCAGAATGCGGGTAAGGTCATTACGTACACCGCCGATTGTATTGATGGCTTTTATGTTTTCGTAACTCTTGTCAACCAATGACACGTCGCCCCTGATGTTTGTTCTGTCTTTTGATTGGAGAAGAACATTTGCATCATGGTTGGCTAGGGAGACGAAACCTCTAGGTCTGTGGTATTTAAAACTTCTCCCTAAAATCTTTTGCCCATTAGCTATCAGCGCGCTAGTAATGGAGTCGCCTTTAAATGCAGTAATTTCCTTCCCTTCGAAGTTAAATACTATCTTCTTTGACCGATCTATCCACTCCGAGTCTTTCGCTGGTAGTCTTCTGGCCATTATTGTTCCTCTATGGAAAGGATAATATTGGCTTCTGTTTGACGATTTACTCTGAACCATCTTTGTGACGGTTGGTGGTACCACCACTCCAATCGTGTAAGGGGTCGGCTGTCTTGATGATATGCCCATTTTCCTGCTGAACCTTCAAAATTAGCAGGTTCAGGATCGATACAACCTCCATATATGAATTCAGTTATAGGCCTTTCTCCGATCTCTGGGCAGTTTAAGTATTTCATGATAATCGATTAGTGCCCAACAGAGGCAGCTCCTTTTTCGCCAACGAGTTTAAAATCCTCGAATCTTTTTAAGTTGAATTCTGTAATTAGTGAATCATCCTTATTCAAGGCTATCGAGTTTGCCATACATTTTCCGCTTACTGGCGTTGCTTTGAAGCCCCAAGTACCCCAACCTGAATCCAAAAAGAATCCATCAACTGGGGTGGTCCCCATGATAGGCGCGAAGTCCGGTGTCATGTCTGCCATCCCAGCCCACTGCCTATTAATTTTCACCGAGCTAAGAAATGGGAACAAATCCAATATCTGATCGCACATACCAGATACAAACTCATAGCTAGATTTTGTGTTGTGCTGCTCAATTGGATCTACTGATGCGCCCATCACTAGCTCCCCTCTAGAACTTTGACTGACGTAAATATGTAAGCTACCGGAAACGATGATAGTATCTAGCCACGGTTTCATTGGCTCGGTAACACAAGCTTGAAGCGGGTAAATATCAATTGGAGAATCAAGTCCAACCATATTTAACACCGTTGGAGTAGCACCCGCTACTGCTGAAAGAACAGTATTGGTTTTAATACTACCTCTATTGGTCTCGACCGAAACAACTTTGTTTTTATCAGTATTTATTCCAGTCACCAAGGTATTTTGGTGAATCTCAACTCCTTTCTGACAGGCTTTCTTCGCATAGCCCCAAGCCACAGCGTCATGCCTTGCGACTGCGCCCGGTGCGTGAAATAGTGCTCCTTCAATTGGGTGGTTTCCACCGCATTCTAGATCTATCTCCGGGCAGGCCGCTTTGACTTCGGCGGGCCCGACAACACTGCTGTCAATACCATAGTGTTTATTTACTTCTGCTCTCCATCTAGCCGTCCTTAAGGTGGCGTCACTGTGAGCCAGAGTGAAGTGCCCCCTTTCGGAAAAAAAGATATTGGTTTCAAGCTCCTCAGAGAGCTGATTAAATAGTCGTACACTCTCGCCATAAAACTTGACTCCTTCTTCTGTCAAGTAATTTGATCTAATGATTGTAGTGTTTCTACCTGTGTTGCCAGCTCCAATATAGTTTCTCTCTAAGACAGCAACTTTGTTAATGTTATGGTAGTGGGAAAGGTAGTAGGCGCAAGCTAACCCATGGCCGCCAGCGCCGATTATCACCACGTCATAAGAGTCTTCTAAATCTTTGGCAGAATTAAACCATCGATTTTCTGAATGGTTATCTATGAATCCGTATTTTAATAATCTTATGGACATATAGGATTTAGGCTTGTGTAGTATTCAGTCGAATTTCCCGTAAGCAGTTCTCAATGCAACTAACGGGTGATTATCAGACATCTGGAATTTAACTAGAAGTTCTCTTGCTATCATATCTCTCTCCTGTTGGTTGTCAGGCAATTTAAGATCTGGCGGGACAGTGACCCAACCATTAATATTACGATCAAAAACAGCCGCACGACCTTCCTCGTACCCCATATGAATATCTTCCAGCCAGTTCAGGTCTTTCCACCCCATGTAGTCTAAATACTTCTTTAGGAAAGGGGTTAATTTTGTGAGGTCAGGCAACAAATTGACATCATAGCGATAACCAATTGTTTGTCCAATCATTTTTTCTCGCTCAGAGTCGACCCCGTCTGATTTAAGATAATGATCTATGTCTTTATTCTCGCCCATATTGTTGATCTCCGCTTAATTTTGTCGCAATTAGAACCGGTTCAGGTCCGGTCGTCCCACTGTCACTTGCGTTCCAGCAAGCGGAACTTGAGCCATCGCTGATGCTTCCATAGTTAGAGCGGCTAAATCCTCAGGTTCTAATGAGTGGATATTAGTCTTACCACATGCTCGGGCCATCATTTGGCATTCTATGGCAAGGGTATGTAGGAAGTTGTACACTCTCTCTGCAGCTTTGTCGGGATCAAGTCTTTCTCTTAACTTTGGATCCTGTGTTGCAATACCAACAGGACATCTTCCTGTATGGCAGTGGTAACAATTACCGGCTTTTACACCCATTTCTTTTTCATAATCGGCTTCGGGTATATCTTTGTTGCAGTTCAAAGCCATCATAGACGCGTGACCAATGGCTATAGCATCAGCACCTAACGCTAAGGCTTTTGCGATGTCCCCACCATTTCTTATTCCACCAGCATATACTAGCGTGATCTCTCCGCTCTTCCCTACGTCATCTAAAGCCCGTCTAGCTTGTCTAATAGCGGCAATTCCAGGTACACCTGTTTCTTCCGAGGCTAGGTGGGGACCGGCTGCTGTGCCGCCCTCCATTCCATCTATGTAAATTGAATCTGGATCTGTCTTAGCTGCCATCCGAACATCATCGTAGACCCTAGCCGCACCCAGTTTGAGCTGAATGGGTATCTCCCAGTTTGTTGCTTCCCTAATTTCCTCAATTTTGAGCGCCAAATCATCTGGGCCTAACCAGTCCGGATGTCTTGCAGGTGATCTTTGATCTATTCCAGCTGGCAAGGAGCGCATTTCTGCAACCTGGTCAGTGACCTTTTGCCCCATAAGGTGACCCCCTAATCCAACTTTTGCCCCTTGACCAATAAAAAACTCGCAACCATCGGCTAATCGCAAGTGTTGGGGGTTGAATCCGTATCTGGATTGAATGCACTGATAAAACCATTTTTCTGAGAATCTTCTCTCGTCTGGAATCATTCCTCCTTCTCCAGAGCATGTGGCTGTTCCCGCCATTGTCGCACCTCTAGCCAAAGCAGTTTTCGCCTCGAAAGATAACGCTCCAAAGCTCATACCTGTTATATAAACAGGGATGTCCAGTTCTATCGGCCGTTTTGCTCTAGGGCCTATAACAGTTTTGGTTTCACATTTTTCTCTGTAACCTTCGATAACAAATCTTGTAAGTGTGCCGGGCATAAATGTTAATTGATCCCAGCCGGGGACTTTTTTAAACATCGAAAAGCCACGCATACGATATCTGCCAAGTTCCGATTTGATGTGAATGTCATTTACTACATCGGGGGTGAATATAGGACTTTTTCCTAGTAAATATTTTTCTTTATCGTCAGACATAACTGTTGCTCCTTTTGATTTACAAAACTAGTTTCTTTTCACTAGGTTCAAGGCTATCGTAATTCCACAATTGTTTACCAGATACTACTTTTTTAATCGATGATAAATCTAATCTGTCGGCCAGGTCATATAGCGCCAGTTTATCAGATAACCACTTTTCATCAGACTCAGTAATTTCAGACTCTACAGCGTCGGCGCCCAGACTTTTTATTTTTCCGCCAACATAGATTGTGCCGTCGTACATTGAATCTCCAAGGTTATTTCCCGCATCACCTAAAATGACCATTCTACCCCTTTGCATCATGAATCCTGAGAAAGCACCAGTGCTTCCTCCGGCGATAATAGTACCCCCTTTTTGATCAATTCCCGTTCTTGCACCTACATCTCCTCGACAGACAAGGTCGCCACCACGAATGGCGGCCCCAAACGTTGAACCGGCATTTTTCTTTATCAGAACAGTTCCTGACATCATATTCTCTCCACAAGACCATCCGACTCTACCTTCAACTGTAACGTTGGGTCCGTCTAGAAGACCAAGCCCGAAGTATCCAAGACTCCCCTCGATTTTTAGGTTTAATCTATTTAGTATACCAACGCCAATACTGTGTTTAGCCCCGGGATTTTTAAGCGTGATAGTCCCAAAGCCCTCTGTAAGAAGATGTTTTAATTTACTGTTAATTTGTCTTGTATTCAAATCTTCGGCGTCGATTTCTGCGGACTTAGCAAAGTCCACTTCATACGTGAATGGCTGGGACATTTTTTCTTCGCTATTGTCGAGGGAAAAGAACACCTGTTGTGTTCTTCCAAGCAAGGATTCCGTTCTCATTTCTGTTTTTAGAGGTTCTTTAGATTTTTCTAGGCCTGCCATACTCTTACCTCCCCGTCATAAGGATCTGATGTATCAATTTCGTCGTTCATTATCGTCCGAATAGCGACCTCCTCAGAAGCTAGGGCAACAAGTTGATCGCTCTCAAAAAGCACCATTGGCTTTGCTGCCATAGTGTCTTTGGCCATGCCGAGAGAATCGGACGTAGCCAGTAAATAGGTAAAGACTCCATCTAATTCATCTACACTTTGTAGCATTGAATCCTCTAGATTTCTTCCCTGTTCAATTTTATCAGCTATATAAACGGCTATTAGTTCGGAGTCACAACTGGACATAAATCTATGCCCTTTTCTTTCTAATTCCCGCCTTTTGGACCAGTAATTGGTTAATTGTCCATTATGAACAACGGAAACATCGGCAAAAGGGTAGGCCCAATAAGGATGTGCTGACCTAATGTCTACATCGGATTCAGTTGCCATTCGAGTATGTCCTATCGCATGAGTTCCGCTGAAGGACTTTAGGGAATACAGATCCGAAACGACGGTTGCATCACCAAGGTCTTTTACTAATTCTAGACCTTTCCCTATTGAGAGTATTTCAACTCCCTCGATATCTTCAATATAATTTGCCAGTTGGCGTAGGTTATCATTACAGTTTAGTGTATATCTCAAAGCATATTCCGTTATTTTTTCGACCCCAATAACTTTAACTCCAAGTTCGCCAAGACGGGCCTGAACATTGTTAATTCGTTCTTCAATTATTGCCTGTATATCATAACTTTTTAATGTTTCGTGGCTTTCAGCAACTTTCATTCGCATAATGTATTGCTCGTCTTCTTTATTGTCTCTCTCACAATAAAGGGCAAAGCCCGTAGAGTCTGGCCCTCTATGTTTCATTGCTTGAAGCATAGAGGACATCTCTTCACCTATTTTTGAGTTGCCACTCCTATGTATTACCCCCGCTATTCCACACATAATTCACTCCTATCGATAAGTTAGGGAAGACAATCCATGTACATTTCTTGGTCCCAATCTGTTACGGTCGCCATGAACTTTTCATGTTCGTCGTTTTTATACCATTTATAAATTTTGTACATGTCGCCCGGCATTGATGCCCTAATCACCTCATCATCTTCTAGCCTCTGAAGGGCTTCTCCCAATGACATAGGAAGTTTTTTGACTTCCTTACCCGCCTCCATGGCTTCATAAATGTTTCGATTTTCAGGTTCTCCCGGATCAATATCATTGTCAATTCCATCTTCAAAAGCGCTAAGAAGCGCTGAACCCAAAAGATAAGGGTTAACCATTGAATCTACTGCCCTGTATTCAAATCTGCCCGGGGCTGATACTCGAAGTCCGGTCGTTCTATTTTGGAAGCCCCAATCCGCAAATACAGGGGCCCAAAAGCCTGTATCCCACAACCTTCTGTATGAATTTACTGTTGAGCAACCTATCGCGGTTAGAGCGCCAAGGTGTTTAACGATACCACCAACACATTGAAGCCCTACTTTTCCGGGCAACTGAGGATCATCGGTGTCTGGCATAAAAAGGTTTTCTCCATCTTCTCGGTAAGTAAATACCCCATCCATACCAGGTAATACGCTTTGATGAAGCTTATTTATTGTATCCTTACCGCCTTTCCACAGAGAGATATTTGTATGACAGCCAGACGCTGATACTCCCATGAAAGGTTTAGACATAAAGCAGGCAATCAGGTTATTTTCTCTGGCAACCTGAGCGCAAATTTGCCGATAAGTTGACAATCTGTCGGCATTTCTTAAGACATCATCAAATGTCCAATTCAACTCAAGCTGGCCTGGTGCGTCTTCATGGTCGCCTTGAATCATGTCGAGACCCATAGCTTGGCTGTATTCAATCACTTTCATAAATACGGGACGTAAACTCTCAAATTGATCGATGTGATAGCAATAAGGCTCAGTAACTCCACCATTTGGTTTCCCGTCCTCTCCGCGCTTTAGCCACATCATTTCTGGTTCTGTCCCTGCCCTTAGTTCCATTCCATACTTTTCTTTGAACCTTGAATGGGCCCTTTTGAGGTTTCCTCTACAATCCGACGTCAAAAATGCACCTGGATTTTCACGCTCTTCCCTATTTCTAAAACATACGCAATATACTCTCGCCACTCTTTTGTCCCAGGGTAGCTGGCAGAAGGTATCCGGATCAGGAATACCGACCAGCTCCATGGCCTCAGGTCCGTAACCGATATATTGGTCATGTCTATCGATAAATAGATTTGCGGTTGAGCCATAAACCAGTTGAAATCCTTTAGATGCCGTTCTTTCCCAATGGTCTGCTGGGATTCCTTTTCCGACTATCCTGCCCGTAACAGAGATAAATTGATAATAAATATACTGTATATTTAGCTCATTTATCTTGCTTCGCACTTTTTTGACAAGCTCAGCTCTTTGCTTGTCGGCAACATATCTCTCCAGATCAGTTTCACTCACTCTAAGTCCCCTTATTTTAGAAAATTATTAAGTCCCCTTATTTTAAAAAATTAAACACTCAGGTAGCTGAGTGAAAATAACATTCGAATTTCCTACCTTTAGCTCCATGGGAATGGGCTATTTGAGGTTGGATGTGACTCCTTTTCTTCGTACCTTGAAAATCTAAAAGGTGAAAGTAAGGTTGATGGTTTTCCCATTAGCTTTTCAGCGACTAGCTTACCCACACCTAACATTTTATAGCCGTGGTTAGAGTCGGCAATTATGTAACAGTTTTGCCTGAATTCATCGAAAATAGGAAAGCTATCGGGGCTAAAAGCCCCTATGCCACCAGAGGGCTCTTTTTTAAATAATCCAGACATACCCTCAAATCGTTTTTGGCAGTGTGAAAGTGCGCTACACCAAGAATAGGCGAAGTCTGGACCCACTACAAAGTCGGGAGATGCAGGACCATAAGGGTCCACCTTAACTGAATCTGGTTCAGATTGAACTATAAAGGGTGCCGAACCACCCTGAATTCCGCCAAAATGGAAATCTGGTTTGTAGTAAATACCCCATAACTCTTCTGTGATCGTTTCCCCTTCCTCTCCTGTGAGAGGAGCATCAGAGTCTACGTGAATAACCGGTGGCTTATCTCCTGAGTCGGTTTTTAGCATGTTTGGGTCTACTCCTAAGGTTCCTTCTTGAAGTGACCAGTAGATCCACATAGGCACCTCTTTTTGTTTACCATCTTTTTCAGTAAATTTTACCGTTTTCGGAAGCTCTAGTTGCTCCCAAATTGATTTAATCCAAGGGCCAGCTCCAACTACTAGGTATTCACAGCCAATATCTCCTCTATCCGTTTCTAACGCTTTGACTGCTTCCGATTGATCGTCGAATTTAAACCCTGTAACTGTTACTCCTGTGAGAATTTTGACGCCTTCATTCTCTGCTTTCTTTGCTAAACCATAGACGGATTTACTATTATTTGCGTACCCGCCGCGCTTTTCGTGAAGTACTGAAGTAATACCTTGGGCTCTCCAATCAGAAAAAATTGATTTCATATATTCGGAAGAATCATGTGTTCCTTCTATAAATTCTGATTCATATCCTATAGCCCGCTGTTGTTCGAAAATAGAATTAACATCCTTCCTCATACACTCTGGGGAGATTTGCATATAACCAACAGGATGGTAGCTAAAAGCTTCTGGATCGCTTTCCCATACCTCTACACATTGAGCCATTAATTCTCTCATCGCTGGCTGAAAGTAGTTGTTTCTAACTACTCCGCACGCTATGCCGGAGGCACCGGCTCCTATTCCTCCTTTATCGATAACTAGAATATCTGCACCGCTTCCTTTGCCATTTTGTTTTAGTTCTAGGGCTAGATGATATGCTGTGCTTAACCCGTGGATTCCTGCTCCAATAATTGCATACTTGGTATTTTTAAAATTTGCCATCTACAAAGACCTCTTACACTGCTGCCGAGAGGTTACATATACATGTTAGCTACATCGGTTGCAAGGGGTTTAGGATATTTATTTTTTTGGCTTAAATGTTAGAGCTAGTCCGTTATTGCACCACCTCAAAAAAGTAGGATTTGGTCCGTCTTTAAATACGTGTCCTTGATGACCCCCACAATTACGGCAGTGATACTCTGTACGAGGAAAAATAAGTTTAAAATCTAACTTTTTTGAGATACTTCCTTTAACATGGTCATAAAAAGAAGGCCAACCAGTTCCACTGTCATATTTCATTTCTGAAGTGAATAATAAGTTATCGCATTTTGCGCAGTGATAGGTTCCCTTTCTATTTTCGTATAAAAGGTGACTTGAAAATGGAGGTTCGGTGCCATTTTTCTCTAATATTTCTTTTGCCTCTGCGCTTAAAACATTTTTTTGTTTGGTCTGATCATTCGAAAACTTTGGATTTTGTTTTGTCATCTCAGTTTCACTAGCGTTCAAATTTTTGAATGGTTTTAAAGTGGCTGTGCTGGCACTTAAAACCAAAAAGAAAAATCTAAAAAAAAATGTTCGACGTCCAAAAGATGTCATTTTTCTGATTCACTAGAAAGATAAGTTTCGATATATTTACTTAAACCATCACCTTCGCTTTCAGCTTCCAACTGATTTTGCTTTTCCTGTGATTGATTATTTATAGATTCAAAGTAGGCGATTTTATCGGGCGCCAAGTATTCGTCTTTAATCTTCTCCATATTCTGATTTGCTAAATCAAAATTGAAATCTTGGAATTCTTGGTTAGATTCTGTTAAAAGCTGATGAAATCTCGCAGATGGAAGTAAATCAGGATTATTCACTGAGTTTTGTTGGCTTTTTAAAGCCTGGCTGTACTGATTTGTTTGATTTGCGTGATCAAGGGCCTCTCCAATTGGAATCATTTTACTTAACAAATCATCTGACCAATCTTTAATAAAAATTTTTTTTCCATCTCGATCTTTTAAAAGTGGTAGATTTGGCTGTCTACCTCTGAGGGCTACTGACAACTCATTATATTCTAACACTTCATACTCTGAGTCAGAAATTAGTGGGCTATCTTCAAGGAGGCAAAAAATTAAGAAGATCTCGCAAAATAATAGACAATCTTTTTCGATACCGAAAGGGTTGAAAGGATTAACATCCAAACTTCTCATTTCAATGTAATCTATTCCGTTTTTTTGAAGTGAAACAGTCGGTCTCTGACCTTCTAAAGAAATCCCTTTTGGCCTGATGCATGAGTAGTATTCATTTTCTATTTGTAACAAATTGACGCTTAGCTGGATTTGCGTGTCGTCCTCATAGATTCCTATTGCTTCATATTCGGGGTAAGGTGTCTTCATTGCCTTAACTAATGCACCAATGTATTGATCTAAACTATTAAAATTGATTTTTAAATGAGATTGATTTTTATTTTTATACCCCACATCACTCATTCTGAGGCTGGTTCCGTAGGGTGCAGCCAGTGAGTTTTTCATAATGGATTTGAATCTACTGCTCCTCTGAGGTAAGTATGATTTACAGCATGCGGGAGAGCTACCAAATAACAGTAGAATCAACCATCCGAATCGAAGATAATTTCTCGCTAGACTTAGATAGATAAAGTTTTTCCTCAAATTGCTCGGAAAATTTTTGGTGACAGGAAATAATTCTTTCCCAAATTCCCAAAAATATTTTGGTAGCGAATAATTAAAATGTATTCCTGCTATTGCCTGCATTCTTCTTCCATATCTATAGTCTAGGCCGACCCTATATATGTGTCGCATTCTGCCAGCGTTAGATCCACCATATTTTGCAATAGGGATATCTTTGTCATCAATGATCCGACAAGGCATACTGTTATTCCATAGAATTTCATCTCGCGGAATCGTACTCATCGCGAAAGTGTGAATGTCTTTCAAAAAATTGAATGTCTTGTCTGTTTCTTCAAATGGAGGAGTAATAAATTCTGGTAAGGCCTCTGAATAATCCGTCGTTATATGTGGATTGGTTAAAGCCGATCCCCATTTTTTAGGATGTGGACTTTCTGATATAGAACCCTTTTGCGTGATTCTTAAACTTTCCTTTTCAAGCCCTTTAAGGCCTTTATTTAGGAAATGACTGTTTCCACCCGTCGTGAGTAATTTAATTTTATCTTCAAATGTTAGACTCATTATTTACGTTGAGGCCTTAATTTTACGTTATTTTGGACCAATTTTGCCGCTTGGAACACAGCTTTGCTTTTGTTAACTGTTTCCTCCCATTCAGATTCTGGTTGAGAATCAGCGACTATCCCACACCCGGCTTGTACATATAATTTCTTGTCTTTGATTATTCCTGTTCTTATTGCTATTGCAGTGTCCATTTCACCTTTCCACGAGATATAGCCTACTGCACCGCCATAGATTCCTCGTATCGATGGCTCCAATTCGTCGATTATCTCTATGGCGCGAATTTTTGGGGCTCCCGAGAGTGTACCAACAGGAAGTGTAGCTCGCAGGATGTCAAATGCATTCTTGTCTTTTCTCAAAATGCCTTCCACATTTGATGAAATATGCATTACATGAGAGAAGCGTTCTACTACCATTTTTTCGGTAACTTCAACTGAACCGGTTACACATATTTTTCCTATATCATTTCTACCTAAATCAATTAACATTAGGTGTTCAGCTAGTTCTTTAGGGTCCTTCAAAAGCTCCATTTCTAATTTTTTGTCTTCATGTAGTGTTTGCCCCCTAGGTCGTGTTCCCGCCAATGGTCTAGTTGTAACAACGCCGCTTTCATATCTAACGAGAATTTCGGGGGATGAACCGACAACATGGAACTCACCAAAATCAAAATAGAAAAGATAAGGAGATGGATTTAAATGTCTAAGTGCTCGGTAAAGATCAATTGGCTTTTCTTGAAATTCTGCACAAAAACGTTGCGACAATACTACTTGCATTGCATCGCCTTCGGTTATGTAGTTTTTAATTCTGTTGACAGCCGCCATAAAGTCTTCTTTTTTAAATTCAGATTCAACACTTAATTCGTTATCAATTTGGTTTTCTATTGTGCAAATTGAACTCGCATTTTGACTCAATTCTAAGCTTATTTCTGCTATAGACCTTTCACAATCCTCTTTCGCACTGAGATCACCTTCTTTAAAATATTTGACTATGGTTAGTTCGTTTTTTAGGTTGTCGAAAATCACGAAGTTGTCTGCGAATAACAATAATATGTCAGGTGTTTCCAGACCGTTTTTTTGATTTTTAAAACCAAGTTTTTTCTCGGTAAATCTGACTGTATCAAAGCTAAAGTAACCAACGAGCCCGCCGCAAAATCTGGGAAGATTTTCAGCATTCTTTATCGTAAAGCTATTTTTGTAATCTTCAATTAATTTCAGGGGATCGTTCGTTTGAATAGTTTTAACAGCAATGTCATTCTCTAAAATTTTGAATTCACTGCCGCTTACAGTAACGCATTTGGTAGAAGCGAGTCCTATTATCGAGTATCTACCCCATTTTTCTCCCCCTTCTACTGACTCTAACAGGAACGTATTTTTTTTATTAGCTAGCTTTAGATAAACACTTAGCGGAGTTTCTGTGTCTGCGATTATTTTTTTTACCGCCGGTTCCAATGAAATGGTTTTTGTCATCTTGAAGAGCCTTTATTCGTGTTCGTTTCTTAGAATATAGGAGCCTAATAAAGCTACAGTGGTATTTGGAATTAAGCCAATTAATCCAGCGTGTAATCCGTACACTTTACCATTTTCGACAAAGTCAAATCCACTAAATGGTAAAACCAAGGACACTATTAACCCAAGAACAATCCCTGCTAAAACGGCCTGCCCATTTATTTTGTTATAATGAAGTCCTATGATAAAAGCCGGGACAAGTTGCACAAGCAGATCAATTTTTCTGTCTAAAAGTTGAATTAAAGATGTATTATCTTTCAGTAAGAAGCAAAGGTAGACTAGAATTGAAATTATGGTCCATGATATCTTTTTAGAAATCTTGACTAAGTTTGGCTGAGTCTCCAATGGTTTAAAGAAACGTTGAACAATATCTTTCGTTAACATAGAAGATATTGACAATAGGGCGGAATCAGATGTTGACATCATTGCCGCTAATACCGCTGATAAAGTTACAATGACCATCACGTAACCCACGCCTGATTTACTCGATATTTCTTTGAGAATTAATCCGAACGCTCTATCCGTTTGAGGTCCTTCTAATCCAGGGAAATAAGCTAATGCGAATATGCCGGCGGAAACTGCTATAAGCATGGTTGGAATAGGCATAAAAGCCATAACAGATAAGCTCCTCTTCAAGTCTTTTTCGCTCTTTGATGCAAAGATTCTCTGAATAGCCTGTGGGTAAAGGCATACTCCAAATCCAACGCTTACGATGTAACTTCCCCATGAAATTAGTGTTTTCGTTTCTGGTATTTTTGTATACTTTGTTCCTGTCACTTGATCTCTAAGGATCAAAATATTAGTGGCTTTTTCTAAGCTGCCAAAATTTTCAAACATTAAAATCAATAAAAAAAAGAACCCGAAAAACAAAATTATCCCTTGTATTGCGTCTGTCCAAGCAACTGCTCTAATTCCCCCAAGCGAACCGTAAATTACCATGATCGCGGCAAGCCCTAGCACACCATATTCAAATGTATTTGCTGCTTCTATTGGAGAGAGTCCCTCTACTGCACGTCCCATTGCTATAAGCTGAGCTATTACAAAATTGCAAAGGACAACTATCATGATGAGGCAGACTAATAAGGTTAATAATTGATTGTTGTAACGATGTTGAATGAAGTCGCAGGGAGTTAAAAATTTTTTTTCACCAGATAGTCTGTAAAGCTTTAAAGCAAATGTGAGGTAAGCAGCAACCACGGCCGTCATGAAATGCAGACAAAGTATCCAACTAAATCCGTTACGATACGTTGCGCCAGTGAATCCAAAAAAAGTATTACCACTGTACTGCGTAGCAAATAATGTTAAAAATAATATTCCGAAACCAAAACCTTTGCCCGCCAAATAAAAGTCTTCTAGAGTATTTTCTTTTAATGATCTTTTTGCAATGACGCCTAAAACGAGCAAAGAGATCAGATAAAAGGCTATAAACAGTGAGCCGCCTATCCCCAAAGAAGGAAGATTATCCATTACTCTTATCGCTAAGCAAAATTGCTATTGTGATTGAAGCGAGCACAGACATTACGATGGCATTCAGAACCCACAAAGGCAGGCCGAAAAAAGTTATTTCTAATTTCTCCGCCCAAAACCAGGGAACTCCCGAAAATAGAATTAAAAAAGGATAGCACTTTCTATGCATTTCGATTCCGGTTTATGTTTTATCGGCGTAAATTATTCACCGCGTTTGTAATCCCTTCTGTTGTCAAAGGAAACATTCTTTCAGAAAAAAGTTCTCTTATCATAGTTATAGATTGTATGCTGCTCCAATATTGAACTGGTTGAGGGTTAAGCCATACGGCTTTTGGAAAATTATTTAAAACACGCGAAGCCCAAGTTGCCCCTGCCTCCTCATTCCAATGTTCAACACTTCCACCGATCGACCCTATTTCATAGGGACTCATGGTCGCGTCACCAACGAAAAATAATTTATAGGTAGAATTATAGGTGTTAATCACTTCGGCAGTCGGTACTCTAGAACTCATACGCATATTATTGTCCTTCCACAAGGATTCATAAATAAAATTGTGGAAATAATAATACTCGAGATATTTAAATTCGCTTTTTGCAGCAGAAAATAATTGTTCAGTTAGGCGAATGTACGGATCCATTGAACCACCCACATCAAAAAACAATAAGACTTTTATGGAATTTGTTTTTTCTGCTTCAAGTTGAAGATCCAAGAATCCCCCATTTTTCGCAGTTGAACTGATTGTAGTGTCCAGGTCTAGTTTATCTTTCACTCCATGGCGTGCTAATTTTCTCAATTGTCGAAGTGCAACCTTGATATTTCTGGTTCCAAGCTCGATATTTTCGTCAAGATTTTTATAAACTCTCTTATCCCACACTTTCACGGCTGTTTTCTGGCCATTGAGATGGTCCCCGATTTTTATTCCTTCTGGATTGAACCCTCTATTACCAAAGGGGGAGCGTCCAGCAGTGCCAATCCATTTGTTGCCACCTTTATGTTTCTCAGTCTGCTCCTCAAGTCTTTTTTTGAACTCTTCCAAAAGTTTCTCAAGCCCCCCTAGGGATTCAATTAATTCTTTTTCTTCTTTACTGAGTTGAAGGCGGTCGGGATTGTCTAACCACTCAAATGGGATCGAATCTAGTATTTTTTCAATTGTTAATTCGTTGCCTTCTAGATAATTAGAAAACACAATATCAAAGCGATCGAAGTGTTTCTCATCTTTGATTAGGCAACTCCTCGCTAGATAGTAAAAGTTATCAAGGTTGATGCCGATAATATTTTTCTCTAGCGCCCTTAAAAGCATAAGATATTCAGTTAAAGATACGGGAATATCAGCATGTCGGAGGTCATCAAAAAATTTAGTTAGCACTATTCCTCCTAGATAAGAAAACTAATCTTTCGAATAAGTGCATGTCCTGCTCATTTTTTAGAAGTGCTCCATACAATTTAGGAATTGCTTTTTTTGTGTCTTTTTCCCTAAGAGCTTCAGGGGGAATATCTTCGGCTATAAGCAATTTAATCCAATCAAGTAATTCTGAAGTAGTCGGCTTCTTTTTTAATCCAGGAATTTCACGAAGCTCAAAAAAACACTCTAGCGCTTCATTTATTAATTTTTTCTTTATCTTAGGGAAGTGTACGTTAATAATCTCGATCATCGTTTCTCTATCAGGAAATGCAATGTAATGAAAAAAGCATCTTCGAAGAAAAGCATCAGGAAGTTCTTTTTCGTTATTACTTGTAATAATAATGATGGGTTTATTATTCGCTTTAATTAGTTTTTTGGTTTCATAGACAAAAAATTCCATTCTGTCTAGTTCTCTTAATAAATCATTGGGAAATTCGACATCGGCTTTATCGATTTCATCAATTAATAAAATAGGTTGCGTTTCTGAGATAAACGTTTCCCAGAGTTTTCCTTTGACAATATAATTTGATATGTCATTGACCTTTTCGTCGCCCAGCTGAGAATCTCTTAATCTAGCTACCGCGTCGTATTCGTACAATCCCTGAGCCGCTTTTGTAGTAGATTTTATATGCCATTCGATTAAGGGCTTGCCAAGTGCTCTTGCCATTTCTTCTGCTAGCATAGTTTTACCAGTGCCGGGTTCTCCTTTTATCAACAGAGGTTTTTCTAATGTTACAGCAGCGTTAACGGCAACCATTAAATCTTCTGTGGCAACATATTTTTCGCTTCCGGTGAATTTTTCTAACATATTCCTTGCGCCAAATAGTTAAATCATCTTTTATTTTACAATTTTAACTTCTCATATGAAACATTATATTAAACGTTGCTCACCTAAATAGGTTGATTAATTAAATACCGAGTTTTTCAGTAGTAAATGCTAAAAAATTTCAGTCTTTATCTCCGGTTTGAAATCTCTTTAGGATATTGTAAAAAATTATTGATCAACTTTTATAGAATGAGCGTTTAATTTTAGTTACCATTCAAGTTAACGAAGTTCTCATTTTTGTTGGGGTATTAAAGCTAGGAGTATGTATTGAGCAATTTTATTGAACAAAACAACACATTAATTGAAAATCTTGGTGTAGTGGTCCGGGAGTTTTCGCATAATCCCACCGCGGCTAGGCACTATCATTTAGAAGCAAAAGATGATAACAACGCCTTTATGGTTGGATTCCCAACTATTCCAGAAAATTCTACAGGTGTCGCTCATATCTTAGAGCACACGGCTCTTTGTGGCAGTAAGAGATATCCGGTAAGAGATCCTTTTTTTATGATGCTCAGGAGATCACTCAATACATATATGAACGCTTTCACTGCTCCCGATATGACCGCCTATCCATTTGCTACGAAAAATAAAAAAGACTTTTATAATTTATTGGAAGTCTATTTAGACGCTACATTCTTCCCGTTACTGGATGAGCTTGATTTCTTGCAAGAAGGTTGGAGATATGACTGGGAAGAGTCCGGAGCAGAACCTAAATTCTTATATCAAGGGGTAGTATTTAACGAGATGAAGGGGGCGATGAGCTCCCCAAATTCGCAACTTTGGCAACATCTTCATTCCTCTTTGTTTCCAGACACCAACTATCGTTTTAATAGTGGTGGAGACCCAGTTGAAATTCCTAACCTCACCTACGCGCAACTTAAATCATTTCATAAAAAGTATTATAGCCCTGCTAACGCTGTTTTCTTGACCTATGGTGATTTGCCGTTTGAGAAACATCAGGAAAAATTTGAAGAATTAGTACTTAAAGAATTTAAGCCCTCGACAGAGATTGCAAAAATTAGTTTCCAAACCTCTTTTGATAAGCCTTCCAGAGCTGAGCATCTATACTATCAGTCTAAGATGGATGATTGTTCGGACTTCGTTCTATGGGCATGGGTTTATGGTTCTGTTACAAATCCTATAGAAGTCGTAGAGATGAATTTAATAACCGATATTCTAATTGGGCATAGTGGCAGTCCCCTGCTGGCTTATCTTGAATCCATTAAGGAGTCAAAATCTCCATCAGAATTAAGTGGAGTTGATGACTCTTCAAGGCAACTCATTTTTGCATGTGGTTTAGAGGGCGTTTCAGCCAGCAAAGAAAATATCGACATATATGAGGATAAGATTTTTGAGGTTTTTCAATCGCTTGTCGAAAATCCACCGAATATTGAAACCTTGACGGCATCTCTTGATCGGTTAGAGCTAGATCAATGTGATTTAGGGGCTGGAAATTATCCGCTTGGACTCCAGTTATTTGGAAGAATTTTGCCCAGTACGGTCTATCGTGATGACCCACTAAGCTTATTCAGGTTAGAAACAATCATTGAAGAATTAAGGTTACGTTTAAGCGATAAAAGTTATTTCCCGAACTTGATTAGAAAAATCTTTATCAATAACAATCACTGGACTAGAATTACAATGCGAGCGAGTATGGACGTGAACCCAGAGCGATTTATTAATGAAAAATTGCAATCGGTTGTTTCGAGTTTTTCAGAATTGGAAAAAGACAAGATTAAATCTGAATCTCACCTACTGGAAAAAAGACAGAATACAAAATGTGATGATGATATTCTACCAAGACTCACTCTTAAGGATGTTCCAGCGGGGGCGCTTTTAATGCAACCCTCTGACCTAAGTGAAGAAAATATAAAAGCATTTGATGTTCTGACTAATAACGTTTTCAGAGTTAAGTTGGCTTTTCCTCTAAGCGGACTCAATGAGCAAGAGTTAAAATTATTACCAATTTGGTGTGAATTCATTACCCAGCTCGGTGCAGGAAAAGATAGTTATAAGTTGGTTCAGCAGAAACGAGCGGCCGTTGGAGAATTCGAAGTAAATTGTCATTTTTCACCAAGAACAGATGAAACAAGTAAAATATGCGGATTTATAACGGTTAGCGCAAAAGGTCTTAACAGGAAAATTGACGAGATCGTTTCGGTCGCGGCAATGTTGATTCAGACCGTACGCTTTGATGAACACGAAAGATTGATTGACTTGCTTAAGCAGACCAGTAATGAGTATGAGCACTCTATGGTACAAAGAGGTCATTATCTTGCGATGCTTTCAAGTGCCAGACATATTAATAAATCAAGCGGCCTTGAAGAGATGTGGAGTGGTTGCAGTTTTATTAACGACTTAAAAAAAGTTGTTTACAATGGCCAAGACAAAATAGAGTGTGAAACAGTATTCGAAATTTTTAAATCTATCAGAAACAAAGTCTTGCGGTCTCAGCCACTAATTATGTCTACAACTGATAGACAAAATTTAAAAAAATCGGTTAGTACTTTAAAGACTTTTTACGAATCCCCACCATCTACCTTCAGCGAAATTTTAATCAAAGAAAAAAGGTTTGAAAAACCCATGAGTTGGCTTATTGAGTCAAACGTGAATTTTTGCGCTGCAAGCTTTAAAGCCGTTCTAGAAAATGATCCTGACGCAGCCCTGTACTCTGTTTTAGGGAAATATCTTCAGGATGAATATTTACACTCAAAAATTCGAGAGAAGGGAGGTGCCTATGGCTCAGGTGCAGTTTATTCCCCTTCTGGAGAATCATTTAAGTTTTTTTCTTATAGGGATCCTAGACTGTCTGGAACGATAAACGATTTTCAAGATTCTATTAACTTTTTTCTAGATTCAAAATATAATCCAAAGCGCTTGGAGGAATCCATCTTAGGAGTTATAAGAAACTTAGATAGTTCAAGGAGACCGGTCGCAGAAGCTTCGAGGTCGTTTAATTGTATTCTTAACGGAAAGACCGATGATACCCTAGAAAAATTTAGAAGTAATGTTTTGAATACGGACTTTAGTAAGTTAATAAAAGTGGCAGAAAACTTAGCAGATCAAAAGCCGAACATTTCCATTATTTCTCATGATGCAAATATTGAAGAATTGAAAAAAAATAAGTTTTTGTTTGACAAAATCTAGCTCTTTGTAAATGGAGCTGCTCTTACGACGTTTTAGCCTATGGATGAAGTTATAAAGCAGTGTCGATCAGTTTTAAGTGATAAGTACAACATTAGTTGTTGTGATATAACTTCTCTAGACGGTGGTCTGATAAATAAGTCCTTTTTAGTTAAGGTCTCTGGAAAACCAAGATTTGTACTACAA
>MDTG01088005.1_pt1 | contig 23837 bp, 15 predicted proteins | sample 811421 | NCBI WGS metagenome assembly MDTG01 (sample SAMN05326645, study PRJNA326480) | marine metagenome | isolation source: seawater | place: Pacific Ocean: South East | collected 2011
GAAAGAAATTTAATTATTAATTCTGACAAGTCATCTAATTCACTAAAATAATTCATTGATCGTATCGAAATGCTAGTTTTGTCTTGAGTTCCAGAGTTCCGAATTCCGATGGAAACTGGAACATTGTTTACATCTCCATTTAGTAGTAAGAGTGACGTTTCTCCTTCGATTGATTTTCTTACAAATGAGCAATTGACCTCACCAAAATGATTGATAATTATTTTTTCAATGTCATCTGCTAGTTTTCCTTTTCCAGTCCATTTGGATCGATCTGTACCGACAACTGACCTACGTTTTTTCCACCCAGGACGAAAGGCTGGTAACATGCTCGGATTATTGAATTGCAATGCACGTACTAGCAGCTGTAAGATTAGAGTTGCAGCTCCGTCTCCCACTAAACTCCATTTATTTTCTATTTTTGGATGGGGAGAGGCGAGAACTAAGTGTCCTGAATCTTCAGCTCCAATAGTACTTGGCCATGTTTTAGATTCTATAAAAGCCCGAGAGAGTTGATTGGACAACCATCGATCACCAACCGCACATTCGTAAAATTTTACATTCATCGAAAATCTTTCAATCGAACGAGCAAGTGCCAAATCGGTTTCAATTGAAAATGCCATGGACGCATCAGATACTCCTGTTGAATCCCACGCTCTTGCAACGTTATCTGCCATCTTGTCACCATCTACCACTCTGGCACCATCTTCAGTGGATTCAATGAGTAAGCAACGATCTCCATCTCCATCCATTGCTGCACCTATTAGTGAACCAATAGCAATGTTTTGCCCTTCCATTACAGATAGGGATTTTAGCAATATGTGTGTGCTCGATTTCATTTCACCCCAAGTCCATGAATCAGTAGGAGATAGCTCTCCTGCCCCACACTGTTCATTCAATTGATTTTCAAGACTGGATATTTCCTTTACCGGAATACCTCTTCTTTTCAGTCCTGATGCTAACCAAGAAGTTGCGGCTCCTCCGGATGAATCCAATAGAAATTCCCTTACTCCCAAAACATTGGTCCAGTTACAATCTGACAAACTGATGCCCAAAAAATTAGCCATTCCATCCATTCTTTTTGCTAATGTCGAACGGTGCCCTCTTTCTGCATGAATCATAAGGTCTGGGAGACATGATTCCGGATCTGGATCTGAATTAATTTCCTTTTCTGCAATCTTCCATGCTAAATCTGAAATTTTTCTTTCCAATTCAGGCATCGATTTCCTCCCATTCGAATCAAAGAATTTCACTCCGGAATCTGTGTAGGGATTATGGCTAGCAGTTACCATTAATCCCGCATCTGCATTTGTTCCTAGGACTGCATCATGTAGTCCAGGAGTTGCTACGATTCCACCATGAATAACACGAACTGATGAGGAATGTAAACCATCTGTTAGACCAGAAACCAACATTGCATTCCCTGGTCTTCTGTCCCATCCAATTACAACTTTTGGATAAGCATCATTCTTTTCCGCTAGTATTTCTCCTATTGCTTCACCAATTATCATGAATGCTCGACCATTAACTTCTCTTTTATCCACGATAGCTTGTAGGGCTTCTAAATCAGTTTCAGGAGAAGGACTTACTTTTCCTCGGATACCATCTGTCCCATGAAGAAGTGGCCGCTCCATCCGCATCATTCCTTGATGACTGTGTTTTCAGAATGTATTCCAGTTACTGTGACATTGGGCCAAATGTTGGAATTACATCCTACGATTACACCGGGGTTGGTTACTGTATTGCATCCGATTTGTACATTTTCTCCCAGAATAGCACCGAATTTCCTTAATCCACTATCTTCTAGTCTTTCTCCACTTTCTCCATCACGTAATAGAATGGTTCTACCATCATTTCTTAGATTCGATAATTTAGATCCTGCTCCTAAATTGACCCCTGAGCCAAGAATCGAATCCCCCACATAATTGAAGTGAGGTGCTTTGGAATTAGGGAGTAAGATTGAATGTTTTATTTCCGAACAATGGCCTACCAAGGAACCATCACAAATCCATGAATATGGACGAATGTACGCTCCTGGCCTAATTACAACGTTCGGTCCGATATATGTCGGGCCCTCGATAATGACATATTTTCCAATTTTTGCAGAATTATGAATTAAGATCGCCTTTCCATCATTTTTGTGCCTCTCAAAATTATATTTTTTGTGTTCTACAATTTCATTAAGTTGTGATTTTAGTGAAAGGTCTGAATTTGGATTTAAAATTTCCCAGACTGGCCCTGTTGGAAAATTTGGAGCATCTTCTGCATCAGAAAGTGTCGGAAACAGATTCGCTACCTCGGCCCCCCTCATGTTACATCAACATCGCTGATTATTCATGAGTTGTCCGGCCCTGAGATCAAAGAAACTGGCCCTGCCCTCATTACAGAAGCATCTGAATCGTCAGAATATTTAGCAAAATTTTCTTGGAATAGGGATACTAAAGATTCAGCTGCTCTATCGTAATCTTCGGGATTATTCCATGTGTTTCTGACATCAAGAATTTCACTAGGTACCTTTTCGCATTCCATTGGGACTTCAAATCCAAATCGTTCATCTATTCTCATGGGTGAGTTATTCAAGGATCCGTCTAAAGCAGCGTTGAGCAAAGTTCGAGTCCATTTTATGCGAATTCTGTCGCTTTTACCAAATCCTCCTGCAATCCACCCGGTATTCAACATCCAACAAGATGCATTGTGTTCGTCTATTTTTTCGGATAATAACTCCCCATAAACGCTTGGATGCATCGGCATAAATGGTGCTCCAAAACATGCACTGAAAGTCGCTCTAGGTTCGGTAACCCCCATTTCGGTTCCTGCGACTTTGGCAGTATATCCTGAAATGAAATGATAGGCTGCTTGCTTGGGGTTTAGTTTTGCAATCGGTGGGAGTACTCCAAAAGCATCACACGTTAAGAATACAACATTATGTGGATGGCCACCCATGGAAGAAGGGACTCGATTGTCTATGAATTCAATGGGATACGATCCACGCGTATTCTCTGTCAAGGTTGCATCATTGAAATCGGGGACTCCTTCCGAATCAAGAATCACATTTTCAAGTATAGATCCTGGTTTTCTTGTAGTAGCAAAAATTGCAGGTTCGTCATCTTCACTCAAACGAATCATCTTTGCATAACATCCACCTTCGAAATTGAAGATACCTTCATCAGACCAACCGTGTTCATCATCACCAATCAAAGGTCTTAATGGATCGGCTGATAAGGTGGTTTTTCCTGTTCCCGATAAACCGAAGAAAACTGCAGAGTCGGTATTTTCACCAATATTAGCAGAGCAATGCATCGGTAAATGACCACGAGTAGGTAGAAAATGATTCATAACCGAAAAGATGGATTTTTTAATTTCTCCCGCATATCTTGTTCCTCCAATTAGGATTAATCCATCTTCCAATGAAATGATAACAAAAACACCTGAGTTGATGCCAGGAGTTCCTTTTGGTGCGAGGAAATTTGGTGCATGGAGTATGGTAAATTCAGGCTTAATTTGTCGTATCTCCTCGGGTGTAATCCGAAGGAACATATTTCTTGCAAATGAAGCATGCCAAGCGTTTTCGGTAACTACTCTGAGCGGCAAGCGCAGACTTGGATTCGCTCCACAGGCAAGATCCTGAATAAACAACTCTTTCACAGAATTTAGATGATCTTGAACCATTTTTTTGAGTTGTAAATAATTTCCTCTTTCGATTGGACGATTTACATCCCCCCACCAGACAGCATCTGTGTAAGGAGTTTCATTCACTATAAATCGATCATTAGGGGACCTTCCTGTTCTTTCACCGGTTTCAGCCACGAAAACCCCGTGAGCGGTTAATCTCCCTTCTTCTCTTCGAAGTGCATGGGATATGAGCTCCTCAGATTCAAGATTCCAGTGGACGTCTCCCCTTGGGGAGAGCCCGTGAGCTCCTAAACCTAGAATTCCAGCGACGCCTGCTGTGTCCAGCCGGGGCAAGACCATGCCCTCGTGGCCACCGACCATATCTTTCAATGATTGCACTCAGTAATTAACACAATACGGTTTTACTTGCATTTCAAGATGATACCTTCATCTCGCACATCCACACGTCACACCTCATGGCAGGTCCTCGTGAGGATGAGGATCGCTTTCTCGAGGAAAGAAAGTTTGAAACATCCCAATCAATAGATTTAGGTGATCTAATAGAAGAGGCCAAAGAGGCAATATCTTCTCCAAAAAAAGCAGCGCTCCCGGAGAGAATCAAGAAAAAAGAAGATGACTCGGCCATTGGAGATTTTTTCGATCCCTTTGCTTCTGATCAGGAGATGGGTCCTGGAAAAGTGATGGCTGATGGATCCGTTCCAATCGCTCCGGAATCTGATTTTGTTTCCGATCTTGCCACGCAAGGGGAAGTTCGTCTCAGCTGGGGTTTAATGGCTGCGATGATATCTGTATATTCTGCTATTTCGATACTGGTTGGAACGGTGGTTCCCGATCCCCAATTTGCTTTCTTTGGATTATTATTTCTGGCTATTTTTGGCTTTATTTTGGGAGAACGTTGGGTCCCTCGTCCTGCCATGCACCAACTCGGTGTGGTTTGGTTGATTATTGCGATGAAGATCCTCTATGGTTTAGCGATTGAATTACATTCATGGTCAATCTTTGGAATATTTCCATTGAGTGATTCTGGATTGGGCATTACTCTTATATTTCTTGTAGGAATTAATATTGCCGTAGCTTATCGTTACAATGAGGACGCAATAGCAGCCCAAGCAGTCCTTGTTCTATTGGCAATTTCATCAACAGTGGGATCATTTGGTGGAGAGTTAGGAGTAGCAGGAATGATTTTTGGTGCAACAGTTTTATTCCATCTACTAGCACTACACAGAAAAAGCGGAAATCTTGCATCCCTGGGTATTGCTGCGTCCAACCTTTGGATTGGTATGCATGCACTGACCCCAGGTTTCGATTTAGGTTCTCTCAAAGTTTTACCGCTGGATACTCCAATGGTCCTTTTTCTATTACTGATTATGATCAATTCAATCAATGCAGCAATGGCCTCTAGATTTTCATCATCGGAGAATTGGTTCTCTTCTGGACTAAGTTCCGTTGGTTTGGGTAAGCCTGCTCTGTGGTCAGTTTCTGTTGGTTTAGGAATGATAGGAGCACTCATGGCAATTGCAGCAAATCGAGAAGATTCATCATATGCGCTTGCAATGGTCACTGCATTAATGACTGTTTTTACGGGGTCTTACCTTACTGTAAGGGGGGTTAACCCTAGGAGAATAATTGGTCTAAATGGAATCGGATTGACATGCTTGATATTTATTCTAATTTTACTTGATTCATCCAGAGTTGATTTCGGTTCATCAATTGACGCATACGCTCTCTTTACATTCGGTGCGGCTTTAATAGCCGGCTGGTTGTTGATTGCTAATCAAGAAAATGTTTCAGACAGAGTGTTATGGACTGGTGCTGTAGTAGTAGTAATTCTACTTACAGTACTTCTTCCAGCAGAATCCTCGGATTCTGGGGGTGACGGTGGTACACTTCTATCATTATGCATATCTATTCTAATGGCAGGTTCTGCCTATCTAGCAATTCGTCGTAAATCTCCAAGTTTGGTGGGTATCGTTTCACTCTTACCATGGACTTGGGTGATAATTGTCAAGATTTTTTCATCTTCATTTGAAGCTCTAGTTATAACTAATGATATTGTTGCTACACCTCCAATTGTCATAGAAGCATTACCGATCGTGGCGTTGCTTTCATTTAGTTCCATTTTACAACTTATTGTAAATCTTGATTTTCCAGATGGTGGAATCAATCTCGCTGATCGTTTCCTGGGAACTCAAGACATTTCTGCAAGATTACGTGATTCAGGTTTAATGAAAGTCTGGAATCTTGGATTTGTCTTAGGATCTATTGCAATCCTGTTCGTTTCTCAGCTACCTGAAATGACTGGAACATTATTGATAATTTTGTTAATGAGTTTCTTAGGTATTCATATTGGATCTGAATTTTTCGACCGTCATCAAGGAAACCCCCGTTTTTTGTTAATAATTTCTGGAATCATAACATATGTACTAATGTGGAGACATGGAATGTTTGAATATTTTATTCCATTTCTCACCGTATTGACAGTGACCTTAGGCTTTGGACGAAGAGGAAAGGCAGGGGAGGATGGTATCCATATACTGAACATGTCCATCCTAACGATCGCGATTCTAATATGGGGGTCATCATCATCTAGAAGTCCGATTTCTCCTCTAAGTGGACCAATAGACGTCTCTTTCGATTTGACGACCTTCCTGATCTTATCCTGTGTAATTTCAACAATTTCAATATATATTCCACGAATTTCAAAATTAGAAAACATCCTAAGACCAGCGATTTCGGCTTTGATTCTACTGGTAGCAACTATTGTTTCCTTACTGATAGCTGCTCAAGATCCTTTTTCCCTGACAATTGCTGGAATATTGTTTGCAGTTTCCACTATTATGATTGCAATCAATGGCGAAATAAGGTCAGAATTGCAGCAGGTGACTCGAAGAGACGAACAATTGCGAACAATTCTTCGGTCTCAACAAATGATGGCTGATTCTTTACATCAATCAAATTCTGATGTCCGATCTGAAACACGTTTGCTCGGCTTTTCAAGTGGCGAACAGGCCAATTTTGCTCAATCCCTTGAACCAAGAGAACGTGCTGCATTGGCAACTTCTATTTCAGGTTCTGGTATGAAAATGGTAAATCCAAAATTAATAGAACTTCAAGAGAAACAGCGTCGTAGGGCGAAAACAACAGACACGAGTGGCGAATTAGATTTGTTTATTGGCGATATTCACCATCGACCAATAGTAGTATTTTCTTTTATCACGGTAATGATAATCGGAGGCCTAGGAATATCTCTGTTCTCTTCTCAATTTACCTCTATTGCATTGGTCTTAATTGGTACACAATCTATGATATTAATCAGTATCTCAAGGTCTAGAGCCAAGGTTCGGAACCTAGATCTCCCCGACTTTTTAGGAGTAGAAACCCCAATCGCTCTCGCGATGATTGGATTGTCATTGATTGCTGGTTTGGGTTCTAATGGTGTTGGGTCTAGTTTGAATTTTCAAACTCCTTTGATGATTGTTGGAGTAATGAATTCACTTCTTGCAGTTCTGTCCCTCTTTGGGAGATCAGATATTTCCAAACGATTACCTAGTATTCTAGAATTATTCATTGGCACAATTTTAATTTCTAGGTTATTAGGAATTCCATTGAATTCGACACCAATGTTACTCACTGTGAATCCGTTCGCTGAGGGTGGCAATTTAATCGGCTGGATGCTAGTTTGGCTCGTTCTTGAGTTCTTATTGCTCTCATCTGCATTGATTTGGGATTGGATTGAAGGGCGCAGGAGGTCATTACAACTGCCAGATCATAGGAGCGCATCAGGAAGAGCTGTGTGGTCAGGAATGGTTACTATGCTCTCTTTTGGACCTGCAGGTTTGATAGCAAGTATGATTGGTCTACGCAGAGGGCTACAATGGTCCCAGCCAGCAGCGGTGACTGGAACTATACTTTCCCTTTCGGCTGCATTATTTGCATTTACTGCATGGATTACAATTTTCGATACATATTACCATTGGATTGTTATTTCAATAGGGACAATCTGCCTCTTTGGATTAGTATGGAGTCATAGCGAATCCAGGGGTATTTGGACATCTACTTTTACTATTAATGCACATATTTTACTTGTTTTGGGGGTGCTAATTTCTCCATTCCCTCCAGTTACTTTGCTATCAGTATTACTTTTACTATCTACCTGTACATGGGTTGTTGGAATTCTTCGGTTACGTAAAGGCATGAGATTTTGGGGAGCAAGTGATTTGATTTTTGCTGGCATGGCGGGAATCTTAACCATGGGAAGTGAGTTATTGGAACCCACTACAGCATTCATTGTATTGGTTGCTTTAGCCGTGGAGCTGGGAATAGTAGTATGGCTAGCACAAAAACACCAAGAATCAATATTATCCTCTGAATAAACATCGATCATATCTTGTAGAGGATAGGTTGATGATAACATCACAGGAGTGTGGTTTGATGCCCGGTTCATGGATGGCCGATACTTCCGAAGAGGAAGAGCACCCTACAGTCCCTATTGGTCTTAATGAAATGACAATCCCACGAATAGCATTACTCATGTCTGTTGTAACATTATCTGCGCTTCTAGTTATGACTTCCATCATTGGGTGGTCAATTTATGATTTCTTGAATGATTTTGAAGACTCATTGGATTCCGGAGATCCTACAGTACTCCAAGTGGATGGGCGTTGGGGATGGGAGGCACATTTGTTGTTTGATTCTTGTTCCCCATTAGCGGAGGCGTGGGAAATGCCAGATAATCTAAGTCAACAAGATGATTTATTTTATTATCCCGGAGAACTAAGTTGTGACTGGTCCCATCAAGGCCTAGGAGATCATGCAGTAGTTGTGCTATACAACCGTGCTCCCAATGATGTTGATCTAATGTTAAACTTAGATTCAACTTCGATTGTCTTTTCAGAAACCGGAGAATCAACGTTGCTACTTTCTGGATTTAGTGCTAATTCCACCTTTTTCGCACCTCTAGATTTAGTTGAAGACATTGATGAGGAAACTGTTCTACTGAATGCATCTCACGTCACTGTTATGGACGCTGTTGTGTCGTTAGAATTAAACATCATGCGTGGTGCGAATCAGGAACCAGTTCACAGTGATGAAGGAGAGTCAATGCAAGTTCATTATCGAGTCTGGGATGCGGATAACGAATCCCTTCTTGATGAAGGAGATTTACCTGTGAATGCTGGCGATGATTCGAGATACATTGACGGCTTTGGGTGGTCAGCATTGGGGCTTGATATTGGTCAAGATAGGGGATTACTTTCACCAGGCACAACCCACATTACATTATTGCCCCCGGGAATCGCTTATGGTGGCAGTGAGGACCATTTCTTACAGAAATCATGGCTTCGATTTGAGTTAGAAATTACCAGTCTAACTGCAATATGATTAACCCGAAACCCCCATACCTCAAAACTTGTAGAGAGTATCATGAGCGACTCCCATCGGGCCCTGGAATGTGACGGTCGTGCTCAGTCATGGGCGACAAGAAAAATCCCCCCAAAACCGCAGAGAAAAGGGGAACCTGCCGTACACATGACCGAACAAATGCGCCGCCTCTCAACACCTTGGTCAATTGCATCAGAGAGGGCAGCTAGGATCGTTGACGCAGACCTCCCTCCTGGTTTAATTCTCGATCCTGCCGCGGGTTCAGGCATACATCTTGCATCTATTTGTATCTCAACAAACAGAGTAGGCTTAGGAATTGAATTAGATGAGGAAGCAGCTCGTTTTTCTGCTGCGAATATGAATCGTTTGTTGGTGAAGGGGAAAGATCCTCGTCGAATGGCACACAGGATTGTTATCGGGGACGGCCTCAATGCAACGGGGGCATTGTCTTCCCTTCACTCTTCGTTGAAATCATCAGGCATTGCATCCACCCCTCCAATTGCTATGCTTCATGTTGATCCTGCCCGCCCATTGGATGCTCAAAATCATACATTAGATGAGATGGCTCCCCCCCTTAGGCCGTTGCTAAAGGCATGGTTACCACATATGGAAATCGATCATCGAGGTCCGGCTTTACTACTCGACCTTTCTCCTAGACTTTCAAAGAAGCAACGAGCAGAAGTGGACAAAATTTTGGATGATTTGGCCCCAGGTGTTGACAGGACATGGGAATGGCTCTCTCAGGGAGGTGGACGAATTGATCGTCTTTCAGTCTGGGTTGGACCTCTAGCAAGCTCAGAAAAATTCCGTTCCATTCGGATGGGACCCTCTAAAGTTGAGTCAGTGATATCTTCTTCTGAACAATCCCTCTTTATTTCTGAAAAGAAAACGATGCCTCCTAGTTTTGATGACTGGGTTGTAATTGTCGATCCTTCTATTGTTGAGGCACGTTTACATGTTGATTGGTTGAAAACTCATCTTGACGATGGTTATAATCCAATTTGGCAACGTGCGAATTTACGGCGTCCAATATTAGTAAGCAAGTCCAGACCCCCATCGTCACTACTGTCTGATCCATTTGTTGTTGCTGTGGGACGTGTGGTGGCCCATCGATTGAGTGCTCCGAACATGGAAAATGCACCTACTGTTGCTAGAGCAGCAGAACGCGCTGGCATAGGTCACCTAGTTCTTCGTTGTGAAGTAGATCCTGAACTACATCCTAAAATTCAGAAGCGTTTGAATAAATCCCTGAAAGGAGCCAATGGTTCACGAGGATTTGTTATTGATATTCCAGTGAGTAGTCGCGATGGCGGATGGCATGTAAATTTCGTTACATGCTCCGAGAAATAGGTCAAAATGAAATCTTTTCCTCATCGTTCTATTGAAATAGGGGATTCAAGTCGGGAGCCTGCCTATATGGCCACTGGGCGACTAGTGAACACGGGGGAACCGTAAAATGAGTACAGACAAAGAACTTGGTGATGACTTCCTGTATATCCTGCGAATCGCAGATGCAGATATCGATGGAATGCGTCCTATTGGAATGGGAATGACAAGCGTGAAAGGGATAGGTCAACGAACAGCTCGTAGACTCTGTCAACTAGCAGAAATAGACCCCTCCAAACTAGGTGGGCATTTATCTGATGAGGAACAAGGTCGTCTTCGTTCTGTTATCGATTCATATCCTACTTTCGTACCCCATTGGCTACTAAACCGCCAACGCGATTTAGAAACCAATGAAGACGCTCATTTGTTTTCGCAGGAAGTTAAGATGACAAGAGACGACGATATCGCCCGTCTCGCTGAAATGAAAACCTATCGTGGAATGCGTCACAGAAGCGGCCATAAAGTCAGAGGACAGCGATTACGAAGCAATGGACGTTCTGGTCTAACACTTGGCGTACAGAGGAAGAAGTGAGGGGTGAATCAAATGGGCCAACCTAAGTTTTCAAGACCAAAGACACAAACACCGACCCATCCTTGGAAGGCTGAGCGTATCGAGGAAGAACATGCTTTGAAGGAGCAATATGGTCTCAAGCGCGTAGGCGGAATGAAGGAAATTTGGCGCGAAAGAAGCGCACTCCGAAGACACCGGCAATTAGCAATGAAACTGATTGGAAGAGTTGACACATCTGAGGGCCACTTCAAGCGTGAAAAAGAAGAGTTCCTTGGTTCAATGCAGCGTAAAGGGCTAATCTCAGATGAGGCAGACTTAGATGATGTTCTCCAAATCTCAGTGGAAAATATGCTAGATCGTCGCCTGCAGTCTCAGGTGTATTACAAGGGCTTTGCTCCATCAATGCGTTCAGCGAGGAACATGATAGTCCATGGGCATATTGTGCTAGGAAATCAGAGAATGAATGTACCGGGGTACCATGTGTTGAGGGACCAAGAAGCAGAGATTTCCTATCATCCGAATTCAAATTTCAATGATCCTAATCATGCAATTCGTCAAGAAATGGACCGTCGAAGACAAACAGTTGGTGGAGACGATTCTGCTGATGTAACTCAACAAGTTCGTGAGGCACATACCGATGAAGATTTTATTGAGCAAATAAAGGCTGACGAAGCGGCCATGGATGCAGTTGAAAATGAACAAGGAGGTGAAGCCTGATGGGTCATAAAGCCGTAGTTCATATTTTCACATCTCACAATAACATTCTCATCACAGCAACAGACCTGACTGGGGCCGAGACTATCTGCAAAGTCTCAGGAGGGATGATTGTTTCAAGTGGTGCAGATCAAAGTGGCCAATTCGCATCGACTCGTGCAGCAGAACAAATAGCTGAAATGCTGAATGAGAAAGATTTTGATCAGGTTATTGTGAAGTATCGCGGTGCAGGGGGAAATCGTTCTCATTCTGCACCAGGTGCTACCTCAGCCATTCGTGCTCTCACTCGTGCAGGTATGACAATTACTCGAATCGAAGACGTAACTCCAATTCCTACTGATGGCACCAAGAAAAAGGGTGGCAGAAGAGGACGAAGGGTTTGATGATGGAGGAATAAAAAATGGATAGCGAAATTATTGAAGAAGAAAACCATAGAATTCGTATCTTGTTGAAGGGCACAGACCGTGCCAGCGTCAACGCACTTCGAAGAACAATGATTGGAGATACTCCAAAAATGGCGATACACCGCATTAGATTCACTCAATCTACTACAGAAGAAGACGGAGTTATTTGGGAAAGTGTTGGTCCACTACCCGATGAAATTGTTGCACATCGATTGGCCATGATTCCAATTCCATCTGAAGGCGCGGAGTTCCACCTCCCAGAGGAATGCCCCAACTGTTCTGAAATGGTGGAATCGCAAAGAGGGTGCCCAATGTGTGAAATTATCTATCGTTGCATGGTTAGAGGAGAACCCGAAGGACGAGCAGTGAAAGCCAGAGATCTTGAGGTATTAGGTGATTTGAAATTTTCAATTCCGGAAGAATTTGAGGATATCACAATTACGAAATTGTATACTGGTCAAACAATCGATTTCATTGCCCGTGCAAACAAAGGCCATGGTCGCGATCACGTAAAATGGCAACCCGTAGCGGGGATTACCTTCTATGCTCGTCAGCATGCAGTATTGAATGACAAGAAAGCAGCTAAGATCTTATGGGGACTTGGTCTTAAGGTTAAGGAGAAAGACTTTGATAAGAACGGGAGGATAGAAGACATTTCACTGGTTGATAAGATGAAAGAAGACCTCCTCCACGTAGGTCCAAGCACTGATCATGGTAGAGAATTTGCGGATGCTATTACTCTAGAAGATGTACCTGGGGAATTTATTCTTCAGTATGAATCAGACGGAGCAATGACTCCACGCACTATTTTTGAAGACGCAAAGAGCATACTTTCGGCACGTTTGGACAATATTTCAGAAGACCTTGAAGAAGTACTTTGATTCAGCGAGCCCCGATGGTAGTTACGACTTCCTCTCGTTCCGGGGCTCATGTAACCCTCGCTTTCACTGTTCATTCTGACTCTGATGATCCTCTGGAACAGGGGTCATATGGAGTTGGTCTTTGTTTAGAAGCAGGTCTTTCGACGTCTTGCAGGTCAGATCCTTCAACATCAACGGGAGTAACAGTAATCATTAATGGGCAACCGTCTTCTGATGAATTACAAAGAGAAGTTCTGTTGGAATGCATCAAATTCGATGCTCAATTATCATCCATGCATCATACATTCGATGTACAATCTCAATTACCATTTTCTCAAGGGTTTGGATTATCAGCAGCAGGTTCTCTTTCTGCAGCCAGATGCTTACTTGCCATGTCCTCTCTTCCGCCCATGGAACAAGATCGTGCAGCTTGGATGATAGCACATCGTGTGGAAAGAAAACTTAGCGGGGGGTTAGGAGACGTTACAGCATTACATGCAGGAGGAGTTGCTAGAAGGACCAAGCCAGGCTCGCCATATCGAGTCAATCAGGGAGATTTTGAAACAGGTCCAGGTCAATCGGAAGCCTGGCAAAGCCCCATACCCGTACTTGCTGTCTGGCGTAAAACCAAATCTAGACATACATCTGAATACATTGACTCAAACGAATGGAGTTCAAAAATCAGATCTGCTGGAATACAATCGATGAAATCACTAGGAAAAGGTGACTGGAATGAATCCAGATGGTCACAAATAATACAAGAGGCAAATGATTTCTCTGAGAATTCAGGATTATTGGATGATGCAGAACGTCGAGAACTTTTGAATGAAGTAAAATGGGCACTGAGGTCTTTTGAACCCAGACTCTCTATCCTACTTTGCATGTTAGGGGAGAGCGTCGTGGTAATACCGAATGACATCGATGATGACGATTGGATTGAATATGCTGAAATTTTAATTGATAGATTAACGGATCTCGGATGTTTATCCACAAGAATTGGTAGAATATCATAATCGACTTTCGTTATGTTCAATCAATATGCTTAGATCCACAGGCCCGGCATCTAATTTCTGTGCTCCACGTAGTTTTAGACCATCACAGAATCCATGCCGATAAATAATGGCACCTTGCCCATATTCTTCCGTATATCTATCAATTTGTTTCTGAGTCTTCTTTCGTGGGAAACTTAACGCAGAGCCAAAGAAATGTTTTGCATCTATCCAAGCGCATGGGAATCCGTTAATTCTTACGTCATCCAAGAATAACAAATCCGGAGTACGGACAGGCCGTCCTTCAGACTTAACTTGTTCTTTTACTAACTCTTCTTGTCTCCTAAATCGAATCCCCAGGGCTTCAAAATGATTACAAAGCACATCTTCAAAAAGATCGGCTGCAATATGAGTTTCAGTCTGATCCACGTTAGAGACTCGATCTGCCTCTTCGGCAATTTTAAATTGTTCCTGATCTCTTTCGTCCATCATTTTTGGTTCTTTCAACAATGTTTTTATTCGGTTTTTTCCCATATTTCTAGCACTCAAAATTGCTCGAAATACATTGACTGGAGGGCCATCAACAAATTTAGCTAATTCTAGTATATCTGCTCCATTTTCGTATCGTCGTTTCAATTCCTTTTTACGATCCATTATTCGATGATGTGAATAGACTGATTTTTCTTGATTAATCGCAGATCTCAATGACAATGCTTGTTCTAAAGAGATGGGAAACTCTGAAATTATGCTTGCAATCTCTTCAACTTCATGATCAGATAAGAATCCAAATTCCCCTCGTTTAACTATGAGTTTACCAACTGCCTTTTGTACAGATTCAGGAACAGGATCTGTCGGCCATTTAATCTCAATAGTTTGTGGATCTGGATTGATAATTTCGGGAATACCCATCGGACGAACATCGGTTTCGAACCGTTTGATTGCCTTAATACATTTAGCGGAATCGTCTCCCCATAACAAAGCAATCTCCCCAAATTTTTCCACAGTTTTGTTGATTTTATTCACTCTTCCTTTCTTTGAATCGTGTAGAAGTTTGTTTCCAGGACACTCTGGATTTTCCTCTTTATGTGGTACTAAATTATCCCAACTAGGAGAAATTCCCTGTGGTTCGACAGGTGACCATGTTGCAATTAACTTCCCACGCTTCTTCTTCCCAGACTCTCCGTATTGCATTAGAATTAATTTATCGCAATATTTGCAGTGTCGAACCTTTCCGATACCGGGTGGTTTCGACATGATTCAACCCTTACATCGACCATCTATGAATAGGAGGGTTTGTTTCAAAGATAGGCTAAACCTGGTTGCAAGGGTGCAGCAAATCTTGCTTTTCCGGCCACATCATCTTCTGTTCCTGCTGGGTAGACTGAAACTTTAGTAACATCTATCGTTTCAGAAATAAAATTGATAGCGCCTTGAATATATTCCGCCTCGTCAAAGTCAGATATTACTAACATTTTCTCACCTTCAGTTAGTGTAAAGACCCGTCCCCTAGATTTCTTTGACCCAATGGTTAGCATTCTCCAATATTGCATTACCTCTCCTCTAGTTGCATCATCTTGGAAAAGTAAGTGTGATTGGATAAAAGATTGACCATTCTTCATAAAATCAAATTCTTCTGAATGCAATTGTATTGCTTCACGCATTAGTTGAATTTTCCATTCTGGTGAAGTTTGAATCACTAATTTGGTAACTGGACTTTTAGAATGTCTTTCTGCTAAACCCTTTACATTTCTGGCATTGTCCAATAAGTTTCGAAGTGTAGATTCAGCCGCTAAAGTAGCCACGTCATTTTTATTTTCAGAATCATTTTCGATTATAGTTTTAGCCAATAAGGTATTTTCTCCCAGGTGTAAATTCCATTCTTCGGCCATGTGGGGAGTTGCAGGATAGAGCATTTGCCCCCACCTTTTCATATGTGTTAGAAGCGTGTTCCTTCCAATTCCTCCTCTTCGAATAGCCCATTGTAAATCACTTAGCATATCGAAATGGCTAACCATCACTCCTTCTCGGATTTTCACATCATTCATTGCGTTATACCATTTCGAAAAATTTCTTCTTCCTTTAGAAGATAACCATTGATCCATCGGGCCGTTATCATCAGTGATTGAATCCAATAATTTCAGGGAGCTAAATATCTGATGCATTTGTCGATGATTTGCTTCTAATGCAGAATCAGACCATTCCATTCCTGCCTCAGGATTTGCACTGAAGAGGATAAATAATCGAACTGTATCAGCACCAAACTTTTCAATCATGATTTCAGGACTAACCGTGTTACCCAGACTTTTGCTCATTTTTGCAGATCTTGAACTCAAATCTTTTTTGCATCCAGGACATTTCTGTCCCACTAAGTCAACATGATATTCAAGGTTACAATCAACACAATAAGGTGTTGGAGCATTTACCATACCTTGACAGACCAATCTTGAAAATGGTTCTGATACATTATTGAGCCCCGCATCTCTGAGTGCTTTAGTGAAAAATCTTGCATAGAGTAGGTGCATGATGGCATGTTCAATTCCTCCAATGTAGAGATCAACTCCGTCAGCCATCCAATAGTCTGCCTCGATTTTATTGAATGGAGCTGAATTATTCAGAGCATCAGTGAAACGTAAGAAATACCATGAAGAATCATAAAAAGTATCCATCGTGTCTGTTTCCCTCTTCGCCTGATCTCCACATTCCGGACAATTTGTATTTACAAATTCTTCATGAGATTCTAATGGATTTCCAGATTGTCCTTCTTTGAAAATTACATCTAGCGGTAATTCAACTGGCAGCTCGTTTTCAGGAACCGGCACGTCTCCGCAACTATGGCAATGTATGATTGGAATAGGGGTGCCCCAAAATCGTTGTCGACTAAGTAACCAATCCTTTAGCCGATCTTGAACAGTTCCAACCCCCATTCCTTCATCCTCTAGTGCTTTGACAACAGCAGATTTTGCCTCATCTCCATAGAGGCCATTAAATCCAGGTCTTCCAGAATTAATCATCCACCCAAGCCCCTCAAACGCACGTCCCGTGGTTTTCGGTTCCTTTCCTTCTTCTTCTGTGAGAACCTGAACAATTGGAATATCGTATTTCTTTGCAAAGTCATAATCTCGCTGGTCATGTCCCGGAACTGCCATAACCGCCCCAGTTCCGTATGATGCCACAACAAAGTTACCTGCATAGATTGGAATCTTTTCACCTGTCATTGGATTTGTAGCATATCGACCAAGAAATACTCCCTTCTTATCTCGAAGCATATTTATTCGATCAAACTCGGACATTTTATTGCATTCGGACGCAAATTCATGAAAATCATCCTCAAATTCGGTACCAGAAACTAGAGAATTACAAAGTTCATGTTCTGGTGCTAATGTCACAAATGTCACTCCAAAAATGGTATCTGGTCGGGTAGTAAAGGTAACAATATCTTCCTCACTGTCTACAATTGGAAATCGTATTTCTGCCCCATGTGAACGCCCGATCCAATTTTTTTGCATTGTTTTCACATTTTCTGGAAATTCGATATGTTCCAAGTCATCGAGTAATTCGTCTGTGTAATTTGTCATCTTAAGCCACCAACTTGGAAATTGTTTTTGACGTACTTCTCCATTACACCTCCAACATCGGTTATTTTTGACTTGTTCATTAGCCAAAACAGTATCACATGAGTCGCACCAATTAGTTGGAGCAGTTCGACGTTCTACTAACCCCATCTCACGAAATTTGAGGAAAATCCACTGATTCCAGTGATAATATGATGAATCGCTGGTAGCCAACTCTCTTTTCCAATCATAAGAGAACCCCATTCTTTTCAGATCTCCACGAATACTTTCAATGTTTGACCAAGTAACATCATGAGGGTGACCCCCAATTTTCATAGCAGCATTTTCTGCGGGCATTCCAAACGAGTCATACCCCATGGGATAGAGTACATTGAATCCAGTTAAGCGCCGAAAACGGGCCATACTATCTCCAATACTGTAATTTCTTACATGCCCCATATGCATATGTCCAGAGGGGTAAGGAAACATTTCTAGACAATAGAATTTAGGTCGATTTACATCGACATCTGAGTGGAATACTTCTTTCTCATTCCATATCTTTTGCCACTTTAATTCGATATCCTCGGGCTTGTAATCGCTCAATACATCACCCCCGACATCTCTACGATTGGGCCCTAGTTCTTGAAATCGGTGGGATTTTTATCAACGTTCTTGAGGGATATCAGTACTTTCCAACAAGAAAATAGCTTCTCTAGTCAATCGATATCTGTATCGCAAACCAACTTTGTCTCTCTCTATTAACCCATAATTTTCCAACGTTTTCAAATGATGACTAATTAATTGTTGACTACTTTTTAATCGGTCGGAAAGCTCCTTTTGACTTAGATTAATGATATCATTTCCGGTAGCATCCAATAAACTCAGTATTTTCCCCTGCAAGGAATTTGGGTCTGGAGTAAGAAGGGGAACTGGGAGATTTTCATCATCAAGCATCTGATTTACAGTAGAGGGATAGTATCTCATCATTCTTCCATCTCTTCTTCTCCAGAGCAACTCTTGGTCTTCCAGTACTTTCAGATGATGTGCAAGTTGACCATTGCTCATGTCTAGTGCCCCCAATAAAGCGCGGAAATGAACTCCTGGATTAGCAACGAGATATCCTACAACCCGACCTCGTTGGAATTCTCCGTCGTAATCCCTTCTTCGAACCATTCCAATTATTGCGAGTCCTCCGTTTAGTGCTGCAATTCGCATCCATTCTGTATTCAAGACGAATACTAAACATAGTGATAACAAAGATGTGGAAACAACAACTGCTGACGCTGGAGCAATCAATTCAACAATGTTTTGCGGGGGCTCTTCACCAATTTCCATTGAAACAACGCTATCTGATTCAGGAGTCCATTGATCAATTACTTCGCGAACAATAAAACCAGTTTCCCATTCGGAGCAATGTTCGGGAATATCTGAATAGGTCTTGGTTACACGGTAAGTACCCTGATCTCCTGTTACAGGTTTTAAGGAACTGTCATCTGACCCAATGAGAACCATTTCCTCATTGTCAGGGGTAACTAAAACCCAACATCCACCAGTATCGGTTCTTACGTGATTCCAAGTTCCCTCTAGGAGTATCACAACAATCGTTTGCTGATTATTTTGGTCTTGAATATCTTCCTCATTTGTTACAATAATTTCTTCAGAATCTTCTTCATCATCTTGATTTAATTCGATTTTATGTACGAAGTCCATTTCCAAAGACGGATAGGAACGAAGTGTAAATTGAATCAAATGCGTTCCAAAAAGTGCCTCATCCTTTGGAATAAGGTCTACTTCCAAATCTAAAATATCAATTGAATCCCCCTTCTCTAATTTTGAAAAAGAGGCAAATGCACCACAAGCATTGGTACTAGATGAAATAGTGTTATCGCCGTCTCTCATTGTATTCGTTCTAATGACGCAGTCATCCTCCCACATCAATGTAAATTCTTCATTCCCAAGGTTGGTCACTGAGAGATCAACAACAATTCCATTCTCCGTTTGAATCAGTGAGTCAATTGCGAAAATGACTTGTTCCGTGGATTGTAGATTAGCCCTGCATTGTTCAGCAGCCAAACCATCTCGTATCTCGAAAGGAACAGATGTCGAGATTCCCTGACCTGGAATTCGAACAATGGCTGCCATTTGACTGCCTTGCCATCCACATCCAGTATCATAAGATGCGGTTACACTTGTTTCTTCAAGTAAGACAGTGGAAGATGGCTGGATTTTGATTGTCTCAATCTGTCCTAGACAATTTCCATTATTCCACGATTCATCATGGACTAATGCTCCCATATCATTAACAAAATACATTGAGGACGGACAACTGATATCATATTCTAATGTTTTAGCAATGGCACCATCATTTCGAATAGAGATTTCAATATCTATGTCAGAACCAGTCGGGGCAATCCCATCTCTTAGGGATAAAGAATCAACAATTAGAGAAAGTCCAGAAGTATCATCATAAGTTTCCAAAATGTGATTCCACTCTTTTGTTGTTGAATCATCCTCGTTGCCCATTAACCAAATTGATGATGAGATAAAACCATCGAACTGAATTTCAGAGAGTGGATATGAAATCCACCCCAAATGGTGGCTTTTCCCACCCTGAATAGTTATTCCATTCCCACATCCAAGATTGGATAGTGTTGTAGGTTGATCTGTAATTGACCATAGTATGTCACAAGATTCCATTCCAGTGATTGTGACATCTTCTAATCCTGAATTGTATATTTTTGCTCCAACTAATAAAATATCACTTGAAGTACTAGATTCAGAATTTAATGAAAAGGGAGAAAAATCTGCTTCAAAATACAAATTATTCGGTAAAGAAAGTGGATGTTTAATTTCAATCTCTATTTCCGAAGGTACTGTGTCAATACCTGCTGTTGTACGAAGTATATAGCTTCCCACAGGGAGGAAACCATCATCATTGGTCCAATCATAACTCATCGAACCAACATCTAGGATTTCTGCTGAGTTTAGAGTTTCTCCCCGTTTCTGATTAGGACACAGACGATCATTATCAAGATCGTAAACAATTTCGCTGTCTTGATTAATTATCTGAAAGGATGCCATGCAACTTGGATTTATTTCAATGGAAACATCGTTAATTCCCATATTCTTTATTGAAATGTGAAATGTAGACGCCGTTCCAGCGAAATAGTGTAAACCATCATGCGGCATCAGTCCATCAATTTCAGTAATTACTTCCTGCTGCGTTTCCGCCTCGATACTTCCAATTAGTGTAAAAAAGAGGACCAAGGCCAAAATCAGTGATTGCTTACGCTGGCCCATGAGGTTTCCTTGTTGGTCGTCATGTATCAACTGATTGGTACAAAGGCATTGTATCATAAACCCATATATCCCACCTCTTATTCAAAAGAACATGCTGAAACCAGGTGAATTCGATCGTCGCGTTGATGAGAGTGGAATTGAAATTTGGGTTACTCAAATGGGTGGATTCATGAATATGAATACTGCTTTTATCGATAGAGAAAATAAGATTGTAGCAATCATTGATCCGTTTGATTCGAATCGTTGGGTTGAAGCGTTGGAAGCTGAAAATCTTCGTCCTACACATCTTCTTTACACACATACTCATCGTGATCATGCTGCTGGTTTCCCCCAAATGAAAAGACTCGTCCCGGATGTAGAAGTATGGGGGCATGTTGAATGTAATCATCCAGGTTTATTGGCACATGTAGTATTCCGAAAAGTTGATTTTACCAATTTCTGGGAACACCCGCCTCAGTCCGAAGAAAATTGGGCTGCAGGAAATATTTCCCTAACGGTGACACACTCCCCTGGTCACGCACCGGGCCATGTTACCCTACATGGACATGGTGTGTTTCATGCTGGTGATTTGTTGTTCACATATGCTTGTGGTAGAGATGACTTACCAGGCAGTAATCCCTTAGATTTGTTGAGTAGCATAGCATACGCCAAAAAGCAGTTGTTGAATTTACCAGAAGAGTGGCGGTTAATTCCTGGTCATAGGTATGACTGGATTGATGGGACAACACCAGATTGGGTTTCAGTAGCCGCTTGTCTGGAGAATAATTATGCCCTAAATTCACCTAATTTGACAAATTTCGAATGACTAAAGATCCTCTAATGATGGAATTGAGGCTAGTGCTTCAGCAGCTTCCTGTTCTTGGTGTAATTGCCATTGAGGCTTCTCGACCCATCCTAATTCCTTTGCCTTCTCGAAGTCCCCTTGTTGTGCATAATAGTCAGCCCAGGCCATTCTCCTATCTTCTTCCTCGTTGAAAGCCTCTTCTTGTACTTGCAGCCTCTTTTGCTCACTAACATATCTTCTTTTTGCTGCCTGTCTCGAAATCATTGCCATCAATATAGCAGCCAGAAGAAGTGCTACGATACCCACAACTCCAAGGGTCGCTACTTGGACAAAATTGGTACCTTCTTGTTGAGATTCTTCACTATTTTCTTCTACAATTGCACATGTGGCACCAAATTCAAATTGGTCAGGATCAAAGGGGCATGAGTCCCCAAGATCAGAAACTCCATCACTATCTGAATCTAGACAACCTAGTCTATCTATCCAAGAAGTCCCGGGTTGAGATTTGCAATCGTCTGGTTCAAATGCATCTTTTGTTGTATTATCTCCATATCCATCTTGATCAATGTCTATTGATTGTGAGGGGATTGTTGGGAATACGTCTGCATTATTTCCCGATTGATTATCTCCGAACCCATCTCCATCAATATCGCTCCATTGGGATGAATCATCAGGAAACGCATCACCAAATTGATCTCTATGAATTACTTGAGTGGAAGTATCTCCATGTGTATGATTTATGCTCACTGTAATGTTGGTGTAACCATAATTATCTCCAACCCCATCTTGATCATTGTCTTCCCACTGTAACACATCATCAGGAAACGAATCTATACTATCAGCAAATCCATCTCCATCAGAATCAGGACATCCCAATATGCCATCCTCAGTGGATGTGCCAGGAAAGTTAGGACAGTCATCCATATTCGGACCTATTTGGTCGGGATAGCCATCATTATCAACGTCCGTCCATGCAAATCCATCGTCAGGAAAAGGGTCCTCAATATCTGCGGTCCCATCATTATCGGAATCAGGACAGCCTCGAACACTTGGGTCACTCAATGTGCCATATTCTAATGGGCAAATATCTGCATCTGTTCCATCAGGATTGTCTCCATATCCGTCGGAGTCTGTATCTCGCCACTGAGTCGGATCGGTGGGATACCAATCTCCATTATCTCCACTTGGAACATCCCCATATCCATCTCCATCGGAATCTACGCACTGGACACCGTCGCTAATGAATAGGTCTGGATTCGTACCGTTCATATTTTCGCCGCATCCATCTCCATCTCTATCTGCCCATTGGGAAGGATCGTCAGGGAATGCATCAAACGAATCTGCATATGTGTCACCATCTCTATCAGGGCAACCAAAATGTTCCAAATCTTCCATGATTTCAGTCGTGATATTGTAGACTGAAGCCCATAAGCTGGTACCGTATTGTCCACACTTATCTGCTTGGAATCCACTGGAATTATCTCCATATCCATCACCGTCAGCATCCAACCACTGAGTAGAATCATTCGGAAACGCATCAGCAATTCCAGCTGGTGATGCAGGGAATTCAGTGGTTGGGTCTGACCAACCATCTCCATCGGAATCTGGGCATCCCAACCGATCCCATATTGAATTACCAGGAACTCCCAAGCATCCATCAGAATTAGACGAGAATGGTTGGTCACCTACCCAGTCTTCATCATCATCTGACCAATGTTCTGGGTCTAGGGGAAAGATATCTACGTCTGCAATTTGAATAGGCGTCATTGTAGTAATCAATTGCCCAGGCCAAGAACTGGGGCGAGTGTTATACGTTGATCCATGATTTGGATTGTAGTAATTATCTCCATAACCATCACCATCGGAATCATTCCATTGGGTTGGATTTTGAGGAAGATAATCTACCGCACCGTATGCCGGTGGGCTTCTGCTGTCTGCAGTATTATCAGGAAATCCATCTCCATCTTCATCTGCCCATTGATAGAAATCTGACGGATAATCGTCTCCTACATCGGACCATCCATCCCCGTCGGAGTCTACGCACCCGAACAAATCTTGAGTTGAGGTACCAGGAGTACTGATACATCCGTCAGGCTCATTTCCTCCGGGGTTGTCTCCATATCCATCGCCGTCAGTATCATCCCATTGGGTCCCATCTTCTGGAAACGCATCATCTGGATTTAGAACACCATCTCCATCGATGTCGGGATCAACAATCCAATGATATATTCCTTCATCATTTCTACCATGCGCGGAAATAATATAATTTCCATCAGGATGCCAATCTATCCCGTTTACTTGCCCACAATTATTGCCTCCACCGCTGCTA
>MDTG01019317.1_pt1 | contig 23835 bp, 21 predicted proteins | sample 811421 | NCBI WGS metagenome assembly MDTG01 (sample SAMN05326645, study PRJNA326480) | marine metagenome | isolation source: seawater | place: Pacific Ocean: South East | collected 2011
CCCCCCCCCCCCCCCAGAAGAGCAGCCCCCCCAGGAATCACAGCACCACGCCGCCGTCGACGCTGATGACCGCGCCCGAGATGTAGGCGCCGTCGTCGCTCGCCAGGAAGGCGTAGGTCGAGGCGATCTCGCCCGGCTTGCCCATGCGCTGGAGGGGGACCTTGGCGACGAGCATCTCGGTGATCTTGGGGGGGATCTGCTTGGTCATGTCGGTCTCGATGAAGCCCGGGGCGATCGCGTTGACGCGGATCCCGTCGCGGCCCAGCTCGCGGGCCCAGACCTTGGTCATGCCGATCACGCCGGCCTTGCTGGCGACGTAGTTGGTCTGGCCGATGTTGCCGTAGAGGGCCACGACCGAGGCCGCGTTGAGGATCACGCCGCCGGTGCCCTGCTCGCGCATCACCGCTGAGACCTCCTGGGTCATGGTGAAGGTGCCCTGCAGGTTGACCTTGATCACCTTCTCGAAGTCGGCGTCGGTCAGCTTCTTGAGCGTCTTGTCCGCGAGGATCCCCGCGTTGTTGACCAGGATGTCGATCTTGCCGTAGCGCTCCTTGGCGGCGGCCACGAGCTGCTGGACGCTCTCGCGGTCGGCGACGTTGACCTGGACGAAGGCGGCCTCGTGGCCCGCCTCGCGCAGGGCCTCGGCGGCAGCCTGGCCGGTCTCGGCGTCGAGCTCGGCCACCACGACCTTGGCGCCCTCCTCCGCGAAACGCAGCGCCGTCGCCTGGCCAATCCCTCGGCCAGCACCCGTGATCACCGCAACCTTGTCTTTCAGTCCGCGCATCAGTCTTCCTCTGCTGTCGTTCTTATCAGCGACGAACGATCGTTCGTTCGTGCGCGGAGGATCCCCGATCGGCGCGACGTTGTCAATCAGCAAAGATGGGTTTCTGAGGGGGCGTCAGCGCGGGGCCCGCTCGATCCAGAGGCTGCCGTCGTGGGCGAGGGCGACCAGGTAGCCTTCGACGATCCGCGCCGCCGCGAGGGTGCGCTCGAACCCTCGGGTCCAGCGCTCCTCGAGGGACTCGCCCTTGGGGTCGCGGGCCAGCAGCCACAGGCGACTCGACTCCGGGACTCCGATTCGACCGGCGCCCAGCAGGACCTGGTCCTGGCCGGCGCGGGTCAGGAAGCGCGGGGTGCGGACCTCGTCCCAAGCCAGCTCGCTCCCCTGGTGGCTGAGGGGAATCCGCAGCCGGCGCTGCGGCGCGTCGCAGGCGAGGGCCTGCGCGTCGCGCTCGGACCCGGCCCAGAGCAGGAGCGGAGCGCGTCCGCGGCGGGCGAGCAGCGCCAGGCAGCGGGGCTTGACCGGGTAGCGGGCCACGCTCACGAGCTCCCGCGGACTGGCCGGGTCCCGCAGGACGACCTCGTAGCCGCTGGGCTGGGACGAGGGGCCGAGCTCGAGCACGGCTGCGATCCAGCCCTCGGCCTCGGCCAACCGGATCACGTAGTGGGTCGTCTCGGTCGGGCGCCACACCAGCTCCTTCTGGCGACCGTCGAGCTGCACCCGGGTCAGGTCCGAGCGGCGCGCCACCTCGGGCCCGCTGCCGAAGGCCACCAGCGCGCTCTCGCCCGTCCCGTGCGTCAGCGCGGTGGGCTGGCGGTGGTCGAGGATCAGCGAGTTGGGCAAGGACTCGAAGCGGCCGTCGTGCCGCGAGAGCGAGAGCAGGCCGGCCGGGCCGCGCACGACCGCGAGGAGGCCTTCTCCGGAGGGCATGAAGCCGGTCCAGTGCCTCCCCTTGGGCCCGAACCTGGAGGGGAGATCCGTGGGCGGGTCGATCAGCTCGGCCGGCCGTCCAGCGCGCCAGCGGTAGAGGTGGCCGGTCGTCTCGAACCAGGCGAACACGTCGAGGGGGCCCTCGGGGCCTGAGCGCAGGACGACGAGCCCTGCGCGACCGCGCTCCCATTCGTGGGGCTGCGCGGGCCCCAGCCAGGAGCGCAGCGTGAGCGCACGGCCAGAGCTGGCGGGGGTCGGGCGCGGCGGGCTGGGGCGCGTCGAGGGGCGGGAGCGCGGGGACGCGCTGGGGGGCGGGGGAGCCTCGCTTCGCCGCGCGAAGGCCAGCCCGCCGACGGCGAGCAGGAGGAGCGCGAGCGCGGCGGCGATCCAGGGCCCCGCGCCCGACCCCGAGTCGCCCGCTTCACCTGCGCACAGCGCCTCGGCCAGGGCCGCCGCGGAGGCCGGTCGCCGCTGCGGGTCCTTGGCCAAGGCCTGGCGGAGGAGCGCGTCGAGCCAGCGCGGGACCTCGCGGCGCTCGCGGCGGGCAGGACGGGGCTCCTGGTTCACGACCTGGTCCAGGATCGCGAGGGTCGATCCTCCCGCGAAGGGCGGACGTCCCAGCAGGCAGGCGTAGAGCACGGCGCCCAGCCCGTAGACGTCGCTCTGGGGGTCCCGCGCGGAGCTGCCCAGGGCCTGCTCGGGCGCCATGTAGGCGGGGGTCCCCAGGATCACGCCGCTGGCGGTCAGGGAGCGGGCGTCGGGCAGGGTCGCCAGGCCGAAGTCGGCCAGGAGCACGCGGCCTTCGGCGGAGAAGAGCACGTTCTCGGGCTTGAGGTCGCGGTGGACCACCCCCCGCGCGTGGAGGTGGGCCAGGGCGTCGGCGAGGACCGCGACGAGCTCGACCGCCTCCTCGACCGGGAGCGGGCCCTCCTGCAGGCGCTCGGCCAGCGAGCCGCCCTCGGCCAGGTCCGTGACCAGGAAGGCCCGACCCTCGGCCTGGCCAGCGCTGTGGACTCGCAGCACGTGGGGGTGCCCGCCGGCGCGCGCCAGGGCCTCTCCCTCGCGCTGAAAGCGGAGCACCTGCTCGGGGTCGAGGCCCACGGGGGTCGCCTTGAGCGCGCGCAGGGCGCCGCTGCGGAGGTCCCGGGCCCGATAGACCGTCCCCATTCCGCCCGCGCCGAGCTCTCCCTCGAGGAGGTAGCCCGCGACCTGCGCTCCGACTCGCCACGCCACCCGAGCAGGGTAGCCGAGGGCTCAGCCCAGGACGCCGACCAGGGTCGCCAGGCTCCAGAAGCTGAGCCACACCCCGCCCACGAAGGTGCCCCAGCGGGTCAGCTTGGTGATGCGCCGCCGAGGCGGGGTCCGCGAGGCCGCCACGATCGCGGCCAGCAGGCACGAGGTCGTCAGGCAGCCGAGCAGGGTCAGGCGCAGCTGGACCCGGCTGGGGTCGCCGAGGACGACCTCGGCCAGGAGCGCCTCGATCGGCTTCCAGAGATAGGCCCGCAGGATCAGGAACAGGGGCAGGGCCAGGCACAGCCCCTGGAGCGCGGCGACGAACACGTCGAGCCGGCTCAGGCCGGGCTCGCCGATCTGCTCAGGGTCCAGGCGGGCCCGGGTCTGGCGTGCTCCGGCCGCGCGGCGCCGCGAGCGGGGAGCGCCGGGGGCGCGCGCGCGGAGGTTGCGCTCGAGGTCGGGGACCCACTCGTCGGGCTCCTCGGGCTGCGGTCGCTCTCGCTGGGCGCGGACCTTGACTGGACCCAGCCCGAGCGCCGGGTCGACGCGGCCGCCGATCGTGCCGCTCACTGGGGGTCGCCCAGGGGGTCCTCGAGGGGCGGGACCTCGCCGCGCTGGATCATGAGCTCCAGCTCGGCGGGGGTCACGCCCAGCTCCATGCAGCGCTTGCGCACGCTGTCTCGCTGCTGGATCGAGCGCGAGGCGCCGGCGGTGTGCATGGGGGCCGCCACGAAGCCCAGCCCGAAGATCACCCCCAGGCCGGCGACCGCGCCGGCGCCCAGGGAGCGGGTCAGCTGGCCCAGGGCCTCGTCCTCGGCGTCGAGCTCGTCCTCGGGGTCGAGGGGCCACTCGTCGTCATTGGCGTCGTCGTTCATGCGCGCTCCTCTCACCACAGCCAGCTCCAGCGCGAGGGCGGCCAGAGGACCGCCACCGCGCGCCCGCGCCAGCGCTCGGGCTTGATCTCGCCGACGAAGCGGCTGTCCCACGAGTCCAGCGAGTTGTCGCCGAGCACGAACAGCCCCGGCCCCTCGACGGTGTAGGTCGTCTGCTCGCCGCGGCGCGGGCGCAGCTTGCCGGCGGCCAGGTATTGGACCGGCGGCGCGTCGGGCAGCAGGGTCCCGTCGACCCGGAGCTGGCGGGCCACGACGGTCAGCTCCTCGCCAGGGTAGCCGGCGACCCGCTTGGCGACCCGCAGCCCGTCCTCGGTCTGGAACTGGAGGATCGACCAGCGCGGCGGGCGCGTGAAGCGGTGCGAGATCCGCTCGACGAGCAGCCAGTCGTTGTCGGCCTCGCCGGGGCCGCTCCCGCTGAAGGTCGGCTTCATGGAGGGCGAGACGACCTCGGTCACCTCGAAGCCCGCGTGGTAGACCCCGAAGAGCACGCCCAGGATCGCGAGGCAGCGCTCGGTCCAGCGGGCCAGGCGGCGCAGGCGCGAGGGGCGCGCGCGACGCGGCGCGGGCGCTGTGGGCGCGGAGTCCGCTGCGGTGGCGGCCGCCGGCTCGGCTTCGCTCAGGGCGGGCTCAGCCACGGCAGAGTTCCTGCGGCTGCTCCTGCGGCTGCTCCTGGGTTTGGGCGCGCGGCAGGCGGCGCGGCCCGCGGGCGGCGGGGCGCGCGGGGGCCAGCAGCTCGCGGCGCGCGCGGCGCGCTTCGCGCAGCGAGGTCCGCTCCAGGGTGCAGCGCAGGCCGTCGGGGCGCTCGGGGTCGCCGGTCCGCGCCAGGTTGAAGCAGGCGCAGGTGTTGGCGCAGGCGCTCTCGGTCGCGCAGCTCGAGCACTCGTCCGGCTCGCTGCGCGGCTTCAGCGGCGCGCGCAGGGGGCCCGCGTCGCTCACGTGTCCGCGGGCGAAGCGCTGGGCCTGCTCGTCGTCGGCGCCGACCAGCTGCTCGCAGGGGTAGAGCCGCCCCGAGGGCGCCACGGCGACCTCGCCCTCGCCGACGCCGCAGGCCGGCCGCGAGGCGCCCTCCAGCACGGCGATCGCCGTCTCGAGCCAGCTCACGCTCAGGGCCGGGAAGCGCTCGACGTAGAGCGCGCGCAGCTCGCCGATCGCCTGCTTCAGGGGCGCGCTGTGCTCGGGGCGCCAGTCGGCGTGGGCGTCCAGCGAGGGGATCAGGCTGGTGACGCCGCGCTCGGCCAGGAAGCGGGCCCCGGCGCCGAGGCGCGCCACGGTCTCGGGGCGCACGACCGAGACCACGCTGAAGGGCGCGTCGGCCGCGACCAGGCGCGCGATCGCCGCCAGGGCCGCCGCCGAGGAGGGCTGGCCGCCGCGGCGCGGGCGGAAGCGGTCGTGGACTTCGGGCAGGCCGTCCATGGAGACCGTGAAGCGGATCCCCAGCGCGAGCCCCTCGGCCAGGACCTCGTCGCTGAGGTGGGTCCCGTTGCTGGTCAGGTGCAGGTCGAGCTCGACCCCGCGCGCGGCGGCCATGGCGCGGGCGCGCTGGGCGAGGGGCACGAGCCGCTCCCAGGCCAGGAGGGGCTCGCCGCCGAAGAAGCCCAGGTGGAGCGCCTCGTCGGGGGCCAGCGTCGCGAAGGCGCGCTCGAGCGCCTGCTCGCCGACCTCGAGGGGCATGTCCCGGGCCGACTTCTCGCCCGCGTAGCAGTAGCTGCAGGCCAGGTCGCACTGGTGGGTCAGGATCAGGGACAGGCGCATGAGAGGGGGTCGCTCCTGGGCTGACCCCTCCTACCCGCGAGGCGGGTGCGGGTTCAGGGGCGCCGTCGCGCTGCTACGCAAGGGGATAGACGCTGGACCTCGGGCCGGTGTTGCATCTCTTTTGGACCCCAGAGCGGGCCGAGGCTCACGTGGCACAATCGGTCCATGTCGGGAGCGCCGCTGCGGGTGGGAGTCATGGGAGCCGGGGCCGTGGGCGCCTACGTCGGCGGCTGGCTCGCGACCGCGCCCGAGGTCGAGGTCCTGCTCGTGGGACGCCAGCGCCTCGCCGACGCCGTGGCCGCCGAGGGGCTCGTCGTCTCCCAGGGCGCGCGCGAGGAGCGGGTTCGTCAGGTTCAGGTCGCCACCGCGGCGGCGGCGCTCGCGGAGTCCGACGTGGTGCTCTGCTGCGTGAAGAGCCGCGACACCGAGGCCGTGGCGAAGGAGCTGACCGAAATCCTGCGCCCCGAGGCGCTCGTGGTCAGCCTCCAGAACGGGGTCCGCAACCCGGCCACCCTGCGCGCCGCCCTCGGCGCGGAGCGAGTGCTGGCGGGCGTGGTCGGCTTCAACGCGGTGCTGCGGAGCGCCCACGAGGCGCGCCAGACGACCGACGGCGACCTGGAGCTCGAGCAGCGCGAGCACGAGAGCGCGCGCCGGCTCTACGCGGCCCTGCGCGCCGGCGGGCTCTCGCTCACCACGCACCGGGACCTGGCGCCGCGCCAGTGGAGCAAGCTGTTGATCAACCTCAGCAACGCGGTCAGCGCCCTCTCCGGCGCGCCGACCAAGGAGCTGCTGGTCCAGGCCGGCTACCGGCGGATCCTGGCCGCGGTCCTGCGCGAGGGGATCGGCGTCGCGCGCGCCGCGGGCCAGCCCCTGGCCCGCCTGCGCGGCCTGCCCGTCGGCGCGGTCCCAATGCTCCTGCGCGCGCCGAGCTGGATCGTGCGCCTGGCGCTGGGCCTCAAGGTCGACCCCAAGGCCCGCTCCTCCATGGCGCAGGACCTCGAGCGCGGCCGGCCGACCGAGGTCGCCTACCTGAACGGCGAGATCGTGCGCCTGGCCGCCGAGCACGGCGCGACCGCGCCCTTGAACCAGCGCCTGGTCGAGCTGATCCGCGCGGCCGAGGCGGCGGGCGGGAGCCCGAGCCTCGGCCCCGAGGCCTTCTGGACCGCGCTCCACGAGCGGGAGGACCCATGAGAGCAGCTTGCATTCGCGCCTACGGCGGCCCCGAGGAGCTGAAGGTCGAGGACCTGCCCGACCCGACCCCCGGGCCCAAGGACGTCCTGATCGAGGTCCACGCCGCGGCGATCAACCCGGTCGACTGCAAAATGCGCGGCGGCGCCATGCGCGGCTTCCTGCGCAAGCCCTTCCCCTTCGTGCTCGGCGCGGACCTCTCGGGCGTGGTCCGCGAGGTCGGCGCCAAGTGCACCCGCCTGAAGCCGGGCGACGAGGTCTACACCTCGCCCCACCACAGCCAGCTCGGGACCTACGCCGAGCTGGCCGTGGTCCGGGAGGACCACGTCGGCCTCAAGCCGCCCAGCCTGACCCACCAGGAGGCGGCCGGGATCCCGCTCGCCGGCCTGACGGCCTGGGACTGCCTGACCCCGCTCGAGGCGGGCCAGCGCGCGCTGATCCTGGCCGGCTCGGGCGGCGTGGGCACGCTCGCGATCCAGCTCGCCAAGGAGCGCGGCGCGCACGTGATCACGACCTGCAGCGAGCGGAACACCGAGCTCGTCCGCTCGCTGGGCGCCGACGAGGTGATCGACTACACCAAGCAGGACTTCGCCGACGAGCTGAGCGAGATCGACCTCGTGCTCGACTCGCTGGGCGACTGGGCCCACGCCAAGAAGGTCCTGCGCCGCGGCGGCCGCCTGCGCACGATCGTCTCGGGCCTCCCCGACGCGACCAAGCGCTACGGCCCCTACGTGGGTCCGCTGACCGTCGGCGTCAACACGGCGGGCTTGCTCCTGGGCTCCTTCGTGTGCCAGGGCGTGCGCGCCTCGAGCGTGCTCCGCCAGCCGAGCGCTGCGAACCTCGACGAGCTGACGAAGCGGGTCGAGGCCGGCACGCTCCGCCCGGTCGTCGACCGCGTGTTCCCGCTGGACGAGATCGTGGCCGCGCACGAATACAGCGAGACGGGGCGGGCCCGAGGCAAGATCGTGATCGCGGTGAAGGCGGAGTGAGCGACGCCGAGCTCCGCGAGCTCGAGCGGCGCTTTCGGGAGTCGGGATCCGCGGAGGACGAGCTCGACTGGTTGGAAGCGCGCTCGAGGGCTGGGGAGGTCGCGATTCCGTTCGAGTGGACGACCTCGAATGGCGGCCCAGTGATCGTGCTGGAGGAGGCTGGGCTTCCCTACTGGCAAGGCGCTTCCAGCGAGCTGGATCCGATGGATCCAGAGAGCGACTACGGACGAATCTGCGAGGGGGAGGAAGAGCGAGTCAACGTCGGGCCCACGCTCGGGCTCGTGATGTTCGACGCCGGAGTCTGGCCAGTGGCTGGCTGGTCGTTTCGAGACGATGTCGTGCTCCTCTACGCCTCGTCTCCGGAGGAAGCCGAGCTCGAGTTGATTCGCCTGGTGTGCGACCGGCTGCGGATGGCGCGAGCGAATCCAGAGGACCTGTCGCTGGCAGAGGAGCCCTTCGACTTCCTCATCACGGCGGACTCACGACTCGTCGCCTTCGATTCCGCCTTCTCGGGGGAGGAGGTCGGCCTCGACTCGGTGGAGCCATGCCCTTTCTCGCTCCCCTGCAGACGAGGGCTCTACAGGGTCTTCCCGACCTGGCTGAACCTCCCTGTGCCATGGGAGGACCAGGGGCAGGTGTTCGCCTACTTCATGGTCCGCCAGCGCGACATTGCTCTGGGGGTGTCCGAGGCGATCCAGGTCGCGGAGGCGTCCGTGACGCGGCGGCGCAAGAAGAAGCAGGTCGCCCGAGGCGTGACCCTGCGCATGGAGGACGCGGACGGCACACCTCAGCCGGTCTACTCCGTCTGGTTCGTCGGGGGCTCGGGTTCGTCCGTGGTGGAAGACCGCTCGTTCTCCGTCGACGTTGACTGTCTCACGGGCAAGGCGGGCAAGAGGAAGCAGGACTGGTAGCCGGCGCGATCCCGCGGGATCGTCCTCTCGGAAGGTGATCGTGCGGGGGGCGGAGGCCGATAGGTCTCGACACCCTGGCCCGAGGTCGGACACTCTGTCACATGACCTACCGTGACTCGGACGACCTCCTCGAGCAGGCGCGCGCCCTCCTTGAAGACGACGAACTGGAGCAGGCGATCGCGCTCGGGGAGGAGCTGGAGGCTCGCGGGGAGATACGCGGCGTCGAGGTGATCGCGCTCGCTTATCAGGAGGCGGAGGAGCCAGCGGAGGGCGTCGCCGCCATGGAGCGCGGGGTGAAGCTCGACCCCACGGCTTGGTGGGCCTGGCAGCTGCTGGGGAACCTGCGCTCGCAGTGCCATGACTACCCAGGCGCGCTCGAGGCCTACGCTCAGGCGCGCGCTTGCCCGGAGCCCTGGGTGGCCTCCCTCGACTTCAACGAAGGCGTCGCGCTCGTCCGCGCTCAGGAATACGAGCGGGGCTTTGCCCTCCTCGCTCGAGTCGACGGTGAGCTCTACCTCAAGGCTCAGGCGCGCTGTCTCGGCGCGCTCAACGATCTGGAGCGCTACGGAGAAGTGCTCAAGGTCGTGGAAACCGTGCTCGCGCGGCGCTTCGAGGGGGAGGTCGGCGAAGACCTGAGCGACGCCTGGTTCGAGAAGGCGACCGCCCTCTGGAAGTGCGGGGAGGAGGAGCAGGCGGTTGAATGTGTCTGGCAGGCGCTCTACTACGACAAGCTCAACAAGCGGGCCATGTGGCTGCTGCGCGAGCTGACTGCGGAGACCTCCCCGGACGCGAAGCTCTACCGCGTCATGGTGGAGGGCGACTGGCACGAGGTTCCCGAGGGCTACGGCGAACCGCCTGGGTTCTTCACGACCTACCACGTCGTGGCGGACGACCCGGAGGAGGTCTTGAACCTCCTCTCCCTGTTCGAGCCAGAAGAGCTGCGGAGCAGCCTGCGCGTCGAGGAGCTCGAGGAGCTCGAGGCCTGGCCAGGCGAGCCCAAGGGCGTCTACGAGGCGTCTGGCTATCAGCTCTTCCCTGCCGACACTGGAGAAGAGGACGAGGGCGAAGGGGCTAGTGCGTAGGCACAAGGTTGATCAGCGTGTGCCCACCCTCGACAACGAGCGCGCAACGCTCACACTGCCACCATGTCTCAGAGAGACGACACCGCTCCCTCCGACCCGGGACGACTATTGAGCTGCGAAGCGGCCGCTGACGTCCTCAATGTGTCTCTCTCCTGCTTGAGCGAACTCGTCGAGTCGGGCCAGATTCCCCGTCGCCAAGTGGGAGAGCATTGGGCGATCTGCGCTGCTGACCTCTTGGACTTTCGAGCGAGCGACGATCAGGCGCGGCGAGAAGTTCGAGCCGCGCTGGCGAGGGAGGCAGAGCGCCTAGGCTTGGGCTACTAGCGGCCCGCCTCAACGCGCCCGCAGCAGCAGGCGCAGCTTCCCCTTCGGGCGCAGCGTGGTCGCCGGCTGTGGCTGGGGCGGCTTGCCGCGCAGCTCGAGCCGGAAGCGGCGGCACACGGCCGCCACCGACCTCGCGATCGCGGCGTCGGCGAAGGGCTTGCCAATGCAGAGCCGGCGGCCGGCGCCGTAGGGGAAGTAGGCGAAGCGGGGGCGGCCTTCGCTGCGCTCGGGCAACCACCGGTCCGGGTCGAAGCGGAGCGGGTCGGGCCACACCTCGGGGTGGCGATGGACCACCCACTGGCTGATCAGGAGGGGGGCGTCCTTGGGGACCTCGTAGCCGCACAGCTCGTCGGGCTCGTAGGGCGTGCGCACGATCACCCAGGCCGGCGGGTAGAGGCGCATGCTCTCCTGGATCACGCGGCTGACGATCCCGCCCGCCTCGCTGGGGTCGGCGGCCGCGACCTGGTCGGCCAGGGCCGGGTGCTGCGCCATGAGCAGCAGCGTCCAGGCCAGGGCGCCAGCGGTCGTGTCGTGGCCGGCCACGAAGAGGGTCATGATCTCGTCGCGGGCCTGGCGGTCGTCCATTCCGCCGGCCTCGTCGCTGGCGGCGAGTAGGCGATCGAGCAAGTCCGGCGTGTCCTCGCTCACCCCGCGCTGGCGGCGGCGGGTGATCGCGCCGTAGACCACGCGGTCGAGGGTGGCCAAGGCGCGCTTGAAGCGGATCCGGCGCGGGGTCGGGATCTGCTCGGGGATCGGGAGGAAGCTCCACGCCGCGGCGTTGATGAACTCGTTGGCCTCGACGAGGGCCGCGCTCAGGGCGCCGGCGTCGGCGCCGAGGTCGCCGCCAAAGAGGCAGCGGAAGATCAGCTCCTGGGTCAGGGCGCTGGCCTCGGACACGACCTCGACCGGGCGGCCGCGGCGGGACTGCTCGGCCCAGCGGGTCAGCAGCTCGTCGAGGGCGCCGTCCATGACGCCGAACAGGTCCGGGATCCCGCGGCGAGCGAAGGCGGGCTGCATCAGCTTCCTCTGCCGCTGCCAGAGCTCGCCCTCGCTGGTGGCCAGGCCCTTGCCCATGACCGGCTCGGCGGCGGCGAGGCCGGCGCCCTTCCAGTAGTTCTGGGCGTTGTCCTGGAGCACGTGCTGGATCGGCTCGGGCTGGCTGAGCAGGTAGAGCGTGAACTTGCCGAGCCCGACGCGGGCCACGGGGCCGTGCTCGTGGGCGACCTCCGAGAAGAAGCGGAGCGGGTCGCGCCAGATCTTGGGCAGCACCCCGACCACGGGGTAGCCGCGCGGCCCGGGCGGGGCGCCGCCTTCAGCGGGCGCCAATGAACTCACGCAGGACGCTGTTGGCGGGGACCGCGTCGCCGAGGACGGGCACGAAGAGCTCGAGGAAGCGGAGCAGCCGGTAGGCCTCGGTCCGCGAGGGGTGGCTGCGCGGGACCTCGAGCAGGAAGCGCCAGGCGTAGGTGCGCAGGACCGCCACCTCGTAGACCAGGGCCGTGTTGAACACCCGGTCGGCCTCGTCTTCGAAGGGGAAGATATGGGCGCCCTCGCCGCGCCGGACGCTGGCCCAGCGCTGGATCGTGTCGGCGGCGCTCGTGCCGCGGGTGCAGCGGTCGCGCACGATCCGGCGCAGCAGGCGGCCCTCCGAGGTCTGGATCCGGTTGTGGGCGTCGATCTGCAGCTGGGTCAGGGCGTTGAGGTAGATCCGAAACGAGGCGCTGGTGGGGAGGTCGCCCGTCAGGGCCGGGTTCAGCCCGTGGATCCCCTCGAGCAAGAGCAGCTGGTCGGGCTCGAGCCGGAGCCGGCGCCAGGTGTCGCGCGGGGTCGGCTTGCCGCGCACGAAGTCGAAGCCCGGGACGCGGACCTCCTTGCCCTCCACGATCTCCTCGAGGTGCTCGTGGAGCAGGTCGAGGTCGAGGGCCTCGAGCGCCTCGAAGTCGAGCTCTCCCTGGGCGTCGACCGGGCACTCGGCGCGGTCGCGGTAGTAGTCGTCCAGCCCGAGCACGATCGGGTTGATCCCGTTCACCCGCAGCTGGGTCGAGAGCCGGCGCACGAAGGTCGACTTGCCCGAGCTCGAGGGGCCGGCCACGCACACCAGGCGCACCTCGCCCGCGCGCGACTCGATATCGTCCGCGATCGAGGCCAGCTCCTTCTCCTGGAGCGCCTCGGCGACGTTGATCACCTCGCCGATCCGGCCCTCGAGGACCGCCTCGTTCAGGTCGGCGACCGTGGACACGCCCACGCGCCGGTTCCAGTCGCGGGTCTTGAGGTAGGTCTGGAAGAGCCGCCGGCCGGCCAGGGCGCCCTTGAGCGGGCGCGCGCGGGGGAAGCGCAGGATCAAGCCGGGCGGGTAGGCGATCACCTCCGCGCCCGCGCCGCAGCGGGTGTCGGGGGCGTAGGGGCCGTGCTGGAGGTCGGCGAAGCCCTTGAGCGAGGCGGTCGCGACCATGGGGCTCGGCAAGGTGCAGAGCAGGCGCTGCTTGGAGCAGCCGGGGTCGCTCAGGTCGCGGCTGGCCGCGTCGCAGGAGAGCGCGCGCCGCTGGAAAGGCAGCGCCTCGGCGGCGAGGTCGTTGAGCGCCTTGGTCAGCTCGGCCGCGATCACCTCCAGCTCGGCCACGCGCTGCTCGGGCTCGACCTCGTAGAAGTGGCCGCCCAGGAGCGACTGACCGACGCTGAGCAGCAGCTCCGGGCAGCGCTCGTGGGCCATGGCCATGAACATGTGGGCCACGCTGCGCTTGACGACGGGCTCGCCGAGAGGGTCGCTCGCCGCGACCGGGAACAGGCGCGTGTCGCCGTGGAGGGGCGCGTCGAGGCCGACGAGGTGGTTGTCGACCGTGGCCGCGACCAGGGCCTCGGCCGCGATCCGCTCGGCGCCGAGGACCTCCGCGATCATGGTCCCCGCCGGGACCTCGCGCTCGTCCTCGCCGATCCATACCGACACGTTCACGGAGAGCAGGATATCCGGGCCTCCGGTAGGGTGGCGCCGTGAGCGAGCGCGAGAGACCTCCAGTCACGACCCCGCGGCTCTTCGCCTGCGCCTCGGCGCTGGTGGCGGGGCTTGGCCTGCTGGTGTGGGCCACTCGCCCGGTCCCCGAGCGCGCGGGATCGCGGCCCTTGCTCCTGCCGCGCGCGCGGGTTCAGTGCGAGGTCGCGGGCGCGGTGCTCCGCGTCGATGGCGCGCCGCTGAACCTCGACGCGGACCTGGCCGCGATCGCGAGCGCTCAGCCGCCCGCCGACTGGCGCGAGCGGGCGGGGGTGACGCACGTCGGCGAGGAGGGGCGCGGCTGGTCGAGCGCCCTCTGGCGCGACGAGGAGCGCGGAGAGGCCTGCGTCGTGCTCCAGCGCGACGGCGAGGAGGCGCGGCTCCTGCGCCTCGAGGCGCGCGACTCGCAGGGGCGGCCGCTGGTGATCAGCGAGGGGCTGACCGGAGTCGTCCGCGTCGAGCCGACGCCGCGCTGGAGGCGCTGGTGGGTCGCGGTGTTCGGAGGCCAGGTCACCCAGGTCCCCGAGCAGGCCGCGCCTCCCGAGCCGACCCTGGTGCTGCGGATCACCCGCCCAGGAAGCTGAGCAGCTCGGCGTCGCTGACCTGGTTCGGGTCGCTCAGGGTTCGACCGGTCAGGGCCGCGGGGACCACCGGGCGGGCGTAGCGCAGGTAGTCGACCTGGGCGCGGAGGTCCGGCATGCCGCCGGCGATCTGGGCCGTGTTGTGCTGCTCGGGCGTCAGCCCCTGGGCCTGGATCGTCTGCCAGTCGGTGTAGACGGTCAGGCCGACCTGCAGCCCGCTGGGCAGGTCCGCGCGCGCGTAGCGCCGGTGCACGCGCCACTCGCCGCCGGCGGGGCGGATCAGGCAGATCACCGCCGCGCCGATCCGCGCCACCCGGATCGTGGCCTCGCCGCCGCTGGGGGCGGCGTCGATCTCGAGGTTCGAGACGCTCTCGTCGGTGGTCTTGACCTCGGTCTGGAAGGTCCCCGGCGCGCTGGCCGCGCCCAGGGAGAGGAACACGTAGTCCTCGCCGCCGCGGGTCCAGGTGGCCGGCGTGATCGCGCGCGGCGCGCGGATCATGATCCCGGCCAGCGAGTAGCTGCGGGCCGGCGCGTTGGTCCCCGCGCGGTCGCTGGCGACGATATGGGCGGTCGCCACGAAGTCGCCGCTGACCTGCTTGAACACGAGGATCCCCCGGTAGTCCTCGTACCAGCTGCTGGTGTGGGGGACCAAGGTCAGCCAGCCCGCGCGGGTCGTGCCCACGTCGGCCTGCTCGAGCTGGTCGAAGCCCCAGCCCTCGACCTGGTAGATCCGCGAGAAGGCGGAGAGGTCCGCCGCGCTCGTGAACTCGGCGCTGAGCGCGCTCAGGTCGTCGCTCGCGACGGGGGCTGGGCTGCTGGGGGAGCTGGGGGAGCTGGGCTGGCTGGGCTGGCTGGGTTGGCTGGGAGCCGGGGCCCCGGGCTGGGCGCCGGGTTGGGCGGGCTGGCTGGGCTGGCTCGTGGGCAGGGGCGCGCCGCCGCCCGAGGACGAGCCGCCGCAGCCGGCGCAGGCCGCGCCGAGGGTCAGGGCCAGGGACAGGCAGGTCAGGGAACGAATCATGGGAGCCTCCTTCTCTCTGGCCCTTGCTGTCCGCGCCCCCGCCTCGTCTTGCGCGTTTTTCTCTAAGTCCTGTCGCGGCAGGCCGATCGCGCTCTGCAAGATCGGGCCCTGCGGCGGGTATCCAGGGGGAACGAAGCAAGAGAGCTAGAGTGCGAACGAATGGACTCCCGCGGACCCCGCGCCTTCCCCTCGACCCACCTCTCGCTGGTCCAGCTGGCGGCCTCGCCGCAGGCGCCTGGCTGGGAGCAGGCCTGGGAGCGCTTCTTCCGCGCCTACTGGCAGCCCCTCTACGGCTACCTGAGGAGGACGGGGTCCAGCCGCGCCGACGCGCTGGACCTGCTCCAGGAGCTCTTCCTGCGCGGCGCCCGGGGCGAGCTCCTCGTCCGCTACGAGCCCGAGCGCGGCCGCCTGCGCACCTACCTGCTCACTTGCCTGGGCAACCTGCGCAAGAAGGACTGGCGGGCCCAGCGGGCGCGACCCGAGCACGGCGCGCTCTCCTTCCTGGCCGAGTCGGCGCCGCCCGAGCCCGCGGCGGGCGACCCCGAGGAGACCTTCGAGCTCGAGTGGCGCCGCTGCCTCCAGGAGCGCGCGATCGAGGCCGTGCGCGAGGGCCTGCGCGCCGAGCGCGACGAGCTGGCGCTGCGGGTCCTGGACGCCTGGGTCCTGCGCCCCGAGCGACCCCCGGCGGAGGAGGTCGCGGCCGAGCTGGGTCTGACGCCCAACGCGCTCTACACCCGCGCCAGCCGGCTGCGCCGCGCGCTGGTGGCCGAGGTCGAGCGCTGCCTGCGCCACCACGCGGCCTCGAGCGCCGACCTCGCCGCCGAGCGCGACGAGATCCTGCGCGCCCTGCGAGGCGGCTGAGGTGGGCGCGGACGTGATCGACCTCTTCACCTGGGAGCTGGCCCTGCGTCAGCTCGGTAGCGCGCGCACGGTGCCCGCGACCCTGGTCGACTCGGCCCTCGACGAGCTGCGCGCGCGCTCCCCCGTCGAGCGGACGCCGGCCCTGGTGGCCTTCACCCTGGACGTGGACGAGGCGGAGGTCTCGCGCGCGATCGAGCAGGTGCGCCAGGCCCAGCTGACCCGGACCCAGGCCACGCCCGCCCTGGCGGCGCCGCCGGCCAAGCTCCCCTGCCGCTTCGGCGAGTACGAGCTCTTGGCCTGCCTGGGGCGCGGCGGCATGGGCGCCGTCTACCGCGCGCGCCACGCGCTCCTCGAGCGGGAGGTCGCGCTCAAGCTGCTCCTGCCCGATCTCGAGCGCGACCCCGAGGGGCGGGCCCGCTTCCTGCGCGAGGCCCGCGCCCTGGCGGCGGTCAATCACCCGCGCGTGGTGACCTGCTACCAGATCGGCGAGGCCGGCCAGGCGGCCTTCCTGGCCATGGAGCTGCTCGAGGCGGGCGACGCCCAGCAGCTCGCCCGCCAGCGGGGCGGGCGCCTCGGCGAGCGGGAGGCGCTCGAGCTGGCCCGCGACGCGGCCATGGGCCTGGTCGGCCTGGCGCGGGCCGGGCTGCTGCACCGCGACCTCAAGCCGAGCAACCTGCTCCTCGACGCCGAGGGGCGCGCCAAGCTGGGCGACCTCGGCCTGGCCCGGCGCGCCTCGGGGGACGACCGCATGACCCTGACCGGCTTCGCCCTCGGCACGCCGGCCTTCATGGCGCCCGAGCAGCTCGCGGCCTGGACCGACCTCGACGCGCGGGTCGACGTCTACGGGCTGGGCGCGACGCTCTACTGCCTGCTGACCGGAGAGCCGCCCCAGTCCAGCTCCTACGGCCCGCCCGACCCGCGCGAGCGGGTGGCGAGCCTGCACCCCGCGACCGCCGAGCTCGTCCTGCGCTGCCTGGCCCGCGAGCGCGAGGAGCGCTACCGCGACGCGCGCGCGCTGCTGGAGGCGATCGAGCACACGCTCGGCCAGGTCAAGGCCGGCCCGCGCCAGGGCGCCGGGCGGCGGATCGCCAAGCGAGGCGAGGAGGGCGGCCCGCCCCTGGTCCCGCTCCTGGCCGGCGGGGTCGGCGCGGCGGGGCTGCTGGTCGGCGCGCTCTTGGCGCTCGGCGGCGGCGCGCCCGAGCGGGAGCGCGCCGAGCGCCCGCGCGCGACGCTGGCTCCGGCTGTGAGCCCCAGCGCGAGTCCGGCAACAAGCGAGGAGGGGGCGCCGGCGCCGGACCCCGAGCCCTCGCCGGTCGAGCGGATCGCGACCCCGGCTCCGTCGGCTTCGCCTCACTCCGAGGCGACACCTGAGCCCTCGACCCAGGACGCGCAGCCCTCGCCGACGCCACCCACAGAGCCTTCCCCCGCGCCAGCGGCGGAGCGTTCGCCCACGCCAGCCGCGGACCCTCCGCCTCGGCGTGCTGTCCGTTGGCGAGCTGCCTCACTCGCGGCTTCGCCAGGCGAGCGCCTGTCGCGTGAGGGGGAGACCTATCGGATCCGGCCGGAGCGTGGGGGCGAGGGCTGGAGCCGCGACGGCGTGTTCAGCGATCGCCTCGAGCTCCCCTTGCGGGCGCGCTGGACGTGCCAAGCTCGCGCCGAGCAGGACGCTCCGCTCGGAGACATGGAGCGCGGGCACGGCTTCCAAGAGCCGGCGGGGTTCTTCTACGAGCTCGTCCTGCGACCGCACGACCGGAGCAAGCCCGACGCCGCGGCTCAGCTGACACGCGGCGCTTGGTGGATCACTCTGCTGGTCCAGAGCGACGGCGACGTGGTCGCGCTGGTGCGCAACTTCAACCGCGACTACGTCCAGCGCTGGGACCCCAAGTTCGACCCCCCGCAGCGGGGCGCGGCGATCCTCGAGCGCATTCCCTTTCGCCCGCCCCGTCCCGGCGAGCCCTTCGAGGTCGAGGCCGCCTTCGACGCGCGCGGCTGGCAGTTCGAGATCCGGCAGGGCCAGCGGCGGTTGGCTGGCGCGAAGGGCGCCTGGGGCGAGGGCAACGCCCCGATCACGACCGAGCTCGAGGGCCCCGTCCAGCTCTGGGGCCACTTCGGCAGCTTCAGCACCGGCTACGGCACGGGCAGCCTGAAGACCGAGGTCGCCGAGGGCGCGTGGCGCTGAGTCGCAAGGAGCGCTTCCTGGGCGGCCTCTTCAGAGGCGCGGTTGGCGACCCTGCCAGCTCGGCGTCGAGTTGACTCGGCTTGTCGGGGTCGGCTGGTAGGTTTGGGTTTCGTTACCCGCGTGAGGCGCCGAGTGATCACCACCCCGAACGAGTGCAGCGAGCCCGATTTTCGGTGGCCCGCTTCGCGGGCCTCGTCGCCTGCGGCGACAAGGAATGCGCTCGGACAGGCCTGCATGAGCCTCGAGGCTCCTGCACGACTCGCCTCGGCCTGTCCTCCCGATTCCGGGGGACCCGAGTTCTCCACGTCTCCACGCTTCTCCCCAAAGTGACGATCCCGCGGGATCGCGGGTTTGTGGAGAGAGGTGGAAAGGTGAAGAACGCAGGCGAAGAAGGGGAGCCGTGCTGCGGGGGCTGAACCACCTGACCCTCGCGGTGGCGGAGCTCGAGCGCTCGCTCGGGTTCTACGAGGGGCTGCTCGGGTTTCGGCTGCGGGCGCGCTGGCCGCGGGGGGCCTACCTCAGCCAGGGGCCGCTTTGGCTGTGCCTGGCCGTGGGGCCGGTCACGGCGCGCGAGGACTACACGCACCTCGCCTTCGACGTCGCGGCGGCGGACTTCGAGCCGCTCTGCGCTCGGCTGCGCGCGGCGGGGGTCGTCGAGTGGCAGCCCAACGCCAGCGAGGGCGAGTCGCTCTACCTGCTCGACCCCGACGGGCACCGGCTGGAGCTGCACGTGGGGGACCTCGAGAGCCGGTTGGCGGCTTGGCGCGCGGACCCGAGGCGACTCGCCGATCCCGGGCTCGAGCTCTTCGACTAGCCGAGGAGCGCGGGGCCCCACAGCCAGGAGCTGGCGACGACGACCGCGACCGCGACCCAGCTCCAGACGAGGTAGCGGCCCTCCTCGCCGACGTTGTCCCAGCCCTCTTCGTAGGGGCCGCCCTCCTGGCAGGGGAGGTGGGGCAGCGCCGCCCGGAGCGCAGAGCCGGCCTTGGGGCCCGTCCCGAGCCACAGGCGGAGGGGAGGCTGGTCGGCTTCGTAGTGGAGGAGGGCCCAGCCGCCGGTCCGGCGGAGGGCGGTGACCTCGGCCAGAGGCCACTCCCAGCGGTGGTGCATCAGGTAGTCGTGGATCAGCAGCGCGTGGTAGGGCTGCGTCGTGCGTCGCCACCAGGGCAGCCAGCAGAGGACGAACTGCAGCAGCACGCTCATGACGACCAGGAAGTAGGCGATCGGGTGGCTGTAGACGAGCGGGGTGCCGAAGAAGACCACGAGCTGCAGCCCTGCGGCGCCGAGGATCCGCAGCGGGAGGGGCCGCGGGTATTGCTCTGGGATCTCCTTGTAGCGGGGGAGCGCCGGCAGGTCGCCGAGCTCGCCCAGCTTGGCGTGCTCGAGGCGGGCCAGGAGCTCCTCTTGCTCGGCGGGTGAGTCGGTCGGCACGAAGAGCGGGCGGCTCCAGGCCTTGTAGGCGTTCTCCTGCGTCGCGAGCTGGATCCCCCGCGGGGCCGCTTCGACGATCTCGAGTTGGTCGTAGGGGATCGTGACGACCTTCGTCGGATACCCCCGCTCGATCAGCAGGCCCCGCCGGCTGAGGCGGGCGCGACCGTAGGTCCGGGAGCGCCAGCGGGTCAGCAGGGCGTGCGCGAACTCCGCCATCAGGGGCACGCCGACGATCAGCGAGAGGGGAATGCTCCAGCGCGTCATGGGCAGGCTGTCGAGCCAGGGGGGCGCGAGGGCGAAGCCGAACACCGTCAGCGAGACCAGGCCGAGGAGGAAGGCGACGAGCGTGACTCCGCCCAGGAGCCAGTGGACTCCGGCCAAGGCCCAGGCGAGCGGGCGAGAGGGGTCGCGCACCAGCGCGCGTTTGGAGGGAGCGGCGGGCTCCTCGGCGGAGGAGGCCTCGACCTCCGCTTCGCTCACCCTCCCGCGACCAGGTCGCCCGCCCGCGAGCGGCGGGTCAGCTCCAGGACCGTGTCGGCGGCCACGCCGTGGCTGCCCTTGACGTCGACCTCGCGGCGGAGGTTCGCCATGGCCGTCAGGCAGCGCTTGCGCCTGCGGCCAGGGCGCAGGAAGGAGAGCGCGTCCTCGGCGACCTTCTCGCTCACGTCGGCCGCGACCACGTATTCGGGGCAGATCTCGCGCTGGGCGAGCACGTTGACCAGGGCGACCCACTGGGTCGTGAGCAGCCGGTTCTTGAGCCACTCCTGGCCGGCGTTGAGCTGATACACGATCACCATCGGGCAGTCGTAGTGGAGCAGCTCCAGGGTCGCGGTCCCGCTGACGGTGATCGCGGCCTTGGCCACGCGCGCCACGTCGCTCGCCTTGCCGGGCAGGATCGGGACTTCGATCCCGGCCGCCTGGACGCGCGACTCGACCGCCTCGCGCAGGGACTCGCGCGCGAGGGGCAGCGCGAAGGAGACCTCGGGCATGGCCTGCTTGACCTGGACCGCGGCCCGCAGGATCAGGTCGAGGTTGCGCTCGATCTCGTGCAGGCGCGAGCCAGGGAGCAGCCCCAGCACGGGCGTCGCCGGGTCGAGGCCCAGTCCGTCGCGGAAGGCGGGGCTCGGCTTGCGGGTCCTCAGCTCGTCGAAGAGCGGGTGCCCCACGAAGGTGCAGGGCACGCCCACGCCCTCGTAGAGGTCCACCTCGAAGGGAAACAGGACCATCATGTGGTCGACGCAGCGCGCGATCCGGTGGATCCGCCCGGGCCGCCAGGCCCACACCTGCGGGCTGACGTAGTAGGCGACCGGCACGCCGGCTTTGCGCACCCGCCGCGAGAGGCGCAGGTTGAAGCCCGGGTAGTCGATCGGGACCACCAGGTCGGGCTGGGTCTCGGCGACATAGGCCGTCGTCTCGGCGAGCTGCTGCTTGAAGAAGGGCAGCTTCTTGAGCACCGGCAGGATGCCCATCGCCGCGTGCTCGACGAAGTCGAGGCGCAGCTTGACGCCGGCCTCCGCCATCAGGGGTCCGCCGAGCCCCTCGAGCTCGATCGTGGGGTCGCGCTGTCGCAGACGCTTCGCCAGGGCCGCCCCGTGGCTGTCCCCGCTGTGTTCGCCCGCGCAAATGAACACGCGCAGTGGCCGCTCGCTCATGGGCGCATTATGGAGGAAGGAAGTCCCTCGGGAGGTTCGCGCGTCGAAGGCGTATCCTGAGCCGAGGAGAACGGCGTGTCGCGCAAGCTGGCCCTCGGGGCGATCGGACTGGTGTGGATCGGGAGCTTCGGGCTCTGGAGCGCGGGCGGGCAGGAGCCGCGTCCGGTCGTGCGGCCCGTGGTCGACGAGGAGCGCAAGGTCGTCACGATCCCGGTCGTGCTCGGGCTGAAGCGCTTCCGCGGCGGCTGGCCGCCTGGGCACCACCTGATCACCTGGGAGGGCGGCAAGGCGGGCGGCAAGCCGCTGCTCCAGACGCCGGTGCCCGACGGGCTGGTGCTCGAGGCGCTCGAGTCGCTCGGCGCCAAGCCCGGGAACAACCTGCGCGAGGAGGCCTGGACCCAGCGCAAGGACCCCAAGAGCAAGGCCCCCGACGTCCGGGCCGAGGGGACTCGGCTGACGCTGACGCTGGTCCTGGCGGACGGCAAGCGGCGGCCGGTCACCGACCTCCTGGTCGACGTCGACGAGCACGGCTACCAGTGGCGCCTGGCGGGGAACCGCAAGTTGATCGGGGTGTGGCGCTCGGGCTGCGTGGTGTGCCTCCAGAGCTGTCCGGGGAGCAAGATCGCCAACGCGCGCGCGACGATGCGCGACCTGGAGCAGGAGCGGAGCCGCTTCCGGCCCAGCAAGCTGGCCAGCAAGCTCGGCGAGGGCGCGCGGCTGAAGGTCGAGATCCGCTTCGCGCCCAAGGAGAAGGCGGGCAGCCAGCGGGCTCGGCAGGAGTGAGCGCGGAGTGAGCGCGGATCGGACCCTGGGCGCCCCCTTCATGCTCGAGCCCGCGGACGCTTCGCGACGGCTGTTCCGAGGCTTCGCAGTGCTCGCTTGCTTGGGTGGCGCAGCGTGTCTCGTGTTCCTGCTGGGCGGTCGCCACGTAAGAGACCTGTCCTGGCCCGCGGGCTGGCCTCCCATGGCGGTCAGCCCCTACACGGCGTTCGGGCTCGCGCTCGTCCTGGTCTCCTCGTTTGGCGGGTGGGTGACCCTGGTGATCCTCTCGCGCGGTCTCTCCTCCTGGGCCCTCTATCCAGGATTCGCGATTCAGAGCTCTTCCCTCTTCCCTCGGCGCCGGGTGTTCCGCAGCAGCGAGTTGACCCTGATCAGCGCCAAGGAGAAGAGCTTTCGTCTCGCGGTCGACTCAGCGGCGAGCGCCCTGCAGCGGCTCGAAGCCTCCTTCCAGGGGGACGTCACGCGGAGTCGATTCGAGGACTGGTTGCAGGCCGAGGTCCCGGCGATCGAGCTTTGGGACGCGCCGGTGTGGCGCGAGGTGCTGCTCTGGGGGCTCTTGTTGGCCCTCGCTCTATCCCCCGCGCTCGTCGCTCAGCTGCGCTTTCGAGCCGTGCCGCCCGAGGCCTACGTCCTGGCGGACGATCCCCTCGCAGCGCTTTTCTGGCTGGCGTCGCTTGCCTTCTGGTTGCTGGCTTCTGGATTGCTCCGGCGCCCCAGAGCTCGGGTGATCGCGACTCGCGACCACTTGGTCCTGGGAGGGTGCTGTGTGGCACGCTCCGAGTCGGTCGAGCTCCAGCGCCACCAAGGCGGGCTTCGCGTGTCCGGTGAGGGCTGGACCTTCCCGCGGCGCGTGCGCGCGACGCAGAGCTTCTGGATCCCCCTCTCGCGTGAAGAGGAGCAGGCCAAGCTTGACGCCTTGGCCGAGCTAGGCTGGCCGCGCCCCAGCGACGGCGGCGAGGCCTACCTTCGTTGGCGGCTCGTCGCGCTTGGGCTGCTCCTGGTCGCAGGCATGCAGCTGCTGGTCTGGCGGGACTTGCCGATCCTGCACCGGCTGGGGAGCCCCATGGAGCCTCTCTTCGTGCGGAGCGGCGCTAGACGACCCCACGCCCTGGTGTTGGGGGTGCGCTTCGACCGGGCCGACTACGGCAAAGCTACGGGGGCCTTCCTGGTCGCTCCTGGTCTCGCGCAGCTGGTGGCGGGCGCCGACCCTGAAGTCGAACTCTTGGCGGGGGGAGGCGCTCCGAGGAGACGAATCATGCTCCCCCCAGACTCGATCGTGGTGGCGCGGGGCACTGACGAGCCCTTGATCGTGAGGCTGCCTCGCCCCCTGCCCACGAGTCTGCTGGAGGTCGACCCGGCGCGCTGGCGCTCGATCCTGGCGGGGGCCTACCTCGCCGACGCCCCGCCAGCTCTGCAGGAGCTTCTCCGGTAGCGCACGTGGCAGGCAGGCTGGGGCGCCCTTAGGCTGCGCGCTCCTCGAGCCGGAGAGCCTCCCATGAGCGACCTGACCCCCTTCTTCGCCCCCAAGAGCGTGGCCGTCGTCGGCGCGAGCGCGCGCGAGAGCTCGGTCGGGCACGCGGTGCTCAAGAACCTGCTCGAGGGCGGCATGCCCGCGCACTGGGCGCCCAAGGACGGCAGCACCGGCTTTCCGGGGCCGGTCTACCCGGTCAACCACAAGGGCGGCGAGATCCTCGGCCGGCAGGTGTTCAAGAGCCTGGGCGAGATCGGCGAGCCGATCGACCTGATCGTGGTCGCGATCCCGCCCAAATACATTCCCGGCGTCATGGACGAGGCGGGCGGGCTGGGCGTGCCGGCCGCGATCGTGATCTCGGCGGGCTTCAGCGAAATGGGCGAGGAGGGCCAGGCGCTCCAGGACGACATGTTGGCGCGCGCCCAGAAGCACGGGATCCGCGTGGTCGGGCCCAACTGCCTGGGCGTGATCCGGCCCGAGACCATGCTCAACGCCAGCTTCGGCGCGGGCGGGCCGCCGGCGGGGCCGATCGGGCTGCTCAGCCAGTCGGGCGCCTTGATCACGGGGCTGATCAGCTACACCGAGCGCGAGCACTTCGGGCTCTCGGCGGCGGTGTCGCTGGGCGCCAAGGCGGACGTCGACGACGTGGAGATGCTCCGCTGGCTGGGCGAGGACGAGGCGACCAAGGCCGCCGCGATCTACGTCGAGGCCTTCCCCGAGCCGCGCAAGTTCATGGAGGCCGCCGCCGAGGTGGCGCGCAAGAAGCCGGTCGTGGCGCTCAAGGGCGGCGCGA
>MDTG01258138.1_pt1 | contig 23834 bp, 23 predicted proteins | sample 811421 | NCBI WGS metagenome assembly MDTG01 (sample SAMN05326645, study PRJNA326480) | marine metagenome | isolation source: seawater | place: Pacific Ocean: South East | collected 2011
GTGTCTTAAGACAAAGTACCATTGGCGCAGAAAGGCTTGACTTCCGAGTTCGGAATGGGATCGGGTATTACCCTTTCGCAATAATTACCAGGCAAGTTCTTATATAGCACAATTAATATTTGTAAATAAAAAATAAAACAAAATTTAGAGGCTTTTTAGCAATTTTAAGTATTCTTCATTAATATATTTTCGCTTAAAAAACTTGTCATCTAAATTTGTTTTTTTTTGTAAAAACGTACCGTCTTCGATAATTTTTATCAAATCTTCAGAAGTTTTAAAGAAGAAGCCAGTATTTTTTAAAATTTTTTTATTAAACATGCAGTCATAAGCAATGATAGGTAATTTTAGACTAATTGCCTCTATTAAAGTAGGATTTGTTCCCCCAACACTATGACCATGTATGTAATAATCAGAGCCACACCAATATTGGAAGAGATGTTTCCTATCATAAACAGGCCCTAAAAAAGAAATATTTTTATTATCTTTAATTAAAGGTCTTATTGTTTTATTAAAATACTCATTTTCTCTGCCAATAATTTGAAGTCTATGATTTAAAATATCTTTTTTTTTTAAATTTACAAAAGCTTTGACAATACTCTCGATATTATTTTCTGGTAAAAACCTCATAACTATAGTGACAACAAAATTATCTTTATCGTTCCGATTTTGAAAGGTATCAAAATCTTTATTATATTTTTCAAAGTCCGATGGATAAAATATGACTTTTCCATCTAACTTATGTTTGACTTTATAATATTTTGCAATGACGACTGAATCATAAATTAAATTTACTTTTACTTTAGACAATAATTTTTCACAAAATTTAAAATATAGTTTTTTTGGATATGAAATTCTTCTTCTCCATTCTATACCATCGACATTACAAATAATTCGGCAGTTTAAAAAATTTAATAATGGAAAAAAAATAACAGAACTATAGCCAAAGAATAGAAATGTTCTCACTCCTAAAAGATAAAAATAAATTATTGAAATAAAGCTATTAATTAAAATTGCTAAACTTTTTCCTCTAAAAAAATAAAATTGTTTAACGTTTGTAATTTTTATTTTTTTGGTTTTAATGTCAGAAGATATATAAAAAAAAATGTTTTTTTTTTTTTCATTTGAATAATCAACAAACTGGTCAACAAACTGGTCAAAAGCTCCGTAATTAGCAGGCAGACCTCTTATTCCTATAATTCCAACTTTTAATTTATTCATAAATAAATTTTTTCTTTACAAACAAGAAAATAATCACACTTAGATAATACATAATATATATAATGACTGGAATTTTATAATATATCAAAATTATTGGTAAAATAAAAATTATTATATTCAAAAAATTACCATAGAAATTAAATTGGGTAGCATTAATTATTTTTCTAATTCTTAAATCAAAATATTTTAAAATCACTCCAAAACCAATTTGAAATATTATATATGTAATTTTTAATGAGAAATTACTTAAAATTAATGTTGTGATAAATAAAGGTATATAATAATTAACATTAGTCAAAAACTGATACATCACAGGATATTTAACTTCAAGCTTCATGTGTTCAGATTTTTTAACTAAAACAATAATTATCAAAAAAGTACTAATTATAATTCTTAAAATTAAAAGTTCCTCAAAATTAATAATTTTTAAAAGTAAAAAAAAAGGTGTGAAAAAAAATATAAGTTTATATACAAAGTTAAATTTAACATTTTTTAATTGTGAAGTTAAAAAGTCAGAAAAAAATAAATTTATTGTATAAATTAGAATTAAAAATTTAAAATCATTAATAAATATGAAAAAATAAAGGTTTATTAGTAATATTATATACAGAAAATATTCTTTTTGATTAAAAAATTTAGAAAATAAAAGAAAATTCAGCGGGCCAATTATAAGACTAAATATTGAAAAACTAGTTAAAAATTCTTGAACTAAATGGTTGGGTATGAAAATTATTATTAAAAAATTACCTAGAAAGAAAAAAATATAGCTAATTAAATTTAACATAAGTCGAAACTATAAACGCAAAATATATTTGTCATTTATGTTTTCTTTCTAAATTTAAAAAACAAATATTCAAAAATAACAAGATACTTATATAGTTGTTAAAGAAATTTCCTGTAAAATAAAATGGAAACAAGTTAATAGCTAGCGATAAATATAAAATTTTTAAATAATTTTCCTCCTCTTTAAAAAATTTGTAGAAAGTAAAAATAAATATAGATAATACAATCAAAAAAGAAAAAATGCCTGTCTCAGACAATAATTGAATATAGTAATTATGTGGATGTGTAGAACAGTTATCTATTCCTGTATATCCTGGATAAAAATCATCTGCTTTATCCTTAAATGCTTTATAATTTTTCTTAGTGTAATACCTTTGATCTTTGCACAAAATTCTAAATGTTTTTACCCCAGATCCAAAAAAAATATTATCTTTGAAAATTTTTAAAGCTGATTTCATCATTAGATAATACTTTAATGGAATAAAATATTCTTCTCTTGCAAAAGCCACTATTGTGTCTTCTACTTTAGTTTCTATATAATCACTTTTTGGTTCAATTAAACTTAGTTGATAAGCAGTCTGATCAATTATTCTGTATTTGACTTTAGGTAAAAAAAATAAAGCAGATGTAATTAAAAGTAATATTACAACAGCAGATATCAATTTTTTCTTCAAACTTATAAAATTACTAAAGAAAAACATGAATGATAAAATAAAACACAAAGAAAAAACTGCCGCTCTCTCCCCTGATAAAATTATACATAATGAAGTTACAAATATTATAATAAGAGAAATATTTATTTTCTTTTTATAAAGTAAAATAGACAAAGCCAAAGGCAAAATCTTAACCAAATAAGATCCCATAATTAACTCATCAAAAAAGAAACTGCTATATCTAGAGCCATTTACAAATTTATATATAAATTCAACTTCAAAAAGTTGAAGAACTAATCCAAAAAATAAAATGCCAAAACTTATTAAAATTGATTTTAAGAAAATATTTATAAAATTTTCGTCATTATCTAAAAGATAGCCTATTAGAAGTAAAAAAAGACCAAACCTTATATATGGTAAGGTTTTCAAAAAAGAATAAGAAGAATAATCAGAAAAAAAAGAACTAATTATTAAGATAGAATAAAAAATTAAAAAAAACTTAAACGCAGTATATTTAAACACAAAAAATTTTTTTTTAAAAAAAATGAATACTAAAAATAATATTGAAGTAAAACTAACTATTAAATCAGCTATAAAAATACTAAAAATTAGAGCAATAGGCAAAAATGATATTAAAAAACTATTTATTTTAATATAATTATATTTCATTTAATTTTTATTATTTTAAAACATGATTATATAGCTTTTTAATCTGTCATATTTAAAACAATACATGAAATAATCAATTAAGTATTATTAATCTTACAAAAAGAATACAGACTTCTATTATATTCTGTTTTTATTGAAGTATTTTTCATACCAGTCAAATACATTATTAATGGTACCTTTAAATTCATATTTTGGTTGCCACCCAAAATATTTTTTTAATTTTTTATAATCCATATATTGAAATGGTATTTCACCTTTGCTTTTTTTGGATTTCATTAATTTCAAAATTATTTTTAATTCTTCCTTTTTATTTCTTGATAAATAAAATTTTTTTATTACTTCCTTTACTTTAATCGGCTTATTCACACCCGCATTAAATATTTCTCCTCTTAAATTTGGATTTGAATACAAATTTTTTGATAACAATAAGTAAAGATCCACAATATCATTAATATATACATAATCCCTTAAATCACTACCATCACCTCTGGGAATAAATCTTTTATTCAGTATTATTGATTTCATAATGTCAGGAATTAATGCGCTAAAATGAAGTTGACCTGGGCCATAAATATTTGAAAATCTTGTGGTAATAATTGGAAGCTTAAATAATTCTGATGCATAAGATTGACCAATCATATCTGCACAAGCTTTAGAAACATCATAGGGATAAACAGCTCTTGAACTATATGTTTCTTTATACGGTAATAATGATTTTGGATATGTTCCATAAGATTTATCTGAGGATGCTAATATAATTGATTTGATTTTTTTATTTCCAATCAAGTTATCTAAAATTGTATATGTTCCTCTGATATTACTCTCCCAAGTTTTATATGGACCCTTATTAGCAACACCAACTTCAACTTGGGCAGCTAAATGAAAAATAATTTCAAAATTATTTTTTAATATTTTTGAAGTAAATTTTTGGTTTGTTAGATCTCCTTTAAAAAGTTTGCATTTGTTATTTAATTTCTCAAAGTATAATAGGGATTTTTTATTTTTTTTTTGCACAACTCCATAAATATTTGCTCGAAGACTTAATAGTTTTTTTGCTAAATTAGAACCAACAAACCCATCGATACCAGTGATGAGTACTTTCTTTTTGTGCCAAAAGCTTTTTTTCATATTTAAATTCTTTTTAAATTTTTTTTAAATTTTTTTCAGCTTCATGTAATTCTTGAATTGTATTTACTGTAATATGTTTTCCAACATGTTTAAAACTTTTTAGATATTTTGTCGATTTTTTATTTTCTAAAAAACTTTGAAAAGTTTTAAAATTTTTAAAATATTTAAAATTATTTTTTTTTAATAAAAAAAAACCAATATTAAAGTAATAATCTAACTTTGGTTTTTCCTTAAAACTCATTATATTACCTTTATTGTCAATTTTCATTAAACCAAACTGAGAAGTTAGATTATAAGAACATAAACTAATTTTATTAAAATCTTTTTTAAAGAAACTAATTAATCTATCTATATTTAAATCTACTATTGTATCACCATAACAAATTAAAATATTTTCTTTTAGATGACTTTTGCATTTTAGAATTCTGTTTAAAATATCTGAATTTACTCCTGAATAGACAATTTTTATTTTAAATTTTTTGCTATAAATATTTTGAAACTTTTTAAAAGAAGAGTCTTTATATCCTGTAGCTAAAATAATATCATCTAACTTATAACTTTTTAAATGTTCAATTATATGAAATAAAATTTCTTTTTTATTTATTTTTATCAGTGGTTTAGGGGTTTTTTTTGTTTGTGGAAGAAGTCTCTTTCCTTTACCTCCACATAAAATAATTACTGAAAGATTTTTTTTAAAATTCTGATGATTTATCATTTTTATATTTTAAAATAATTTTTTACTCCATGTATCTGGGGCTACATCAGTATCAATTTCAAGCTCATAGTTATATTGAAATTCTTTTGGACCTTTTTCTTTAATATAGGTAATCATACTATCTAATGACTCACTCAAATTTACACTGGTATTATATTTTAAAATCTCTCTAGCTTTTTGAGAAGAGCAAATGGCATTATAAACTTCATTTGGTCTTTTTTTATGAAAGATAGGTTTTTGATTAAATTTTAACTTATTTGAGATTAAGTCAAATAACTCATTAATAGTAACTGTTTCTTCATCTGGACCAATATTCACAGTTTCTGAAATAATTTTAGGATCTGTAATTAATTTATCTAAAGGATTAATACAATCTTGAATATCGGAGAAGCATCTTCTTTGATTACCGTCACCATAAATTATAGGTCTCCTATTTTGCAAAATCAAATTAATCATTATCGAGGCAACATTTCTATATGCATCATCATACTTTTGTTTTGGTCCAATAATATTATGTGGTACAGCAATATTAAATTCAAAGTTATGGGTTTTAGATAAAATTTTTAAAATTTCCTCCGCAGCAACTTTTGAAACTCCATATGGGTCAGCAGGTTTAGTTTTCTGATTTTCATGGTATGGTGATTTTACATTTCCATATCGTGCCATTGAAGAGCAGTAAACAATTCTTTTTACTTTATTTTTAATACCAGCAGTAAAGACTGAAACTGAACCTACTACATTATTTTCACAAACTAGTTTTGGTGAAACACTTGATAAACCCTCATGGGCATATGCAGCGGCGTGGCAGATTACATCAACACCTTTCATTATTTTGGACATACCAGCAAGATCTTCACAGGGTGTTTTATAAAAATTTATATCATTAAGATTAGATATATTTTCAATATCTCCTCCTACAAGGGTATCATTTCCTGAGACAGTATATTTTTTTTTAATAAAATGTTCAGCTAAATGTGAACCTAAAAATCCTGCAATTCCAGTTATAAATATATGCATCTTATTTAGTTCCTATAAAATTTTTATGTTTTTTGTTTATCATATTCCTCTAAAAAAATCATATAGGGTATAATAAAAAATAAATTAGCTGAAAAAAAACTTCCAAATATATTTCCTGAAGTAATTAAAGGAAACAAACAAACAAGTAATGAGCAATTCACTGAAAGTATTTTTCTTCTAATTGGATCAATTTCTACACTTTTAAAATAATTACTCAACAAATATAGATAAAAATATATATATATTCCTAATCCAATTAATCCTATCTCAGAAATAACTTGAAAAAAAACATTATGTGGATGGGTAGAACAACAATCAATTTTGTCACAAAATTTTTTTTTACTACAATTTATTCTAAAGGATTTTATTCCTCTTCCAAAAAGTTGATCTAGAATATTACCTTTTTTATACATAAGGTATGCACTTTGAAAATGTGCATTATGATCATCAGTAAAATATTTAATTTGTTTTGGGTGTTTCCACTCTCTTAAAATTTGTGTGTCATTTATTGTCTTATTTATCATACGTTCTTTAATTATTGGATCTAAAAAAATAGCTATTCCTATAATGAATATGACAGATGAAAAAAAAAATAATATTTTCTTGAAATTAAAAATTTTAGTAAAATATAAAAAAGAAAATAATATAATTGAAAAAAAGGCAGTTCTTTCCCCTGTAAGAAAGGCTGTTATTATTAGTAGACCACTAATAATCATAAAAAAACTTTTTTGTTTATTAAATACAATAAAATAAATGAAAACTAAAAATAAATATTTAGAAATAAAACTACCAAGAATTAATTCATCACCAAAAAAACCACTTACTCTATGAGGGGTAGCTTTTGCCAACCCAACTATATTATAATCAAAAAAATATTGAATTAAGCCATCTATAGAAACAAAAATTAATGTTGATACAAAACTAAGACAAAAGTATCTCTCAAATTTTTCATCAAATTTGAGCATAATTAATATTACAATACTAAAAAAATAAAACCTTAAATACTTTATTGAAGAAATTATAGAATAATTTTCTTCACTTATAATTGAAGAAGTTATTAAATATAAAAAAAATAATGATAAATAAATAGTATGTTTATTTACGAGCACTTGGTTGAAACTATATTTAAAAAAAAAATATATAGTTAACAACAAAGAAATTATAAAAAGGGAATTTAATAAAAAATTCCCTGAAACAATAAAAGCTGGAAAAAAATAAAATAAATACTTAAAAATATTAAATATTTTATCGTTTTTGAAATTATTAATAATCTGATTATTCATATAAATTAATAACTTTCTTAATTGTATTTTTTCTATCAATTCTAAGTTTTAGCTTTTTAGAATTTGTTATAATTTTTTTTCTAAATTGATTTGATCTATAAATTTTCATAATTTTACTTTTCATATTATGAATGTCTCCTACTTCAACCGAACTACCATTAATCTCATCTTTGATTATATCAATAACACCAGGTATTTTATATGAGATAGTTGGAATATCGTATTTGATTGACTCCATTAAGGTTGTTGGCATACCTTCTGTTAAAGATGGAAGTAAAAAAACATTACCTAATTCAAAAATTTGACTTGTATCTTTTAAATGTCCTGTAAAAATAATTCCAGGGTAATTAAAAATTTTTTTATTGATAGTTTTAGAAAAAGCATTGTGGTCAAAATCACCAACAATAATTAATCTTTTGCTTCTAATATTTAAAAGTTTAAAAATTTTGATAACGTCAAGAACACCTTTTTCTTTTATAATTCTTCCAACATAAAGAATATTAAATGTATTATTTAAAGAATATTTTTTTTGAAAAAATTTATTTAAAACATGTTTCTTTTTTAAATCTATACCAGCTCCATAAATTCTATTACTTTTGGCTTTTACTCCAAGATAATTAACAAAATATTTTTCATTTTGTTCATTCACATAAATAACTTCATCACAAAAATAGAAGGAAATTTTATAACAAACATCTAGTACTTTTTTTAAAAAATTATTATCTGAGACTGAGGTTGCTCCCATTCCAGTGATCATTGCAAATGTTTTAGCAAAAAATAATTTTGCAATTGGAATGCATAATAAATTTGGATGAATTGTATAAGTCTGTACTATATCAGGTCTTTTTTTGATAAAAATCAAAATTAATTTCAATATAAAAAACAAACTTTTAAAAAGATTTTTACTATTAAAAACACTATTTAGTTTAATACATTTGTTATTTTGCTCAAAAATTTTTACATACTCATCATCATTTGCTATCAAAGTAACATTGTGTTTTTTTGAAAGGGAGGTAATAATTTCTTTTCTAAATAAATAAAATGATTTAAAAGAATTTGAAATAAGGTATATGTTCATTAAGTGTTTTAATTACAATTAATTAAATTTTCCACTGACTTTTTGCTAAAATACTATTTTTTAAAACTCTATGAGAATATTTTTTAGCTATATTAATTTCATTTGTAAGTATATCGTTATCTAAATAAATTGGTTTTAAACCAAGCTCAATTAATCCTACTGGTTTTGCTATTAAAGTGTTATTTTCATTTTCAAATCTAGGATTTTTATGATGATTAATTTTACAGTTAGTTATTTTTTTTATTTTTTTTGCAAGAGTTATCAGCCGATGTGTTTCGGTTAACTGATTAAATATTTGTACTCCTTTAAATTTTTTTTTATTTTCTGCTGCTAATAAGATGCAATCTGCAGTATTATTTATATTTATAAATGGTCTCACTTGATTTCCAGTACCATGAATAGTAAGTGGATAATTACAAGCCGCTTGCATAATGAATCTATTCAAAACAGTCCCATAGTCACCATCATAGTCATATCTATTATTCAAATCTTTGTGCAACATAGTTTCGTCTGTATTGGTCCCCCAAACAACTCCTTGATGCAAATCAGTTATTCTCATGTCATACATTTTATTATAAAATTGAAAAAGTAGTTCATCCTGAGCTTTTGTTAAGTGATAAATACTTCCTGGGGATGCTGGATGTAAAATTTTTGTATTTATTACATGATTTTTAATAAATAATTTAGCTTTATAATACCCTTCTGGTATTAAAAACTTACTAAAATCATATCCATAAACGCCCATTGTTCCCAAGTGTATGAGGTGAATTTTTCTATTTAATTTTGATATTAAATATAAAATATTATTATTAGTTATTAGATTGTTGGTAATTGTATAATTTCTAGTTTTTAAGCTTATCATGCTATAAGGCGCAGATCTTTGTTCTGCAAAATGTACAATTGTATCAGGATTAATTTTTTTTATAGTGGTTTCTAATTTTTTTATTTCTTTTGCTATATCTATCTTAAAAAATTTGATCTTTTTCTTATTTACTTTATTCCAAGTAGAAATTCTTTTTTTAATTGAAACAATTGGTGTTAAGGATTTGGCATTAAGTTCTCTATCAATTTTTCTTCTTGATAAATTGTCAATTATGAAAACATCATGTCCTTTTCTAGAAAGTCTGAGGGCTGAAGCCCAACCACAAAATCCATCACCACCTAAAACAATTATTTTCATTTGATTTTTTTTTAATTTTACATAGTTAATATCTTAAAAACCTATAGGCAAGAACAAAAATCATAAAAAATTTTAATGAATCAATAAATTTAAGATAAATTTTATTAATGAAACGGGTACTAAATCTTAATAAAAAGATATAAACCTTTTGTAGATGATATCAAAGACAAATTTTTTAAAAAAAAATTTAAATAAAAATTTTTTATTATTGATTTTTTTATCAATTATTGGAATTTTCTATGTTTTTCTCTTTTTATATTTTGAAAGAAGGATATTGAATATTCCAAATAGTTATCATCCTGATAGTGTTTATTATTTTGAAAGATACTCAATAGATTATATTTTATCAATAAATTACTCTCTATTTGAAAATTTAAGAAATTTTTTTAATAATTTATTTCACAATTTATTTTATCTATCAATAATCAATATAATTAGTGAGATAACAATTATTATAAATGCATCAAACTTTGAGTTTATAAAAGATACTTTTTATAGAAATGTAGTAAAATTTAATATCATTTTTTATCTTATTGGAAACATTTTTATAATAAAACTTTACACAGAAATTTTTAAAGAAAAAATATTTGATAGAAAAAATTTACTATTACTAATAATAATACTTTTCTTGCCTTATAAAACACATTTAACAATAAGTGTTTTAAAAGATGGATTAATTTTATTTTTACTAATATTTGTTTTTACATATAAAAAAATTTATTCATTAATATTATCAATTCTTTTAGGAACATCTTTTAGATGGGGATTTTTCTTATATTTAATATTATTTATAAATAAAAAAATATTTACCAAAAAATTATTAATAATAATGTCTATAATTATATTTGCATTTTTAAGTTGGTTTATTTATACAAAAATAAATACCGATCATAATTCAGACACTTTAAACAATTTTTTAATATCTATTAAAAATTATTTTCAAACTAGGAATAATATCGATTTAGGTGGTAGAGATTATGATCAAATTCCAACTTTTACAGAATATAAACTAGGAACAATTTTTAGAGGTATCACTTGGCCATTTCTTTTCATGACCGGGACCTTTAGTGTATTCACTAAAAGTTATTTGTTTTATTGTTTAGCAGTTGAAATTATTATTGTTCAATTTTTGGTGTATTGGTATTTTAAAAAATTTGTCATTAATATAAATCTGATAATCATTTTAATATTAATTGCTATGCAAGTGAACACCTTTACTGCTTATTTTAGATATAGTTATTTAGCCTATTATATTTCTTTGCTTATCACTTTTTTAGATTCTTCAAATTATAAAAAAAATTTAACCAATTAAATTTACCTTTTATCTTTAAAGCAAAATCCGAAATTGTATCATTATTCCATATATCAATTCTTGGAATTTCAAAATTATTTTTTTTGTTATTAACAAAGCCAAATTTTGTATTAAAGGCATGATTATAATCGCTTGATTTAAGAATTTTTAAAGATCTATCATCATACTTTCCAAATGGGTAAGCAAAAGTTCTAATTGGCAAGTTTAAATTATCTTCAAGCCACTTTTTACTATCTAAAATTTCAAATTCCAGTTCTTTCAAAGTTAATTTTTGTAAATTTTTATGTGAATAACTGTGTGAACCAAATTCAATGTTTTTGTACTGGCTCAATTCTTTAATTTGAGAGATGCTAAGATAGCCTCTCTTTTTGCTTTTAACAAAAATAGGACATAAAAAAATAAGACAATTAATATTTTGAACATTTAATAGCTTTAAACATATTTGGTACAAATCTTCATAACCGTCATCAAAAGTGATTGTGAAATGATTTTTTTTATCAAAAATATTAGAAATATTAGTAGATATAAAATTGTTGTTATTTAAATAATTTATTTGTTTTTTAAAATTATCAATAGATAGTTGATAAAGTTGAGATGTTAATTCATGGTTTGAGTCATTTATAGAATGATATGTTAGTGCAAAACTATTATTTGAATAGAATGGATTGATTGAACTTATTATAGATGAAATGTTTTTTTTTATTTTATTTTGCAATTTAACTTTTCCTATTAATCTTATTTAAAATAAACTTTATTGCTATCAAAGGGTTTCTAATCACTAAAAAAATCAAATCAAAATATACCAAACTTAAACTTTTGATAGCCAATTTTTTTCTAAATAAATGAATCATTAATCTAAATTTAACTATCTTATAAATCTTATCCTTATTTAAAAACAAATTATTTTGACTATAAATATGATCCTTACAAACTGATAATGTATTATTAATATGAAGATTAATATTTGATGATAAATTAGTTGCATGAATAAGATAGACACCTAAAATTTCTTTAATAAAATTAAATCTAGCTCCATTTTTTGCTAAATTTAACCAAAAATCATAATCTTCAGCTGTTACATACTTTCTTTTTTCCCTGAAAAAAATATTATTTTTTTTTAAAAAATTTCTATCAACAACTGTTGCAGATAATGATAATTTATTTCCATTTAAAATCAATTCTCTAAAAAAATTTTTTTTATCAGAATTAAATTTTTCATTTAGTCTTGAAATTTGAAATTTTTTTGTTTTTTCAAACTTATACTTTTCATTATTAGTGTAAACATGATTATTTTTATCTTCTAAAATTTTTCTTCTAACTGTTTCCAATTTTTTTTTATACCAAAAATCATCAGAATCCAAAAATGCTATCCAGCGTGATTTAGATTTTTTAATACCTAAATTTCTAGATTTTGCAATAATACCACCATTTTTAATTTTAAAAATTTTTATTCTTCTATCTTTAAAAGATTTGATTATTTTTAATGAATTATCTGAAGAACTATTTTCAATAATTATAAGCTCAAAGTTTTTAAAAGTTTGACTCAAAACTGATGAAATACATTTTCCAATATATTTTTCATGATTATAATTTGTAATAACTACCGAAAAATAAGTCATCTAAAATTATATCTTTATGGGAATTTTTAATCCTTCTTTATCTTTGTGGGGAAAATTTAAAGTATTTGCAACTAAAGATAATTTTTCTAAAGATCTAAATTTAAACCATATTTTAGGTGGCATAACAATAATTGAATGATTTTTTTTTCCAATTATTATTTTTTTTGTTTTTTTGCCTGGCTCTAAAGTAAAAGTAAATTCTACTTTTCCAAATGGTACTGATAACAAACATTGATTATATTTATGATAATTCCAACCTTTTGTTTGATTCTTTTTAATTTCATTAAAGTAACATTCTCCAAACTTTATAAAATAATTATTTTTAACAGAAAGATATTTTAAAATATCTCCTTTTTTATTTTTAATAACTTTTAATTTATAAGTTTTAATTTTGTTAAGACTCATCCATGTAATCTTTTATTTGCTGAGTAGTAATTTTTTCAGCACCTACTTTATTTGTTAAGACTTTTTTGTACCAATCAGTTGTAACTTGTATACTTTTTTTGATAGAATATTTTGGCTTCCATTTAAGATATTTTTTAGCTTTATTAATGTTTAATTGTAGATTTGTTTGTTCGTAATATTTTACATTTTTTTTAAACTTTACTTTTCCTGATCCCCAAAAACTTATTATTTCTCTGACAATTTCCAAAACATTAGTGATGGTATTTCTCTCTGTGCCAAAATTCCATGGCCCTGAAAACTCTTTTGGTTTTTTATTCATTTTCATCCCTAATATTAAGTATCCATACAGAGGTTCAAGCACATGTTGCCAGGGTCTATTAAAATTTGGATTTCTTATAAAAATAGTTTTACTCTTTAATATAGAATTAATAGCATCTGGTATAAGTCGATTTGCTGACCAATCTCCTCCACCTATCACATTGCCTGCTCTTCCACTCGCAATCCCAATCTTTTTACTTTTTTTAAAAAAACTCTCATAATATGTCTTAATAAAAATCTCAGAACTTGCTTTTGAACCGCTGTATGGGTCATCTCCACCTAATCTATCACTTTCAAGAAAACCTTTAGTTGAATTATTGTTCGCATAACATTTATCAGAGGTTATACTTATTACTGATCTAACAAAATTCACTTCTTTCACCGCATCTAAAACATTTAATGTACCAATACAATTTACTTCATAAGTTAAATGAGGTTTCTCATATGATTCGTATATTAATGGTTGGGCTGCTAGGTGAAAAATTATTTCTGGCTTAGTTTTTTTAATTAATGTTAAAACTTTTTTTCTATTTCTTATGTCAAATAAATTAAGTTTAATTTTTTTATGTAAATTAAGTCTATAAAATAAATTTTTGTTTCTATTCGGATTGTATCCTGTACCATAGACTTTGGCTCCGAGGATGTGCAACCACATACATAACCAAGCACCTTTAAATCCAGTCGCTCCTGTCACCAATATTCTTTTATTTTTATAGAATTTTTTTATTTTTTTATCCAAGGAGCTTTACCTGTTTTCCATATTTTATTTAAAAAATTTTTATCTCTTAATGTATCCATACATTGCCAATATCCTTCATGTTCATAAGCTACAAGTTGGTTTAATTCAACTAACTTTTTAAATGTATATTTTTCTAGCATTTGATTATTTTTTTTAATGTACTGAAAAATTCTATAATCAAATATAAAAAAACCTCCATTAACCCACCCTTCAGATACTTGGGGTTTTTCTTCAAACTTTTTTATGATTTTTTTATTATTAAATTCAACGATCCCAAATCTGGCAGGCGGTCTTACTATTGTCATTGTAGCAATTTTTTTGTGCTTTAAATGAAATTTTAACAATTTATCTATGTTAATATTTGAAAGACCATCACCATATGTAACCATAAAAACTTCATCCTTTTTAAAAAGTTTTTTTAGTTTTAATATCCTTCCACCAGTCATACTTTTTAGGCCGGTATTAATTGATATAATTTCTAAATTTTTTTTGTTTTTAGATATTTTAAAATAATCTTTAATAATTTTTGCTTTATAACCGCATGATAAAATAAAATTGTTAAAACCATACATGTTATAAAAATTTATAATATGTTCTAAAATTGGTTTTTTGCCTATTTTGACCATAGGTTTAGGAATAAGTTTTGTTTCTTCAGCTAATCTGGTGCCGAAGCCCCCACACAAAATTATGGTTTTAATACTTTTCTTTATTTCTTTAAATTTCATTATTGATGATCTGAATATTAAATATTAGTAAGTTATAATATTTAATTTTATTGCTAATATCATATTTTACAATTAAAAACACCAGAAGGAAAATGATGTCTTCAATAAATATTAAAAATATAAAAAATTATATTTTGGGTTCATATAAGCTATTTTGTTCTATATTTATAATCTGTTTATTGATATTAGCCTTTTTTTACAAAACAACAGAAAGAGTTTTTACCGCAAAAATAGATATACGGGATATTGACTGGATAAGCTATAATTTGATTTTTCCAGGTTTTTCATTAGATGATAAATATGGGGTTGTAGGTCTATATCCTGGAGAAATTAACTATTCTTTTTATACTGTTATTCAATCAAGGGTTATTAGTGGTAAAAATTATGATGTTAAATTTAATGACAGTTCTTTTGGAAACAAAGGTGGAAAGTTGTTTTTATATTATTATCAAAAAGATAATGACAAAAAAATTAAAGAGAACTTGAATGAATTTATATTAAATGTAAATCAAATAATTTGTCAAAAACTTTTTGAATTAATTTCATATGAGATTACAAAAACTTCAAAATTTACTAATATACCCAATAATGCTCCTACAATTGAACAATTAACTTTGTGGAAAAATAATATTAAAAATAATCCAAAAATTGTGAGATGGGATATTGAGCTTGCTGAAATCAAATCAAATTTGCCTTATCTCAAAAGTTATTTAATAATTTCTTTTTTGTTGAGCCTGTTGATTTCAATAATTAGTATAGTTTTATTTCCTAAATTTAAGAAAGACTAAGCTTTTTTAAAAAAACTACCAAAATAAGATAAGTAATAAGAGAAATCATTAAAGTATTAATCTTATTAACTCCAAAATAATATAAAACAAACGGAGTGATAAAAATTATTTGAAAAATAATGATAGATTGAAATTTAGTAAATCTTTTTAATAATAAGTGATGTAAATGGTCTCTATCACCCTTGAAGGGATTTCTGCCATTTATTACTCTATTAAAACTAACTCTTAATAATTCTAAAGCAGGCAAAACAACTAACATAAAAATAAAATTCATTGAAATGTTATCATTTTTATATTCTGACAAAAGAAGAAATGAAAAAATGAGTCCCAATAAATATGATCCACTATTTCCAATAAATATCTTTCCTCTGATATTTAAGATGAAAAAAAAAGTTAGAATTGTTCCCAAAGTTACTAAAAAAAAACTTAAATTCTTATAAATAAAGATTTGATAAATAACTACAAAGAAAAAAGAATAAAGTGCTACCTGTCCATCAATACCATCCAACATATTTATAGCGTTAATCAATGCTACTACACATAATACTGTAAACAAAAATGAAAAGTTTCTTAATCCTATAGTTAAATTTAAGTCTTTATATGTAAACTGAAGACTCTGAATTAATAAATCTGGAACTAAAAGTAGAAAACAAACTATTATAAAAAAAAAACTAAAAAGTTTTTTATTTGGATCTAGATTATATACATCATCATAAAACCCTACACAAAAAATTCCTGAAAAACATGTAAATATAACGATTGCGTCAATATAATTGTTAAACAGATAATAGATCTCCAAATTATCTCTAAATATAAAGAAATAAACAAAATAAATTAATAAATTTATATAAATCCAAATACCACCAAACAAAGGAGTGGATTTTAAGTGCTGTTTTAGTTTTGTATTTGGATGATCAAGAATATCAAATTTAAGCATAATGATATTTATGAATGTTTTGTAATTAAAAAAGATGAATAAATTAATCAAAACTAATATTAAAAAAAAACTATTGTTGATCATTGTTATCTACAAATACGTAAAATAATTATACTTTTTTTGAATAGAGTTGTTATATATACGACAATGAAAATTGCAATAGTAGGTGGCCTAGGTTTTATAGGAACCAATCTTTACTTAAAATTAATTAAAACTCACAAAGTTAAAATAATAGATAACTTTAAGGTCAAAAATAATATTCGTTTTATAGATAAAAAGAAAATTATCAGATGTGATATCAAAAATGCTAAAAAACTTAAAAAGGTATTAATTAATTTTGATATCATTATTAATTTAGCAGGTCAAACTGGAGTTATAGAGTCGAACGACAAACCATATGAATGCCTATCAGATAATATTTTGGGATATCTGAATATTTTACAGTCTGCAAATTCATCAAGTAAGAAAATTAAAATTATTAATGCTTCTACAGCTGGTGCAATTTATGGTGATACAAAAAAATTATGTAATGAAACTTCTGAAATGAATCCAATATCTTTTTATGGACTAAGTAAAAAGTTTAATGAAGAGCAATCAAATATTTTCACTAAGCTTTATAAAGAAAAAATAGTAAATTTAAGATTTGCAAATGTTTATGGTGAATTTTCATTACATAAAAAAAGCTTAGTTCATAACTCTATGAAATCTTACATAAAAAGAAAAAAAATTTTTTTATTTGGTAATGGTGACCAAACAAGAGATTTTATTTACGTTGGGGACCTTGTAGAGATTATAGAGAGATCTATTAAATTTAAAACTGGAAGTTATAATATAGCTTGTGGAAAATCAAATTCGGTAAATGATTTTATTAATATTTTAAAAAATAATGATGCATGTCCTAAATTTGTTAAAGTTAAAAGAAATAAAGGTGAAGTTAAAGACGTAAGAATAAATAATAAAAAATTATTAAATGAGATTAATGACTCACGATTTAAATTCACAAGTTTCGAACAAGGAATAAAAAATACTTTAATGTGGTATAGAAAGTATTTTTCTTAGAGTAATTACTAATAAAGACAATACTCTCATTAGATCAATTCCAGTTCCTACAATTGGTAAAATTAATATGGATAACAAATAATCTTTAAAAATTTTAAAATTTTTTGATTTGTAAATTGGAAAAACATATGATCTCAAAGTTAAATAGATGATAAAAAACGTAATAAATAACTTGGGACTTAAAATCAAAAAAAATATTCCTATTAAGATTAAAAAAAAATAATAATTTTTACTATTCAAATTCTTTATCTTATTTGAGCTTAATGAATACGTATAAATTTTTTTGAAAAAAACGAATAAATCATTCGAATGATTAAATTTATTATATTCAATAGTATAATTGCTTTTAAGTTTATTTTTATAAACTTTCTTTAAATTATTTATCCACAAACGGTCATACCCTGCTCTAGATGGATAAAATAAACCAATTTTTTTAAAAATTTTTTTATTTACTACACTTGAAGGGATTACACCTATTTTTTTTTTATAGCCCCAAGTTTGTGCTACACAACACGAATCTATGATACCACTTCCTTTAAGATAACATGTACCTAAAACAATTTTTAAATTATTTTTTTTAATAAATTTTACTTGTTTTTCAAGCCAGTTTTTTTTGAATCTTAAATCACAATCCATAAATGCTACCCACTCAGTTTTTGATAATTTTATTCCTAAATTTTTTGATGTGGAGGGATATTTGGTATTCTTAAAAATATTTTTATATTTATTTTTACATTTATTTTTCACAATCCATTTATCAATTAAATTTGAAGTAGTATCTGTTGATGAAGAATTAATTAATAAAACTTTTTTTGGCTGATAAGATTGAGATTTGATTAATTTTAATGTCTTCTCAATAGTCTTTTGTTCATTGTAGTAGGGTATGACTACTGAGATTGCGTATTCAGAACTCATCTTTTTTAAAGTTATAAAGATTATATTGAAATTTTAAAAAAATAACACATCATGATATACGTAATTATTATAAATAGAATATAATGAAACTAAAAAATATCATCCAATACTATATTTATACAAATGATTAAAATTTATTATGAAATAAATGATGATTTGAAAAAAGATTGGTCTGAAATTGAACAAAATTCAAATTATAATCCATATTTAAATCTACAAAATATTATAAATTGGTATGAAAATTTTGGAAAATCATCAATTTATTCATTATCAATAGCAGTTTATTACATTAACAATAAGCCTAAATTAATTTTGCCAATGGGTATAAAAAGAAAATTTGGTTTTTATATTTGTATTTGGCTATGTGAACCATTCAATGATTTTAATGAACCAATTGTTCATAAAGATTTTGAAATCAATAGAAATTTATTTACTAGTATTTTTGATGAATTTATAAATTATAATAAATATAAAATTGATTTATGTTTTTTAAAAAATCAAAAACTAAAATATATAAAAACTCAAAATCCATTTATTTTATATTTTAAAAACTATTATCAAAATTCAAATTATAAAATAAAACTTAATGGAGATTTTGACACATTTTGTAAAATAAATCTCAAGAGAAAAATAGTAAGGGAAATAGAGAGAAAAACGGAAAAATATAATGGCAATGTTTTTATTTATGAGGCTAAAAGTTTAAATGAAAAGATAGAGATTATAAACTTTTTTTTAAAGAACAAAAAAAAACAGATATTAGAAAGTAAAAGTTTTGATTATTTAAAAACACAAAATAATCAAAATTATTTTTTTAATTTGATTAAAAAACATAATTTGGTTATTCATGCAGTTAAATTTAAACAAAATATTGTAGCTGCTCATTTAGGCTACATTAACGATGATATGTTCTCATATACTTTTCCAGTATATGATGAAAACTACAAAAATTATGCTTTTGGTACTTATTTGCTAAATTTTCTAGTTAAAGATTGTTTTAAAAAAAAAATTAAAGAATTTAATTTTGGTATTGGCTATCAATTGTACAAAAAACAATGGAGTAATTTTAAAGATGATATTTACCTTAATATTTTTAGCTATAGTTTAAAGGGATCTATATTAAGTAAGTTCTTATTATTATCTTATAAATCTATGCTATTGAAAAATTTAATAAAAAAAATTTATACCTATTAATAAACTTAATAATTAATACTTAGATATATATCACTCTTTTTTTAATTTTCTTTCATTTAAAAGCGTAGCTAAAAAAAAAACTGAAAATATAGTAGCCAATGTAAAATAGTGAAAACTACCAAATAAAACTAATAGTATCAAAAAAAATTGATTATTTTTTTTATAAAAACTTAGAGTAAATATAATCATAAACAAACCAACAATACCAAAATTTCTATAAAAATACAGCCAACCCATGTCACCACCTCTTATAATCTCTCCAGAAATAGAGGTTCCAAAAATTGGATTTAATTTCACATTTACAAAACAAGTGTTGCTTTTTTTGAGGCTATGATCCAAAAAATTGTAATTAAACATGGGTTGTTTTTGAAAAACATAACATAAAAACAAATTAAACTTATACATAGCATTATCTAAATAATATGATTTTGAAATTTTTTGATAATTTATAATTTTTAATGAATCTGGTGAAGAGTGTTGTTTTAATGGCATATTATAAATTACAAGAGTCAAAAAAAATAAAACAATTAATCTTTTTAAAATTGTAATTTTATTTTTTACTTTTTTTAAAAGAAAATAAATAAAGAATATTGTGATTAATAAAAATGCTGAGGAACTAAAAAGCATTATTAAACCAAATATTAATAATATCCAATCAATTGGTTTAACAACCTTATATTGATAAAAATAAATAAATAAACATACAAAAATTATACCACTAACAGAGCTATTTCTGGCAAAACCTACAACCCTAAAAAATCCAAACCATTGATTAAAAGAGTTTTGAGTTATTAAAATATCATTATAACTTGAGAGATAATTAAAAACTAAAAATTCAATTAATAGTGATAAAAAAAAAAACCTAAATATAAAAATATTCAAAAAAAAATTTAAGTTTAGTAGTTTATAAATTAAAATAACAAATAAAAAAGTAAACCAAAACCTCACATCAGTTAAATATGCAGAAAGATTGGTGCTATTAAATAAAGAAATAAAGATTAAATAGGCTGTCAAAATAAACAAGGGCAATAAAGCCTTATTTTTTAAGTTAATATTTTTATAGTTATAAAATATAATTATTGAAAATATTATTGCTATTAAATTTTTTGTAGAAAAGTCAAAATTTTGGAGCAAAGCTAAACAAAATATCAAATTAAATAAAAAATTTTGATTTTCTCTAAGATTAAAAAAGTTTTTAAAACTCATCTTTTTTTACTGCTAATATAACTGTGATCAATTGAAATGACCAATATTTTTTTCCACAGTGATATTAATCTTGAATTATTTTTTATTAATGAAAATGGCAGTGTTGGCCAAGTTGAAATTAATATTTTGTATTTTTTTCCAAGTGAGATAATTTTTGAAGAAGTTTTTTCATTATTAGTCATTATAACTAATTTCCATGGTACGTTTTTATTTTGAATAAGTTTAAATTTTAATGGTATTTTTTTTAAAAAATTAGCTTGTATTTTATAGTTATTAATCAAATTAGCATTTATTTTTAAAATATTAGTCTTGATAATTTTTCTATATGAATAATTATCAATTAAACCATCCACAATGTTACTATCAAATCTTAGGTATGGATTTAGATAATCATTATTACTGAAATAAAATTTTATTTTTTTTAACCCAGATAAATTAATCTTTAAAAAAATTTTAACATAATCTACTAAATTTGGCTGATATTTGGGCTTAAATAGTCTCTTATTAAGTTTTCTCTTTGAGTATAAAACTCCTCCAGAAATAAGGTTAGGAATTTTTTTATAAGGTGAGGAAAAGCCAATATCTCCAAATGTTCCTAATAACTTACCTTTATACCTATTTCCGAAACCATGACTGTTATCCTCTACTAGGTATATTTTTTTTTTTTTACAAAATTGAAGAAATTTTGAAATGTCTTTTGGTTGCCCAAAATAATTAACCATTATTATTGCTTTAACTTTTTTTTCAAATTTATGACTTATAGATTTCCAGTTGGGTTCAAAATTAGAATTTATACTATAATATTTTATACTGAAATTGTTTTCTTTAATTTTATCTACTAAAGTTGAGCAAATATATTCAGGAAGTAATATTTTATCACCATTTTTTAAACCTAAATTTTTTAATCCAAGAACACAAGCGTATCTACCAGAGGTTAAGTATAAAGTATTCATTAGATTATTTTTTTATAATTTTCTGCCATAACTTTAAAATCAAATTTTTTTTTAGCAATACTTCCAATTATTCTAAATTTATTATTAAGAATGTATAAAATTTTTTTTTCAAATTCTTTGGAATTTTTTTTATTTACTACAAATCCATTTACATTATTCTTGATAATTTCTGGTAATCCACCAACATTACTAGCTACAACAGGAACTTTATATTTTAGTGATTCTAAAGCTACATAACTAAATGACTCTTTTTCTTGTGATGGTATGAAGATTATATCTGATAAATGATATATATGACTAATACTATCAGTAAATGGAACAAATGTAATATTTTTTTTAATTCCAAGTTCTAATATTTTTTTTAAAAAAAAATTTTTATATTCATAATTAAAATTACCGCAAATAACTAAATGAATATTTTTATATTTATTAATTATTTCTTTAAAAATTTTAATTGCAAAATATTGACCTTTATTTTCCTCAATAATTCCGATTATTGAAATTATTTTATCAGAATTATTAATCTTTAAATTTTTTTTATATTTTCTGAGATTTATATTTGGTTTTGAAATAGAAAAATTAATTCCATTAAAAATAACTTTTTTTTTTATTTTATTTAATGATGGTATAATTTGATAACTCTTTAAACAAGAACTTGATGGAAAAATTAAATTTTTTGTAATTTTTTTTATGTAAATATTTATAATTTTTTGGAATAAGTCAACTCTATCAAAAAAATTATACCTAGGGTTTGCATGAAAACAAATTGAACATTTTTTTTTTGAAAACAAGTTATAAGCAATTGCAGCTGCATAACATGCCATACCACCTGGGTAACCGCCATTAATAATCAGTAATTTATCTAATTTTTTTTTTTTAAAATTTTTTTTAAACATATAAATTTGATACATAAATATTAATATTTTAAAAAATTTGATTAAAATTTTTTTCGTATTAAAAATAAGTTTATTTTCTTTTTTTTGATAATTAGTATCAAATAAATAGTTTTTATAAGGAGCAACAATAGTATTTATTTGAATTTTTTTTTTTAAACTTTTAAGACCTGGATGATCATTATTACATAATAGAATCTTTTTGTCATTATCACCATAACCATTTAGCAAGTTTGTAACAAAAGTATCTAATCCACCTTGTGCTATATTTTGTAAAAAAAATCCTATTTTCATTTAATTTTTTTTGAAAAATAATTTTTACAAATCTTAGAATAATTTTCAAAATTGTTAATATAATAATTTTCTACAAATTTAATTTTTTTTTTATTTGCAAATCTAGAGCTCCAAGCATTTAACCCTCTATTCCAGTTTATATAATCAAAATTAAACATCTGGCTTTTATATTTTTTCATTAATTGAAATTTATCTTTTTGAATTCGCGTTATATCAAAATAATAGTTTGAAAAAATTGATGAATAAACTTGATAAGACCAGATCTTAGTATTTATTAATTCTTTTGATGATTTTATAAAAATCTTGTTTGTATTAGTGTGATCAATATGATCATCCAAAATAAACGGTGTTAAAATAATATCTGGTTTAAAATCAATAATTTTGTTTCTTACGGTTTTGATATCCTTTATTTTTTTAAAAAGTTTATTATCTTTAAATCGAAAAAAACTATAATGTTTAATTTTAATTTTTTCCCAAATACTTTTAAATTCTTTTTCTCTTAATTTTTGCTCGTTTTTTTGACCAGATGTAAGGCAAAAAATGTTTATTTCACATTGATTTTTTATCAATGACAATAACAAGCCCCCACACCCCAAAACCTCATCATCTGGATGTGGCGCAAGTATTAACACCTTTTTATTCGTTGGTATTTTTAAAGCCTTTTTTTTATAAAACTTATTTAAATAAGGTGTTTCAAGAAATTTCTTAATTTTATCAATATTTTTTTTATCTAATAAATGTTTATCTATTATCTCA
>MDTG01258900.1_pt1 | contig 23834 bp, 18 predicted proteins | sample 811421 | NCBI WGS metagenome assembly MDTG01 (sample SAMN05326645, study PRJNA326480) | marine metagenome | isolation source: seawater | place: Pacific Ocean: South East | collected 2011
CCGGCATATTATCCGCCCCAGCGTCTCCAGCAGAACAGGCGCTTGCAGAAATGCGTAAAATCATAGAAGAAAATTCTGAAGACGTAGGCGATAAGTTTGCCACTGAAGCCCGCAAAATCCATGACGGCGATTCGCCTGAACGCTCGATAATTGGCAAAGCAAAACCAGAGGAAGCGAAAGCATTGATTGAAGAGGGCATCCCGGTTGCACCCCTACCGTGGGGTAGAAAAAAGGGCACAAACTAAATCGCCCTTCCCCTTTCAAGCTATCCCGCGTAATACGGGCTCAAATGTTTTATTAAGCCTGTGGATTATCAAAATGCCCCGTTTGGTCATGAAATTTGGTGGTACCTCTGTGGCTGATCTCGACAAGATCGCCAATGCGGCAGACAAAGTACGCCAAGAAGTCGAGACCGGCTTCGAAGTGGTAGTCATCGTATCTGCAATGTCTGGTAAAACGAACGAGTTAGTCCGCTGTGTCAAAGACTGCACCTCAAAAAGTGGCGACTTCGACAAAGCAGAATACGACGCAGTTGTATCGTCCGGCGAAAACGTTACCTCCGGCCTTATGGCACTGCAGCTGCAAGCAAAAGGAATTTCAACACGCAGCTGGCAGGGCTGGCAGGTTCCCATACACTGCACAGGTCAACATGGAGCCGCAAGGATCGACGCAATTCCAACCAAAAATCTGGATGCATCCTTTGCCGCCGGGGTCAAAGTCGCTGTTGTTGCTGGTTTTCAAGGCCTGATGGCAGATGGACGCATCGCCACTCTTGGGCGCGGTGGATCTGATACCACCGCCGTCGCCTTTGCCGCAGCCCTTGGTGCAGAACGCTGTGACATTTACACTGATGTAGACGGCATTTACACTACAGATCCGCGTATCGTTTCAAATGCACGAAAACTCCACAAGATATCTTACGAAGAAATGCTTGAACTTGCGTCCCTTGGCGCCAAAGTCCTCCAAACCCGCTCTGTGGAGCTCGCCCGCTCCTATCGCGTGCGCCTCCGGGTTCTCTCTAGTTTTGAGGATGATATCACTGCCAACGTTGGCACAATCGTATGCTCAGAGGAAGAAATCATGGAAAACATCCGCGTAGTCAAAGGGGTCGCATATTCCCGTGATGAGGCAAAAATGACCTTAGTCTCGGTCGCCGACCGCCCAGGCGTTGCCGCTGCTATCTTTGGCCCACTGGCCGATGCAGGCGTTAATGTCGATATGATTGTTCAAAACATCTCCGAAGATGGTCGTACCGACATGACCTTTTCCTGCCCTGTCGATCATGTTCCAATGGCCGAAACTGCAATGCGAAAAGCCGCAAACGATGGTGAATTGAACTACCGCAATTTAATCACAGACACCAACGTAGCAAAAATCTCAATCGTTGGGAACGGCATGCGCTCACAAGCGGGTGTGGCCAAAAAAATGTTTAAAATTTTGGCCACACATAATGCAAACATTCAAGTCATTACCACGTCCGAAATAAAAATTTCTGTTCTCGTGGACAGAAAATACATGGAACTAGTGGTTCGTGCGCTGCATGATGAGTTTGAACTTCAAGATGCATAAGGCAAAATCGTGGTCAAATCACGCTTAGATAGTCGACAACTACTCACACGGTTACGTGACACGCTGGCAGAGGACGGCGACGGGCAGCAACGGCTAGACCACATCACGCAGTTGGTGGCGGCTGGTGTGGGGGTTGAAGTCTGCTCTATCTACCTGCGCCGCGACCGTCAGACGTTAGAACTCTGTGCAACTGAGGGCTTGAAAAAAGAATCTGTTCACGTCACCCGAATGCGGTACGGTGAGGGCCTAGTTGGCCGAGTGGCGAAGGAAGCAAACCCCGTTAACGCCGACGATGCCACAAAAGAAAAAGGTTTCCGCTACATGCCGGAGACGGGTGAAGAAATGTACTCCTCCTTTCTCGGCGTACCAATCCAGCGTTTGGGCGAAGTCCTTGGCGTTTTGGTTATCCAATCAAAGGCAAAGCGCACATATTCTGAAGACGATGTCTACGCTCTCGAAGTAGTCGCAATGGTCATTGCTGAAATGAAAGAACTAGGAGCATTTGTAGGTGATGGTGAAGCCATGACCGCTCCGCACCAACGCCCCATCATGTTCAATGGTGGCTCTGCTCAAGAAGGGGCCGCGCGTGGTAACGTCATTTTACATGACCCACAGATCGTCATAACCAATCCCGTCGCCGATGATCCAGAGGGCGAAAAAAGACGCCTGAATGAGGCAATGGACAGTCTGCGCATTTCTGTCAATGACATGCTTTCTGCCACTAAAAAAGACAGTGATAACGATCAGTTGGAGGTGATGGAAGCCTACCGAATGTTTGCCAACTCCAAAGGTTGGCTGACTCGCATGGAAGGCTCCATTGAAAGTGGTCTTGCCGCTGAAGTAGCTGTTGAAAAAGAACAATCAGCCACTCGCGCCCGCATGGCTCGTGTCCCCGACCCTTATCTTCGCGAACGCTTACATGACCTAGACGATCTATCAAATCGTTTACTGCGCCTCTTAACTGGTCAAGGCAGATCGGAGGACGAAACCCTACCAGAAAATGCAGTCCTGGTGGCACGCAATATCGGTCCTGGTGAGCTTTTGGAGTATGGGAAAGACCTGCAGGGTATCGTCTTAGAGCAAGGATCCGTAGGCTCTCACGCTGCCATTATCGCCCGGGCTTGGGCCATCCCAATGGTCATTCATGCAGACAATATAACACGAGAAGCGTTAAATGGCGACCCAATTCTTGTGGACGGAGATCAAGGTGTTGCCCACTTGCGGCCCGATGACAACGTCGCATCCGCTTTCAACGACAAAATGGCAATGGCAAGTCAGGCGCAAGAACGCTTCGCTGCTATCCGTGAAAGGCCCGCCATCACAAATGACGGCATTAAAATTGAGCTTGCCATGAATGCAGGCCTGTTAGCTGACCTACCCAGCATCAATAGTTCTGGAGCCGAAGGTGTAGGTCTTTTCCGCACCGAATTACAATTTCTTTTGCGTAACGAAATGCCCAAACGCAGAGACCTTTATCGGCAATACAAACGGGTTATGGATAGCGCAAGGGGCAAGCCAGTCACTTTCCGCACTCTTGACATTGGGTCAGACAAAGTCGTCCCTTTCCTCAAACCCGAAGACGAACCGAACCCAGCTTTAGGCTGGCGTGCCATCCGCATCTCACTAGATAAGCCAGGCATCATGCGCATGCAGCTAGAGGCAATACTACGTGCTGCCAACGGCCGTCAGGTCAATATCATGTTCCCTTTTGTCACTCAGTTCGACGAATTCAAACAAGCCAAAGCCATGCTTGATAAAACTATACAAAACGAACTCCGTTTAGGGCATACCGTATCCAAAAATATCAAAGTAGGTGCCATGCTTGAAACGCCCTCACTAGCCTTTGCACCAGACCAATTCTATGAAATGACTGACTTTATTTCCATAGGTGGCAATGATCTTAAACAATTTTTCTTTGCTGCAGACCGCGAAAACGAAAGAGTTCGCCGCCGCTACGACACACTGAGCGTCAGTTTTTTAACCTTTATCGAACTCATCGTTAACCGTTGTTTCGAATTTGATACTCCTGTCAGCTTTTGTGGCGAAGACGCAGGCCGGCCGCTTGAAGCGATGTGCTTCGCCGCCATGGGTCTCCGAACGCTGTCAATGCGTCCTGCCTCTATAGGCCCAGTCAAAGACCGTTTATTGAACGTGGATTTGATGAAATGCAAGCAAGTGATCGATACATCACGTATGTCAGGGGTGCAATCCGTGCGTCAAGATATCCAAAAATGGTATTCTGATAATCATCGCTGAAGTAGCGCCTGTGCGGCAGCTTCAGCCTCTTGCGTGATCACATCACCCGCCAACATCCGCGCAATTTCTCTGGTCCTCTCGCTGTCTTCCAATTTAGAGACTGTTGACGTGGTGACCCCTTTGGTCACCGTCTTGGACACCTGCCACTGATGCGCACCCTGTGCTGCCACTTGTGGTGAATGAGTCACAACCAAAATTTGCGTATGCTCAGCCAGGGCTGCCAAACGTCGCCCAACAGCATCAGCTGTTGCACCACCAACGCCTCGATCAATCTCGTCAAAAATCAATGTAATACCCTCATTCTGGCGCGTTAAACATATCTTTAACGCTAGCAAAAATCGCGATAATTCACCACCTGATGCGATCTTTCCAATCGGTCCAAATGACGCATTTTGATTCGTGTCCACCGTAAACGCCACCTTATCACGGCCCTCTGCCCCCGCTTTTACATCCGTTATTTCAGTTTTAAAAACCGCCCGCTCCATCTTAAGCGGTTTCAACTCAGCAACCACCACTTGATCAAGCTCAGCCGCCGCCTTTTTACGCTGCAGTGTAAGATCATCCGCAATTTCATTGTAAGCGGATTTGGCCGCTGACAACTCAAGTTCCAGCTCTGAAAGATGATCAGAATCACTATCAATTAATATCAAACGAGCACGCAATTCGTTCGTAAAATCAGCCAACGTATCAGGCAGAATGTTGTGCTTTCGCGCCAAATCACGAATGGCAAACAGTCGTTCCTCCACTAATTCTAATTCCGATGGATTGAAATCGAGAATGCGCAAACAATCGTCCACGCCTCGCTGTGCATCCCCTAGTTCAGATAATGCACGCCCGAGTGCTAAAATCGATTCATCTAAATGTCCATCAACCCCGTTGGAGGATTTCTCCAACCAACGCAGGGCGTCCAGCATCGCACCTTCTGCCGCATCCAAGCCAAGGGAATTGGACGCCTTGAAAATATCCTCACGCACTTTCATCGCACTATGCATCAGCCGCCGCTTTGCATCGAGCTCCGCTTCTTCACCCAATTCCGGGCTCAAATCATCCAGTTCTTTGAGTGCGTGGCGCACGAATTCCACATCCTCTGCCACATTTTTCAAAGCAGTCTTAGCCACATCTAATGTTTTTTGTGCCTCCTGAACCGCTCCCCAAGCGCTATACACCGGATCAAGGTCCACACCCGCATAAGCATCGAGTAACGCACGATGGCCCTTACTATCCAACAAACCACGATCATCATGCTGCCCGTGCTGCTCCACAAGCTTTTCCGACAAAACCCGCAATATCTCGCCTGATACGCGGCGATCGTTCACAAATGCAGTCTTACGCCCGTACGGGGTGTTAGTGCGCCGTAAAATCAACTCATCATGTTCTAGCGTAATGTCATACAACGCCAAGATCGCAATTGCAGGGTGGTCCGCCACGATGTCAAAAACCGCAGTCACCTCACCCTGATTTGCGCCTTTACGAACCAAATCAGCCGGACCACGCCAGCCAAGCACAAAACCAAGACTGTCCAGTAAAATTGATTTCCCCGCTCCGGTCTCGCCGGTCAGCACGTTCAAACCTGAACGGAACTCTAAGTCGAGTTTATCAATCAATAACATGTTTCGGATATGTAAGCTACGCAGCATAGACAGTTACTGCCAATCGCCTCGTACAACCTGGCGCCAAATCTTTTTCAGCCAACCTTGGCTAGCGTCATTTGCATCGTCGAAAGAAACACCACGGCCAGTAAGCAAAACGAATGAGTCGTTGTACCAAACAGTAGACTTGAAGTTATGTCCAAGAATCGCACCTGCCGTCTGTGCATCTGCATCAAGGCCAAGGGATAAGTAAGACTCAACCAAGCGGTGCAAAGCTTCCGGTGTGTGCGTCGTGGTTTGGAAATCCTCAACAACCACACGGAAACGATTAATCGCCGCGCCAAAGTGACCCTTTTTCATGTAGAAACGACCAATAGCCATTTCCTTACCCGCAAGATGATCCAGTGCTAAGTCAAATTTCAACAATGCGGAAGACGCATATTCGCTATCAGGATAGCGTTCTACCGTTTGGCGCAACGCCTGCAAGGCTTGGAACGTAATGCCCTGATCGCGACTAACTTCATCAATCTGGTCGTAAAATGAAAGTGCAATCAGATATTGAGCATAGGAAGCGTCTTCATCCAATGGATAAAACTTCAAGTACCGCTGCGCTGCGCCTCGGCTCTCTTCATAAAGCTCAGCCTTATGGTAAGCAAATGCAGACATTATAGCCGACCGCTTGGCCCACTCAGAGTAAGGGTACAACCGTTCCACTTCAGCAAATAAAACAGCAGCCTCCTCTGCACCACGCCGCTCAGTCAATTTTGTTTCAGCTTGCTGAAAAATCTGTTCTGGCGGGGTTTTATCGAGCGTGACTTCTTCGTTACGTAAATTGGCGCAGCCAGCACTCAACAATACCGTTGCTAATGCCACGCTAAGTACAATACGTTTTCCGAAAGAAGCCATAACTGAATTACCTTGTCTCGTTCGCCCAATTGTTGGCAGGGCTTTATAGGATAACTAACATAAAATCCGTAAAGGAAAAATGCTTTCGCACCGTAAATAAACAAGTTTTCAGTGGCTAAAAAAATATAGCCTACGTGTACGCGAAATCCGTGGGCTTGATATGCGCCCCTGGCAAGTCGCTCCACTGTGCAGAGGTAATCTCGATCATTTCCCAAGCGGTAGGATTAGCAAACAACTCACGCAGCAATAAGTTGGTCGCTCGGTGACCCGCGAATTCACCTCGATAGCGCCCAATAATCGGATTACCAGCTAACGCTAAGTCACCCAAAGCATCTAGCATTTTATGGCGCACACATTCGTCTGCCCGACGGAAGCCTTCTGGATTCAACACATTCTTACCATCAACTACAATAGCATTTTCCAAGCTGCCACCAAGAGCTAGGCCCGCAGAACGCATGATATCAACGTCTCGACGACGACAAAACGTGCGGCAGTTACTCAGCTCGCGCACGAAAGCACCATTAGCCATTTTCAAAAATTGAGATTGTTGCCCAATAGCAGCTTCATCATAGTCGATCTCGAACTCTATCTCGATACCGTCAGCGGGAGAAAAGCGGGCAGAGAAACCATCTCCAGCAATGCCCACCTCTTTCAGAATACGAATGGCACGCAGCGGTGCCGCTTGCTCGTGCACGCCGGCTTTCAAGATAGCAGCAACAAACGGTGCAGAACTACCATCCATGATTGGTATCTCCGGACCATTGACCTCAATCATAGCATTGTGGATACCCGTGCCGGCCAAAGCAGCAATCAAATGTTCCACAGTGGCAACTTCAACACCAGCTTCATTAGAAATTCGTGTGCACAGTTGTGTGTCATTGACACGGTGGTACAAAGCAGGAATTGAATTCTCACGGTCTGTGATGTCAACGCGCCGCAGCCAAATACCATGTTCGGCTGGTGCAGGTATGACACGAACAACAACGCGTTTACCAGAATGCAGGCCAACGCCCATTACTTCAAAAGATTGTTTAAGTGTTCTTTGCACGATACGCTCAATTTCTTCACTTATTGAGTAGTATATTTTAAACGAATGAACCTCAAATCACGCTTTATGACCAAGTGTGACAGACCTGAAACAAGAAGGGTGTATCTTTTAGACGCCCTTCTTTAAAGTGTTCAGCCCGTAGCAACGCTAATTTGCCTGACGCCGCAAAAATGCTGGAATTTCGATGCGCTCCATCTCTGGATCAACATGGTCCTCAGCTGGTGCAGCATGCAAGTTAGTAGGTGACTGTTCGCGCAACTCCGATTCATGCACTTCACCCTGACCTGTCATACGGGAAATCAAGCTGTTAAGACGAAACCCTTTTGGCCTTTCTGGCTCAGGAGTAACTGAGGCAGAAATCGGCTTTTCAGCATGAGTTCCTTGTACAAGGGGCGCACTTAAAACAGCGGCTTCCAGGCGAGCCGTAGCGTCTTCGGATGGTTGCAACACTCTTTTGTGTTCTATCTCCTTTTCTACTTCGACCTTACGATCGAAAAAGCTTTCGGAAGTCTCAAGTGTTTCATCCACCACATGCTGTGATTGATCGACAGACATGAACGGGTCGGCATTAGATGCGGCTGATGCTTGCGCCACTGTTTGCACCGGCTCCGTCGGCAGCTCACGCGTCATTTCTTCAAACAGGCTTGGTTCAGAAACTGCTTCCGCTACAACTGCTGGTGCCGACATTGATGCTGGCACAGATTCAATATTTGCTGGGCTCACACAGTCTTTGGACGCGTTTATTTCGGGCGTTGTCGCCAGCGGTTCTTTTAAGGATCGGCGTGGCACTGGAATGTCTGCTGCACCAGCAATTGCGTCAATTCCAGTAGCAACCACGGATACTCGCATCACTTCAGCCAGAGAAGAGTCCAACGTGGATCCAACAATAATATTGGCCTCTGGATCCACCTCTTCGCGTATACGGTTCGCAGCTTCATCCAATTCAAACAATGTCAAATTATCGCCACCCGTTACATTGATTAACACGCCCCGTGCGCCTTGCAGAGAAATTTCGTCCAACAATGGATTCGCTATAGCTTTTTCTGCTGCCTGGATCGCACGATCCTCACCAGATGCTTCGCCAGTTCCCATCATCGCCTTACCCATTTCGTCCATCACGGAACGAATATCAGCAAAGTCAAGGTTGATGATGCCCGGACGAACCATCAGATCCGTCACACCTTTAACCCCTTGGTAAAGAACATCATCTGCGAGGGAGAAGGCTTCGGTAAATGTTGTTTGCTCGTTGGCAATGCGAAATAGATTTTGGTTTGGGATGATGATCAGCGTGTCAACGACTTTTTGCAACGCATCAACACCCTCTTCCGCCTGTCGCATTCGCCGAGCACCTTCAAACTGGAATGGTTTGGTGACTACACCCACCGTGAGAATTCCCAACTCACGCGCAGCTTGTGCCACAATCGGAGCGCCACCCGTACCTGTGCCACCACCCATGCCAGCTGTGATGAAACACATGTGTGATCCAACCAAATTATCTACAATTGCCTCGATGCTTTCTTCGGCTGCCGAAGCACCAACTCCTGGCCGTGCGCCTGCGCCCAAACCCTCGGTAATTCTTTCTCCCAGTTGAATTTTCGACGTCGACTTAGAAGACTGCAACGCCTGCGCATCTGTGTTTGCGACAACAAAATCTACCCCATCCAGTGCTTTATCAATCATATTGTTCACGGCGTTACCGCCTGCACCACCGATGCCAAACACTGTGATACGTGGTTTTAAATCAGCCATTTCTGGCATCCGCAGGTTCAATGTCATGTTTATATCCGCCTGTTTTTTTGTTTTCGCCGCCTTATGACGGTCGCACTTGCCCTGATTCGATATGCTAAACGACTGATTCGCGAACGTCACGAAAAATCGTCAACTACACATGATATATTGTGTTCTGCGCTATATTTTACTGAACTTTGAACCACTCAACCAGGTCACTTACCAATTATCTTTGAACCACCGCATCGCACGCTTGAGTGGCTGAGCGCCGCTTTGCGCTGAAGGCAGATGGAAATCCCAGCACTCATCTTGCGGGTGCGCAGCATGCAGTGCTAAGCCGACAGACGACGCAAAGGCTGGACCTGTTGCTGCCTGTGGAAGCCCTTGAATTCGCATTGGTTTTCCCAAGCGGACTTGCTGACCAAGAATGCGACTCGCAAGCCCTTCTAATCCAGGAATTTGACTTCCACCCCCCGTAAGAACAATCCGTTGTCCTGGTAAATAATCAAAGCCAGCACCATCCAAACAGGCTCTTACTTCTTCGAGAATTTCTTCAACCCTGGGTCGCATCACACCAATAAGCTCAGATCTGCTGATCCGGCGTCTATCACGATCGAAATCACCAGTATCACCACCAATCTCAATCATATCGCGATCATCTATTCCCGTGGCCACGAGGCCACCATGAAAGGTTTTGATTCGCTCCGCCATAGACGTTGCAACCTGCAAGCCCTGCGAAATATCATTGGTTACTTGATCACCGCCCATGCGCACGCTATCCGCAAAGATCATGTGTTTCTTCAAAAATATGGAAACCGCAGTGGCGCCGCCACCAAAATCTATACAAGCAGCGCCCAGTTCCTGTTCGTCTTCAACCAGCGCTGACACCCCCGATACATATGCGGAAGATGCAAAACCCGCTAATTCCAAATCACAGCGCTTAATACACTTCAAAAGGTTCTCAACCGCACTTGCGTTCACAGTTAGAAGATGCATGTCGACCGATAAAAAATTGCCAATTTGGCCACGTGGATCAGACAGGCCTGAGCGATGATCTAACGCAAAATTCACAGGCATAGCATGGACCGCTTCGCGGCCGTGGCCATAATCAGGCACTTCACACGCCGACAAAACACGGCCCACATCGTAATCCATAACCGATCCATTCTCCAGCTGCACTCGCCCGGTCAGACCATAACTGCGTGGCTCTGCGCCCGCGATACAAGCAATCACATGATCCACTCGCGTATTCGCCATCTTCTGTGCAGCCTGTACGGCCGTACGAATGGCACGTTCAGTTTCTTCCATTGTGGTTACTTCACCAAACTTCACGCCGCGCGACCGCGTAGTTGCAACTCCAATGATGCGGAATGCACCTTGGTTGGCCATCGCTGACATATCTTCTTGGGCATCCATCTGAACCGACGGGTCAAACTGCAGAATCATACAGGCGATCTTGGCAGTGCCCACGTCCAAAATCGCAACAACACCTCGCTGCAAAGCAGCGCGGCGGCGTAAGCGCATTGCACGCTGTGTCTCGTATAAATGTGGCATATTATGTCTTGCCTTCCCAATCGGCTATAGCTCGCAATCTATAAAGCTGCTCCATCGCAGGCGCGGATAATCTCAGGATAGGTCTGCGCCCATCCCGCATATCCACTACTGATACATCCCGCCCCAGGACATCACGTGCTCCATGTAATGCAATGACACGTTCAAGTGCAGCTACAGGGTCCCGAACGGGGAGTTGAATTATCTGCTTGCGATCCAGCACCACATCCCAGCGTCGCTCACCCATTCGACGCAATCCTCTAACACGATTCACAATCGGCTTACTTGCGGCCCAGATCGCTAGTGCCTCAGTTACATGGTCCTGCGCCCCGGTGCCAGTAATTAACGGCAGGTCGTGATAACCCTTTCGGCTGCTTAATACACCAGCTCGCTCACCACTAGCGTCAATTAATTCCAAATGGCTCTGGCCCCTCCAAATCAATGCAGGCTTCCGCTCGCCAATCTGAATTTCGAGCACACCATTACGCAAGTAAACGTCTGCACGCTTCACCGCATCAACACTTTCAATTCGCTCTCTCAACTCTTTCAGATTGAGCCGAAGCGAACTAACAGGAAACTCCATCGACACTGCCTCACGCACTTGCTCAGACACAGTCGCGCTTGAGCCTGTAATTTCTACCAGCCTGATAGAAAACTCTGGGCGATCTTCGATCATGACGCGTGCACTACTGATGCTCTGCACCAATTGAATCCGATTCTCCTCCTTCGAAAAATGGCTCCAAGCCACGGCTAGAACTACCGCCAGAGGCAAACCTGTACGCACCAGAAATTTATAGAGCGGCGTCAGCCAAATCCGCTCCATCCGGTATCTTATCAGGCTTGGGCTATAATCTTGCTTGCCCTTTGGCGAGGGAGAGAGCCCAAAGCGTGCGCGCAAATTATCTATCGCTGACATGATGCATCCTCCGTGATCCAGGACACCAAAGTCCCAAATGAAATCCCAGCATACTCCGCCTGCTCCGGCGCCAGCGACGTCGGCGTAAGTCCTGGCTGTGTGTTCACTTCCAGAATGACCAAACCATCAATGCCCTTGGCCTCATCCCATCGAAAATCCGTCCGCGTTAGGCCGCGACACCCAAGAGCATTGTGCGCTCGCAACGCATAATCCAGACAAGCTGAAGTAATTTCAGTTGGGATATTTGCAGGCACTTCATGGCGCGATCCCCCAACTTTGTATTTTGCGTCATAGTCATACCAGCCATCAGTGATAATATCCGTCACACCAAGTGCACGGTCCCCCATCACAGTTGTTGTCATCTCACGGCCAGGAGCGAAAGCCTCGACCATCACAAGATCAGGCATATCATCACTCAACTTCGCAGGGCCGTTTACGTTCTCATCCACAACATAAACGCCCACAGAGGATCCCTCATTGTACGGCTTGATCACATACGGCAAAGGCATCTGATGCGCCTCCATTGCATCGACTCTAGACACCAACTTGCTCTCCATCACAGGAAGACCTGCGGCGCGAAACGCATCTTTTGATTTTTCCTTATCCATAGCCAGTGCCGAGGCAAAAACTCCTGAATGCGTGTACGGAATTTGATGCCATTCCAGAAGGCCTTGAACGCAGCCATCTTCACCCCAACGACCGTGAAGCGAGTTGTAAACAACATCAGGATTGGATGAAAATAAATTTTCAACCAGATCAGGACCCGCATCCACTTCTGTGACCTCATAACCCTCTGCGCGCAATGCTTTTGAGACCGCCGCAGCCGACGACAAGGACACCTTGCGTTCAGCCGATGGGCCGCCTTTTAAGACTGTTACGCGATGAAATGCCCTGCTCGACATTGTCCGCCTCATTTGTTGCCCTTGATCTTTATAGACTCTACGGACCTTATTAAAATCGCACTTGTAGTTTATTACCGCTTGGCTGTAACTCCACCGGTTTTCCTACTCTTGCTATCTCCCACTCTAAGATCAAACCCGAGTCTTCGAAAACCCTTTTTCTCACCATTTCTCCTAAATTTTCTAAATCTGCGGCAGATGCGCCACCTTTGTTAATCAAAAAATTAGAATGCATCTCACTAATTTGCGCACCACCAAGGCTCGCACCGCGCAATCCTGCATTATCAATCACCTTCCAAGCCTTCAAAACGTGCACATCATCCACCTGCCCCGTTGATGAAAAACCCGCAGGGTTACGAAAGGTCGAACCGCATGACCGCTCTTTAATTGGCTGGGTCGCCTCACGCTTAGCTAAAGCGCCTTCCATTTGGGCTTTAAGAGCTATGGGATCTTTCTCTGCCCCTTCCAGCAAAACAGAAGTAAGAACCAATTCATCGGGCAAATCCGTTTGTCTATATGCAAAGCCCATATCCTGTTTTTTCAATGTCACAACATCACCATTTCTCGTAATTGCCTGCGCTTCAAGAAATACATCTGCTGTGTAAACGCCGTAACATCCGGCATTCATCTTGGCACCACCACCGATCGCACCTGGAATGGTACGCAAAAATGCCAGATCAATACCACATTGGGCTGCTTTAAGTGCTACATGAGCCATTAATGCGCCAACACCGACCCGAACACGGCCATCACCCAGAACTTCAATCTCTCTGAACCCGCGGCCAAAGCGAAGCACCACTCCGTCCACCCCTCCGTCACGAATGATCAAGTTAGAACACACACCGATAGGGAACACAGGTACCCTTGCACTAAGCTCCCGCAAAAATGCCTGCAAATCTTCTAAATCCGCTGGTTGAAACAAAACTTCTGCAGGACCACCCACGCGCAGCCAACTCAGCTTGGACATATCATGATTATACGAAAGTGCGCCGCGCACCTTTGGTAAATTGAAATTAGGCATGTTTTGGTTCACCCTGGAAATTCGTTTGGTTAAAAGAGACTTCACAAATATACAATCTCAAATTTTGCAATCCAAAGCACCCCCAAAGAAGATCAAAATTGAACAGAGCATCAATTGGGCTTGCACGATGAATACGTCTGTTAACGAACTCACCAATATGACTTTAGCAAAGTAGTCGTGGCACACGCTTAGCCCAAAACTTTTTTCAAATTGTTAGCCCAGACACTAATTGTACCTGCCCCCAAGCAGACCAGAAGATCTCCCGAGCGACATTGCTCCACTACAAACTGCTGTAACCCGGCCTCGTCTGCCACGCTTACCGCCTGCCTATGTCCGTGTGCTTTCAATCCAGCAATTAAACTATCGCGATCTGCCCCGCTAATTGGGCTCTCGCCCGCAGCAAAGATATCAGTGATTCCTACCACTTCCGCGTCATTGAAACACGAGCAAAAATCTTCAAACAAATCACTCAAACGCGAATATCTATGTGGCTGATGAACCGCAATTACGCGCCCGTTTGTCGCCTGCTTTGCAGCGGATAATACAGCCGTAATTTCTACAGGGTGGTGAGCGTAATCGTCGATTATGGTTACGCCATTAATTTCACCCACGTGGGTAAATCGACGATTAACACCACCAAAATTTTTTAACGCCTGTCTAATTTTATTAGCTTCAATACCTAGGCAGTGCGACACCGCAATGGAAGCCAGTGCATTTGACACGTTGTGATCGCCAGGCATCGGCAATACCATGCTCTTGATTGTTATATCTTCGTTCTGAAGATACACATCAAAGAACGCTTTGCCTTCATTATAACGCAAATTATCAGCCCTTACGTCCGCCTGACGATTGAAACCATAGGTCAAAATTCGCCGATCTCCTAGCCGCCCAACCAACAGCTGAACTTCTGGATGGTCAATATTGCAGATCGCTACACCATAAAACGGAATGTTCGAAACAAATGTGTAGAAGGCCTCTTTAAGAACATCAAAGGTTTTATAATGTTCCATATGTTCTGGATCGATGTTTGTCACAACTGCAATGGTCGCTGGCAAACGGTTAAACGAACCATCGCTCTCATCCGCCTCTACAACCATCCATTCGCCCTGTCCCATTCTCGCATTTGAACCGTAGGCATGGATTATACCACCATTGATCACAGTGGGATCAATCCCACCTGCATCAAGCAGCGTTGCGACCATCGTCGTGGTAGTCGTCTTCCCATGAGTACCTGCAATCGCTACGTTCGACTTTAAACGCATTAACTCTGCCAGCATCTCTGCACGACGCACAACAGGTAGGCCCCGTGCACGCGCTGAATCCAGTTCTGGATTACCGGGCTTAATTGCAGAGGAAATCACAACAACCTCCACACCTTCTAAATTCTCAGCGATCTGCGGAAACAAAATGCGCGCGCCCATATCCGCCAAACGATCGGTAATCTTGGACGGTCGTAAATCAGATCCCTGAACCGTGTAACCTTGATTAATCAAAACCTCCGCAATTCCTGACATTCCGATACCACCAATGCCAACAAAATGGATTGGCCCGAGTTGCGCGGGAAGCTTGGTTGCTGAGTTCATCTCTACTCTCCTGCCAAACCAGAAACCAGATCCGCAAGATCACTGGCCGCCTCTGGCTTACCCTGTGTAAGTGCAGCTGTGGCCATTTGCGTGGCCACTTCGCCATCACTTAGAACCGTGTGAATATATCCTGACAGCGCCTCTGCATTTAATTCACTTTCCTTAAGAACGATCGCAGCACCCACACTTGATAGGCACTTGGCATTCACCGCCTGCTCATCCCGGATTGCTATAGCCAGTGGGATCAGAATGCTTGGTCGTCCTATTGTAGAAATATCCGCTACCGTTGAAGCCCCCGATCGTGTGATCACCAACTGACATTTAGACATGCGCAATGGTACATCATCAAAAAATGGTTTGACCTCGGCCATCACACCCGCGGCCAAATAGGCCGCAACCGTGTCATCATGATCCTCAGCGCGTGCCTGTTGGGCCACATTTAAACGGTCTTTCATATCTTGTGGCAAAAGCGCCATTGCCGCCGGAATGATCTGCGATAGAATGCGGCTGCCTTGCGAGCCGCCCATCGCTAGCACAGACATCGGCCAATCGCCTGGCACAATATATTCCGAGCCAGCCCGTTCCAAAATCGCGCTACGCACGGGATTACCAATAAACGTGCCTGTTACGCTGCTAGGCAATTCTGTAGGCCACATACCGCATGCAACTATATCGACACGTTTTGCCAAAAGCTGATTTACGCGCCCCAGTACACCGTTTTGTTCATGTATCAACGTTGGCGTCCTACTCAGAATGGCAGCTAACATCGCAGGCAGCGCAGGATATCCACCAAAGCCCACCACAACCGCGGGCCGGTCTTTGCGCATACGGATCCACGCGCTTAGCCAACCACCAAGAATGCGAAACGGCACCGCCAGCTTTGTCACCAAACCACCTCGTGCGAAAGTGCCTGCGCTAACTACCTCAACCGCAACAGCTTCAGGAAAGCAATCGGCATATTGCGCGCCCCGCTCGTCGGTTGATAAATTGACACGCCAACCACGCGACAGCATTTCCTCGGCCAGCGCTTGTGCTGGAAAAAGATGTCCACCTGTACCGCCTGCGGCAATAGTTAATAACTTAGCAGCCATCTGACCCGGATCTGACTCTACTTTCTGCTCCAAAAATGTCACTGATATCACCTTGTGGACGGGTCCTAGTAAAGGCTAATAAAAACCCAAAGCCAATCCCTGCCGCCACCAGCGATGAGCCACCATAGGATACAAACGGCAGCGTCATACCCTTCGCAGGTAACAACCGCACAGCTACGCCCATGTTAATCAGTGCTTGCAATCCAAAGAGCGCTGCGAGGCCAGTGCCCGCAAAACGAATGAATGGATCGCGCTCGTGAATTAAACGAAGGAAAGAGCACACGGTAATGATCACAAACAGGCCAATGATAATCAGCACGAGAATTAAACCGTATTCTTCGGCGGCAACCGCAATAATGAAATCCGTATGCGCATCCGGCAAAGACCACTTAACGCGACCCTCACCCACACCGACGCCAAAGAACCCACCTTCCTGGATCGCATTCGTAGCATACCCAATCTGCGTGCGCGGATCAATTTCAGGGTTAAGATAACCATCGATCCGTCGCGCAAAGTGTTCAGACAAATTATAGGCCAGCATACCCACACCAGCTACACAGCCCGCAATGGCCGCCAGCAGCGTCATGGGTGCACCAGCTACAAAATACATTATCAGCCAAGTCGCAATCAACAAGCTTGCTTGGCCAAAATCAGGTTGCATCGCCAACACAAACACAATTAGTGTCGTCACCGCAAATGACATACGCTTGCCAGGGGGGCCACCCACTTCGAAGCTAGCTGCCATCAGCCACGCTGAAAACACGACAAACCCAGGCTTCAGAAATTCTGAGGGCTGCAGAGACGCGAACCCCAACGAAATCCACCGCGTTGCACCCTTTCCGAAATCTGTACCAATAAATGGCAACGCTATGATCACCAGAAGACAGCAGAAAAAGCTGAAGACACCAAATCGCCGCACCATCTTAGGCGAAAGCATCGACATTAAAGCCATGGTAATCAGAGCAATCGTTCCAAAAAAAAGCTGTTTATAGACATAATAGAATTGGGTAAGGTCGTTGCGTTCAGCCAACGGCACCGACGCGGCCAGGCCCAACAATATACCGATCATGAACAGCAAAAGAATCGCAGACAAAGCCCATTTATCAACAGTCCGCCACCATTTAGGAAAAACTGGCTCTCCAGGCTTTAAAGCCACGGCACCAAACACCATCTCCGTCATATGAAATGCCTACCTTTAAAAACGCGCCACGCTTGCCTTACGTCGCCTCATTGCTCGGACGATCTTGTATATCTAAGCAGCATAAACGCGCTGATTCTGAATTGCTAGAACTGATTCGCCGCAAATTCGCATAATCAGAAGAATTAATTTTTATGAACCAAATTAAACATCTGACAAACACCAATTCAAAATAAAAAAGCCTGGAATATAATTATTACAGTGATATTCACGTTCAATGGAAAGAAGCAGCTATTTTTTGATTGATTGCGGCACACTCACCCTTGAAAAATTTGTGCTCACATTACTTGAAAGCAGTATCCAGGCTCAGGAATTCATCTTCGTGTCCACCTCGGGTGGAGTTTCAAATTCAGCCCGAAGACCTTCTTGCAACTAGGAAGCAGGCAGACGATCAGGTAGTTAAAAAATTATTAATTGAATGCCTTCAACACATACCCATCAGGCCGAACCACTACAGCCTCTACGCCCTGCTCTGCTAACCATTCCTGCGCACCAACCACAACTGGCAGTTCAGCCTCGGTCTCGTGCATTGCCAACACATAAAACCCTTGCTTGGCGATATCATCGGCTAACACACCACCCACACGGGGCTGCGGTGCCAGCGCGCCACCCACGCCCACACGGCTTCCAAGTCCCACACCCAACTCTGGCCAAATACTCCACATCTTACCTTTCGGCACTTCCCCCGCCGCCGTCTGATTAATCAATTTTCCAAGACTGACAGTCAATTCAATAAATTGTCTGATATGTGGTTCACGCTCACTCTCGTAAGACCACAAAACGTCCTCACCCCCCTGTAAAACCTGAGCTAGCTTCCAGTTAAGGTTCGCAACATCACGGATTCCTGCGCACATGCCCTGCCCCATAAAAGGTGGCATTTGATGCGCCGCATCACCCACCAAAAATACACGGGCCTGCCGCCAATTTTGCACGACACAGGATCGAAAAGTGTACACCGCCAATCTCTCTAAATCCGCATCCTCGGGCGTAATCCAACGCGATAATCGATCCCAAACATCTTCCTCGTCAGGATCAAACGCCCGATCCGCGGGCAAACGCAGTTCCCAGCGCCGCCTATCGCCAACACCGCGTACGTAGGTAGCAGAATTTACAGGATCGCAGAATTGAACTGAGTAATCCCCTAGGTCTTCACGTGGCCGTTTCAGGATCAAATCAACCACCAACCAATCCTCTTTGAACCCAAGATCCGCCATAGAAATCCCCAGCGCATCGCGCACAAAGGAGTTCGCACCATCAGCACCGACTACATAAGACGCCTGCACTTCACGCTGATCAGCCAGAACCACCGTTACACCAACTTCGTCTTGCGCAATCTCTATTGCAGCCGCGCCCGCATGCAACGTTACATCGTCAAATCGTTTAAGCCCTGAGCGTAGCGCGCCCTCAATACCAGGCTGATGACAGCGGTTGCTTTCATGCCAGCCCATCGGTCCAATATCCTGATCCCGTGACCAATTCACAATTACGTTTTCTTCCATGTCCTTGAACAGCATACCCCGGCCAACCATTGTGTGAGGCAGCACTTGATCTGCAAGCCCAGCCGCCTGAAATACGCGCATCGCCTCACCATCAAAATGCACTGCACGTGGCAAGTCATAGGTCTCTTTTTGCTTTTCCAAGATCACTACAGACACGCCTCGCCGTCCTAAAAGGTTCCCAAGTAGCAGCCCAATAGGCCCCGCCCCTACGATACATACATCACATCTCAATAGTCTTTGTTCCCTCCATCCTCGTACCATCCGCAGTGCGGTGCGTACCATCAGGGTCAATCGTCGCTAAATTACAGAACACCTCAATACGATGCCCATCAGGATCAAGGATGTAAAAAGCCTCGTTCTCACCCCATGACCCGTCACCACGAGGGTTCACCCACGAATGCAGAACAGGCCCACGCACAAACTGTACATCACCGCGCGCGCGCAACTGCGTCTCCAACTCCAGCCAATCATTGCGATTGTCGCACTCAAAGGCAAAGTGATGGAACATCGGCGGCCCTTCCAAATCTGATTCTGGCAATGATGATTTGGGCGTATAGCGTTTGATCGGATTGTGCACGATCACTAACTCATGATGGACATCTCCCAACCGCAAGAATGCCAACTCAACAGGAATGCCTGCCACCTCATGCGCGTCATGCCGTTCGGTAAGCTTGAAACCAAGCACATCGCGGTACCAAGCGATTGCTCGGTCAGTGTCTGCAACCTCCAAAGCGAAGTGTTGCATACGCTTGATTAGAGCCATAAACTGTCCTTACCTAATTAAAAAGAATTATAAAAAGCCATCCGTGAAACCAACCGCAGCTTTTAACAGTCGCCCTTCAGAAAGTTGGCGCCGTAGGTACTGGGACAACGCGGCTGCTCAAAACACCGTCAATGTCACTCTGGGCTTGCATCTCATCTACGCCACGCACGGCGGCAACTTCACGAATAAGGCGTTCCAACGCAGCCTCATACAGCTGACGTTCTGAGTAAGACTGCTCGCGTTGCTCATCGTTGCGGTGCAAATCGCGCACTACTTCAGCAATGGAGATTAAATCACCCGAGTTGATCTTCTGTTCATATTCCTGCGCGCGACGCGACCACATTGCGCGTTTTACGCGTGCGCGACCCTTCAGCGTTTTCATGCATTTGTCTACGACATCACCCCCTGATAGGCTGCGCAAGCCATGTATAATTGCCTTATTTGTAGGGACTTTTAGCTTCATCTTGTCCTTCTCAAAGACAATATCATACAGCTCCATCTCCATTCCCGCAACTTCTTGGGTGATGACATCTACAACTTTACCAACACCATGGGCAGGATAAACGACAAAATCATCCACAGCAAAATCAAGGTTCTTTTTTTTAGCCATTAAATTCAAGGTCCTTTATTTGGGCCGAAACATTCAGGTTTGATCTGCGATAAGACAATATCACAAAATTGCTCATCGTGCCAGAGCCGCGAGGTATTTGTTTTTATGAATTAAAAAGTACTACCCACCCTTGCCAGGTGCAGGTGAAAAGTGAGTTTCCAACTTATTTTCGACACCATCGAGCGTTTCCGCGTCCGGCAACGGATCCATCTTAGTAATGATTACAGGCCATTTTTCGGAATACTTACGGTTAAACTCAACCCACTTCTCCATATCTGGCTCAGTATCAGGTCGGATCGCATCCACAGGGCATTCAGGTTCACACACACCGCAGTCGATACACTCGTCAGGGTGGATTACCAGCATGTTTTCGCCCTCATAGAAGCAATCTACGGGACAAACTTCCACACAATCTGTGTGCTTACAGGCGATACAGTTATCTAAGACCACGTATGTCATGGGAGGCTCTCAAATGTTCAACGTTTGGAAGCGTTATATGTGGGATTAAGACAGGGTTAAAGAGCAGAATTAACGAACCTCGAATTCTCTGAAACAAAGTTAATCTGGCCACAGCAACTAGAAATACGATTAGGAATGCAGCAAAAAATTAGCAAAGGTTGTACGCGCACTCGACATTAGAGAATACAACCCACTGCCAATATAGACCACCACCGATGTAACATGCTTAAGGCAACTCTAGATGAAAGATAAAATTCGGCCGATACAACTCACTAAGGAGGTGTAAGCATAATTCAACGGGAATTGATGTCGGAGGCTATAATTCACGCTGCATTAATCAATGCAGCAAAGTAGACAGCTTTGACCTTAAAATGCGAATTCGATAACGCCATCAAGCTCACAAACTATTTGGCTGCAAGCGCCTAGAATTATAATAGTTTTAGACCTGGGCAAAACGCACGGGCTTTTGCACAATTAAACTCAAGAATTTGTCGCTGACCGCGTGAATAACAAGACAAGGCACGGATTGCACGTCGAGCAGGAGTTGTTTTAATTTAGCTAGTTATACTCATAATTCAAGAATGCAAAGGTCGCTCTTTGTTAAGACAGCTTTTTGCCAACGCTAATACAACGTTACTTTTCCACAGAGCAATAAATCAAACCTAGTTCAAAAATTCTCTGGGAAATAGCTGCTGGTCGAAACTGGTGTAAAGGTCAAATTTTAGTTTATTTTGCAAGCGTTCAGCACTAAGTAGCGGCCAACTCCACATACCATATTTCCAAGCGGCAATTTTTTACAGAATTAGACAGCCGTGCTTTTAAAATACTCAATCCTTTCCCTTAAACTTCTCCAATGCCACACGATCCTGACGATTAGGCCGTCCTAACCGCTCCGCCTCCGGGTGAGTTATGTAGGGTTTCTTTTTCTGGGATATAGGAGGTGACAGATCCAAGTAAAGCGCTTGCGCCTCAGCTGCCGGCCCGCGCCGCTCACCAACATCCAAAATTTCAATCACCCTTACGAGCTCTTCCTTTGGAAAAGTAATCACGTCCCCCGCCCGCACAAGCAAGCTGCCCTTGACTACTTTCAACGAATTCACGCGGCAATGCCCTGAGGAAACAACCTTGGCACTCAAGCCTCGCGATTTAAAAAACCGTGCAAACCATAACCATTTGTCTAAGCGAATTGTCGGCCGAACTTCACTCAAGATTTATCTTTAAGAGCCATCAAAGCCGAGAACGGATTGTCAGGATCAATCGGCTTGTCTTTCTTCTGCCCAGGCTCATTGGATTGCACCTTCGGTATCTCATTACCCCGCATTTTTTGACGCTTTCCTTTGGCCTGGGGACGCTGATTACGCCGCTGTTCAACAGGACGTTTCTTCGGAGCCCAACGGAAATTGTATACTACTTCCATTTCGGGCCCGATCTCATCAGAATTGGCATGCTCAGGAAGTCCTGCTACAAGCGAGTTCTTCTTCGCCTCAACAGGCGCAGTCTCCCCTGCTATTGCCTTATTCTCAACCGCGGGCGTAGCGTCCACGACAACTTTCGCCTTCTCGCGCTCGCTACGTTCAACAGAATACCCAAGGCCACCCATTAGATCAGCAAACTGGTCAAGCGTCATTCCGGTGATCGACAGCATATCTGCACTGGCTTCAAACCCAACACGCGTATCAACGGCACGCAACATATCTGCTAGCCGTTCAAGCATATCTATTCGAATTGCCCGCTGTCCCACTTTCCGATAGCCCGCTCGTGGGTAATATCCTTTTGGTGCCCCCACAACAGCAGGAATTGTTACCAAACCAGCAGGCGGCGCCTCTGGAAACTCGTTCAAACCCTCTTGCAGAGACCACAAAACCAAACGCAACCGCGTTGGTGCAGGTTTCAGCATCAGATGTTGGAAGACAGTAAACTGACCAAAACGAACACCGTGTTTGCGGAGCAAAGACCGCGCTTCTTGATCAAGCGACTTCACATCGTCCGAAATAACGGAGCGAGGGATCACACCCAATGATTCCACCAAACGGAAAGCCACACCACGGGCGAGACCCACGATGACTTCATCCTTCTTCATCCCAATCAGCGCTTCAAACGCGGCCTCAATCTTGCGATTAATGAAATGGGTTAAACGACGGCGCACCTTCTCGGCCACATCCTCCCCTGCCTCCATATCGACAAATGGTTCCACGATCGGCGATAGCACATCAGGGCCCACCACTAACTTACCCACCGCAAATTGACCCCACATCAGACCACCTTGTTCAGTGAAATCGAACTCTGTATCAGGCGCGTTGTAACATCGATCTGCCAGCAGTGAGAACTGTGGTGTCAGCGCCTGCAGTGCAGCAGATCTCAGCGTTTTAGCCTCTTCACCAGTTGCAATTGGGTCCAGTTGAAACCGAAATCCTATCAATTTGCCTGTAAATTGACCTTCTACAGTCACTTCACCATTTTCATTTACGTCGGCCACAAGGCTCTCCTTCTGCTTCAACCGCCGCATTAAAACAGAAGTGCGGCGATCGACAAATCTTTGTGTCAGCGCGCCATGTAACGCATCTGATAAGCGGTCTTCTACTGCACGAGTTTCATCCCGCCAATAGCTTTCATCAGAAACCCAGCCCTTCCGCTGAGCCACATAGGTCCAGGTGCGCATAAACGTCAATCGTTTAGACAGCGTATCAATATCGCCCACGGGCTTATCGATACGCGAAACACGATCCTGCAACCAACTATGCGAAATGTGACCATCCTGATGCAAAAACTCAAAAATCCGTTGCACGATAGAATTATGCGCAGTGTTTGAAACCTGCCTGAAATCGGGAATCTGGCAGGTCTCCCACAATAAACGAACAGATGCAGGGTCCGTCGCCCGTGCTGCCACATCTACAATCTGGCTCAGTGATTGCAGGCTTCTATGATCATCCGCATCCCGCGCACGGGTTAAAACAGAATCATTCGCTGATTGGCCAAGAGACGCTAACAGCGCGCTAACTGTGCCAAAATCCAAACGAGAATTACGCCATTGTAACTTCTTTATTGGCATAAAACGATGGTTCTCAATCGCCTCAACAACTTCAGTTTCCAAAGGTGAAGCTTCCCCAGTTACTCCAAAAGTCCCATCATTTGTGTGCCGCCCCGCACG